>ERZ773046.1065-NODE-1065-length-16427-cov-39.024249_pt1 | contig 16427 bp, 9 predicted proteins | sample MGYA00580634_ERZ773046 | MGnify/ENA primary metagenome ERZ773046 (study PRJEB29015, sample SAMEA2738127) | human oral metagenome | biome: human oral; feature: human-associated habitat; material: saliva | place: China | collected 2159 ... | reverse complement strand
ACTACACCGAGAAGGACGGTAAGCGTTACTGCGCATACGGCGGCTGGCTCTACCCTGTAGACAACGACAAGTAGACCGACCGCCTGGTTTATCGACCGATGATGTGATGGGTGGGGGCGTTCGTTCACGCGGCAGCCGCCGCACCTGCGAGCGCCCCTCAACCATATCTTCTGGAGGCGCCGCCTCCACCCTGCGCGATGGCTGCGCGGCCTCTATTCACCAACCACACTAGGACAGCGAATGTTCAGAAAATTTCTTGCCGAAACCGTCACCAATGGCTCCATCGGCCTCAACCGACCCAAAGGCTACATTCCCCTAGGGCAGCGACAGAAAAAGCCGCTGCTGGCTGTACTAGCTGCAGATTCCTTTGTATTGATAGTGTGCTTCTTGCTGCCATTAGAAATCTCACGTGATACGGAAGAACTGATTTCTATGTTTGTATTTTCAAATATTGTCGGTTTGTTCTTCTGGTTCTTGGCTATCCATTCGCATGCTTTCTATGTCCAGCAGAATGAGACCTCCGTGAGATGGCGAAACTGGCGGTTCAAAACCCGCGAGTTCGACTACAGCAGCATCACCAAAATACACATGCAGGTCAACGGCAAGGGCGGGCACCTACTCATCAGCAGTAGCCAGATGGGCCGCTACCGTCTGGGTTTCAGTCCGGTCTTCTTTGACGCAACCTACATTTACCACATGATTCTTTTCCGTGAGCGTTACGGTGTTTGGCCGCCCAAGTACATCCCCGAACTCTTTGTAGAGTTCGGTGATTACGAGGACATGGACGCCCTGATCAAAATCATCTGCTACGCCCGCAAGTATGAGATTGGCTCCCCCGAAGCTGGGGAGTACCGACAGATCCCGGAACACCTGCAGCGCATCCTTGACCGTGCTGCGGCAGAGTCCAAATAGTTGAAAGGGACCGGATGAGTATTTTCTCTGAAACCTTAAGAGTGCTGTGGCTTATTTGCCTCTGGTGCGCCTTTATCTTCGTAGCTCTTGCATCTATAGCGATGGCCGTTATTGGGGTATGGCCTTGGGGAGCAATGTTCTTCCTTGTAGGATTCATAGGTCTCTCAGCCATAGATACAGTACTCAAGGGAGGTATTGGCTATGAATCAAATGGCGGTCTCTTCCACCACTTCTTTATCTTCGTTCACTCCATCAGCGCGGTAGGCTTGATTATCTTGACGGCTCTGACTGCTTTTGGGGTACTACGCACTGCGGATGCAATGCTGTGGACCCCTGAGACGAACTTCGCCTCCTGGTACATGGCTGGTGGACTGTTCATTACCTACTTCCTCATTCAGCCGACCGAGCCTAACGACGATATTCCTGACCTGCAGCGCATGGAGCAGATGGACAGGCGCTCAACCCGCGTGGGCGTTGTGGCGGCGGCTATTTTCACGGTTCTGTGCTTCGTGGTTCCTCTGACTAGTTTCATGACTGCAGGCTATGATCCGGTGGCTCTGGCGGTTGCGCTTTTCCTGGCTCCTGGGTTCCTGCGTGTTGTGCGTGAGGGTCTCTTCTACCTGCAGGGCACCCACCTTGAAGAAGGAACCGACAGGTATCGCACCCTGCGTGCCGTGTGCATCGGCGTGGCTGGCCTGGCGGCGTGTATTGCGCTCGGGTACCTGGGCTATTCGCTGGTTCGCCTGGAGTGGTTGCCTGCGCTGTTCTTTGCTGCGTCAGTTGCGATGAATGGGTGGTCGGTGAAGAAGTACGTCACCGTGGGTATCACCATTCCCGAGAACGAAGACGCGGATTCCCCTTCTCATGCTAGCGTTCAGGAGGCGGAGTAAAACATGCTAGATACCTTCTTTAGTATCTTCTGGGGAATTATCTTAGTGCTGTCCATTCTCTCTATCCCCTACATCATTATTAGGTATGAGTTTAATCGGCACCAAGATAAGAAAAAAGAAGCAGAAGGAATTTACATTAGGCGAGTAAATCGCTTTGAGGTATGGATTTGCATATTTAATCCGATGTTTCCTTTTCTGGGCTATATGGCTAATAGTCAGACTGGAAATACGGGCATCTGGCTAAACGTATTAGGTATTGTTCTTGTGCTTTTCTTCTACGCCTTCTCTCGATATACCCTCGTCGCTTATGTCAAAATCTCACCTGAAGGTATCGAGCAGCGTATGTGGTCCTCCAACCCGACCCGCTACCCCTTCAATGCAATCAACCGTATTGTGTATTACGAGGCATTGAATATTGAAGATCAGGATATGGTGGGGTTCTACGCCAAGTCAGGCACCCAGATTGCCCTGTTCTGCCCGACCATCCATAACAATTATCGTCTGATGGCGATTGTGCGGTTCAGGATTGAGAACAAACGTTGGCCTGACATGAATAATCCGGATGATGTGGCGAAGGTGAATGAGTTGGACGATAGGGGTATGACCATTCTTTATTTCAGGAGTCGCGAGAAGGTTACCGGCCTCGCCGACGTCGACATGTAGCCCGCTCGATAAGCGCCGACTACCCCCTACATCCGAAGAGCCGCAACCGGCACGAACACCACCAACACCGCGAAAGAGGAGCACGCATCATGCACACCTTTTTCCTTCTACTCTGGGGCACCTGCACCCTCGCATCAATCATCGGCGCCATCACTATCATTGTTCTGCATGATAGGCACCTGCGCCAGGACATGAAGCTACGCGACGAAGGCATCTACATTACGCGTGTGCCCCGCCGTGAAGCACTCATAGGCCTTCTCACACCCATATTCCCGGCAGGTTTCTTCGCTCTCTACCTCTACACGCAGGTTGAGCTCGGTATCCTCATCAACCTGCTGGCGTTCATCATGCTGCTCTTCTTCCCCTACCACTTTCTGCACGTTCACCTGGTGTACACGAAAATCACGCCAGACGATGTGGAGCAGAAGCTCTCACCGTTCGCCGCCGTGACCTCCTACCCAATTAGGGCTATCGACCAGGTTTTCTACTTCCAGGGTGAGGCGGAGGAAGAATTGGAATGGACTGGGGTAGGGTCTGACAAGGCCACCTTCTACACCAAGAAAGGCAAAGAAATCGCCAAGCTTGACCCCGTTGGCAAGAACCACCGGCTACTGGCCATCGTACGGTTCCGGCTTGAGTTTGACCGCTGGCCCGATATGCGGGACCCGCAGGATCTGGCGTGGGTTGATACGTGGGATAACCTCGAGTGGACGCAGCCCCTGTTCAGGAAGCTGTACAGAAGACGCAACAAAATCACCGGCCTAGCGGATATCAAGATGTAGTGCCGTACGGCAGCAGCCCCCATGCATAGAGAAAGTTCCTGGGCTGGGAAATAACCTCGGCCGCAGAGTATTTCTACGTCAAACAAAGTTCGGCAAACGCACAAGATTAAAACAAAATAAAAAATACTTTTGACTATCACCTCAAGGTTGAATGGAATCCCCTAATGAGGCGCCGACTAGGACGAAATATTACCCGCCCTCTCAGATTAGGCTGATAGAGTGGTACTGGGCCCGGCCCTCCGTCTACCTCTGCAGGCATCTTTCGGTTGCGTTTCAGGTGCGCCACTATCGGTTGCTTGCACGACACATAACTTAAACGAAAAGATCATCATGACCAACCACACCACCGCGCGTCAGCGCTTATTCCGCTTTCCTTTGATTTTGGGTGTCACGACGGCACTCATTTTCTCGTCTTGTTCCACGGGCACGAACAACAATAGCACCCCTTCCGATAAGGGCACTGTCACTTCCCAGAGCCCCCACCAGGTGGAGAACGCTACTAATGTTCTGCAGAACGTGAATGTTCAGATGGGCCGTGACGGCGAGGTCTCGTCGATTGAGTCGACCAACATTTACGTTAATGACAAGGACCGTACAAGCTCCACGAGCAACGTTCAGTTCAAGCCCAAGGACGTCGTCAATGACCTTCCCGTGCGTGTGAGCCTGCAGTATTCTACCGAGCGCGGTAGCGGCACTAACCTGAATGATTTGAACGGTTACAGCGGCGAAATCACCATTAAGGTTACGGTTGAGAACCTGACGGTGAAGACTCAGGACGTCACCTATGATGCATCCGGTACCAGCCGTACTAGCCCCGCACCGGTTGGTACTCCGTTCTCCATCGCTGCTTCTACCGTTCTTTCAGGCTCTCCGACCCAGGTTATTACGACCCCTGACGCTGCTGATTCGTCGACGAATGGTGTGGTGAGCACCAATGATGAGGGTAAGGCTGTTGTTCAGTGGGGCGCTATTTCGGCGCCTCCGGTGACCGGCAGTTCCTCTTCATTTGTGTTGAAGGTTAAGGCGAAGGATTTTAGCGCGCCCACCTTCAACATTTCGGTGCAGCCTGGTTTTGCTTCTGATTTATCTGGTGCGGGAATCATTACTAACGGTTTCACCTCTCAGGATGCGTCTCAGGTGGCGCTTCTGCAGCGCACTATCGATACCGTCAACGATGTTAATTCAACGTTGAATAGCGCCAGTTCACAGGTTGCTCAGGTGCGTCAGAGCCTGGATGATACGTCTGCAACTTTGGGTAAGGACGCTGCCGAGCACCTGAAGACTCAGAATGAATCATTGACGAAGACCATGCAGGGTCTGCAGGCGAATATTGAGAACCTGCAGAAGGACCTTTCTGAGGCTTCGCGTACCAATAATTCTCAGCTAATTTCCCAGCTGGAACGTACTGTCGCGGCTCTTCACACCATGCTGGGTGATACGACGGCACGCCCCAATGTGTCCGTTTCGCATAGTGATGGTCGTTGTGTTGTGCATCGTGAGGAGGATGCAAGTAGCCGTAGTGTATACGGTAACTTGGTCCAGCTCTCTGCGGTCCTGAACGCGTATGCGGAGGCAAGCTCAGACTGCCAGCAGGATCTTACGGCTTCGATTCGTGAGATTGTGGGCCCGGAGCACCCGACCGCTGAGACTTGCTCTTCTAACGGCTCGGTAACCTGTGCCCTATTTGGTGCGTCGGTGACGGTGCAGAGCTCTTTGATTGCGCTGGTTGCTACCGGCGAGAAGATTGTGGATCATCTGCAGCCGGAGTATTTGAAGGGTGCGAACACCAACTACTCGGCGTTGAAGCGTCAGATGGATGAGATTGTTCAGCAGATGGAGAAGGACCCGTCCTCTCTTGACGCTGATGCTGTGCGCGCTTTGCGAGAGAAGGTCAGCGCGGCGCGTCAGGGTGTGAACCAGTTGAAGGAAACGTCGAGTCGTCTGATTGAGAGCATCAAGAACGTTCATTCTCGTGCGGCTTCCGCTCGTGCAGATTTGGTGGAAGGTTCTGGTTCCATGAGCGCCCAGAACCAGGAACTGGCGGAGCAACTTTGCGCTCTGTCGACTGAGCGCGGCGGCTCTCTATCTGCTGAGCAGGTGGAGCATCTGCGTGGATACCTGACAGCTTCGTCTTGTAACGGTGAGGCTTCGCCGTCTGCGGCTCCTTCTTCTGAAGCATCTAGCCCCGCACCGTCTGAATCTGCTTCTGCGACCCCTTCCGCAGAGCCGTCGAAGAATGAGTCGCCTTCCACTGCCCCGTCCTCCGAGGCGCCTTCTGCCGAGCCTACCGCCACTGAAGGTAATACGCGTTCCATCACGGTGGAGAACGCGAACAGGCGTATCATCACCCCGAACACCTCTGCTACACGTACTCCGATGGAGCAGCGTATCGCCACGGCCGTAGCAGCATGGGATGAGGTCCTTGCCGCAACCTCTATGGATGACCCCAAGGAGGGCCTGGCTCGCGACGCCAAGAATCTTAACGATGCTGTGAACGCGGTAGATGGTGCTCTCGGTGAGGTTGAGAAGACCCTGGATGATGCCGTAAACGCACAGAACCAGGACGCCGAGAAGAAGGAACTGTCTGACGAAGCGAAGGTTTCGTTGCGTGACCGTATCCGTTCGGCTTCGGATACCGTCAATGCTCTGGGTAAAAACCTGGAAGATATGACGAACACGCAGGCAGATCTCTCCAGCGCTATTAAGGAAGCGTTCAAGGATTCTGCCAGCGAAACTCGCGACACCCTAACGGGCATGATTAACGAGGAAATTCGTAAGGTTTCGAGTAACGGTTCGTCCGCCGCTTCGACTGCCCAGGAGGCATTCGCCGCATCGATTGCAGGTATTACTGATACCGCGAATACCGTGGTTCAGGTGGCTGGCGATTCTATCGAGGTTCAGCACAAGGACATGAATGATCGTATTGAGGGTCTGCGCCAGTCCCTGGATTCGGTGACCGAGCGTTCTCTGGTTGCTCTGAGCACCCGCACTGAGAACGCTACCCGAGATTTGGCTGGTGCATCTGCTCAGCTGAATAACGACCTGTCGAAGCTCATGCTTGATTTGGGCGATAGCAGCGCTGAGGGTGCTGGCCTCTTGGGCGCGCTCAAGAGCAATAGCGCGAAGGCTGGTGCGGCTGACTACCAGCTTGCTTTGGCGATGCAGAATGCTCAGGGTTACACGAACCTCCGTTCTGAGGATATTGCTGCTCTGCAGAAGCGTCAGGCGCAGTTCAAGGCCTCGCTACAGCGTCTGCGTTCTCTGCCTACCTTCCATCTGTCGAATGCCGGTAGTGCAGAGGTGAAGACGGTGTACACCTTCCAGATTGGTGATTAGCCGTGGGGTTTTCCCCTCATTTGGGTTCTGATTCAGGTCCTCACCGCCGCGAGGGCAGGCGGCTCACTCAGCGCACCGTGGTGTGGTGTGTCAGTCTGTGTGTGCTGTTTAGCCTTGCGGTGGTGGGGATCTGGTATGGCGTGCGCGCTGTGACTCCTCAGCCTTTGCCGCTCGGTACGGGTACGAACCCTGCGTCTGCGGTGACGGTTCAGCAGGCTATTTCTCTTCCGGCCTCTGGTCGTGAGCCGGTTATTGGTGTTGTCGCTACTTTTGGTGATGATGCTGAGGGGTCTGCGTGGCGTCTGAATGCTCAGGGGGCTCGTGTTGCGCAGTACCGTCTGGCTTTGGGTAATTCTTCTGTGAAGGTTCTTTATGCGAACGATAAGGGAACGGAGCAGGGTGCCCGTGAGGCGGTAGAGAAGCTCTCTTCTGAGGGTGCTTTGGGTATTGTGCTTGCTTCTCGGGGTGAGCATCTTCGGGGTGCTACGGCTGCTGCTAAGGAACGCAATGTTGCGGTGATTGAGGCGTATGACCGGGTAGATGCTGGCGATGGGGTGTGGAGTTTTGCTCTGGACCCTGAGCAGGAGAAGCAGGTCTATACGGCTGCCATTCGTTCGCTTGCCGGTGTATCTAGCACGGGCTCTTCGCAGCAGCAGGATGGTGTGCGCACCATCCTGCTGGATGCGGGTGAGGGTTCTGTGCCTGACCTTCCCTATACGAATCGCGTTCAGGTTTCTGCTGATGAAGACAGCATGAAGGACACTCTCAAGGAGCTGACGCGCCTTCTGGGTGATAAGTCTTCGGGCTCTTCTCCTGTTCTGGTTTTGATGGGTTCGGCGTCGACGCAGGCGAAGGTGCTTCGTTCTCTTCAGAGGGCGGGTATTACTTCTCCCGTGATTGCGGGTGAGGAAGCTTTGACGGAGCCTTTTATGCGTCTTCTTCTGGAGAACGGCGGTTCCCTGACCGACAATATTCGCGTCGTGGGGCGTATGCAGGCACGTGCGGCGGCGTTGAGTGCTGATGATGCCGGTCGTGCTTCTTCGGCATTTGTCTCAACGGTTGAGCGTATGAAGAATGATTCTTCGCTCAAGGATTTGTCGGGCGAACAGGCGTTCTCAAGATCGGCAGCGTGGGCGGATGCTCCCTCCCATAACGCGCTCTTGGCTTTTGCGTATGCCACAAGCCAGGTTCGTGAATACACTCCCGAGGCGGTTCGACGGGTTCTAGGAACCCTTCGTTTGGACGCTAAAGATTCTACGGTCGCGTATCCGTTGGATTTCTCGTCTTCTTACGCCGCGGGCGGGCAGGTGGGTCTTCTTTACCCGACCGCGGAAGCTTCGATGATTCAGGGTGGGTCTTCCTCAACGGATGCGGTGAATCCGCCGGTGTGGATGCTTCGCACGTTCACTTCAGAATCTCGCGACTAGCTTTTCCGCACAAAACCTAATCCGAGCAAAGCCTAATCCGTACAGAGCCAGCCCATCACACCCCAGCTTTCGGGTATTACTTCTAGTCCGTCCACCAGCGGGGCTCACGATTTATCTATTTTGGAGAACACCTTATGCGCTTTTTCCTTGATCTTGAAGAGCATAACGGGAGCTATGAACTAGACTCCTGGCAGCCTGAGACGACCATCGCTGATCTCATCCAGGCAACCGGTGGCCCCTCCCTGCCCGCAGACGAGCCGCTGTATTGCGATAACCGCCCGGTGACGGCATCCTCTACCCTGGCGGAGGTCAAGCCAATGGAAGGTATGCGCATCTCTAGGGCACCGCTCTCCTACCCTTCCTTAGTGCAGGGCTGGAGCGTCTGCTTGAGCGGCGGTTCGACAGTTACTCTGCCGCGCCCCATCCCTTCTTCGCGTCCTCTGGTGGCGGGTCGTTCCCCGTACGCCGACATTGTGCTACCCACGGCGAGCGCATCATGGGAGCATCTGCACCTGCAGGTGGTGCATGATGAGTCGACAAACACTCAGAAGGTGCGCATCACCGATCCGGGTTCTACGAACGGTAGTTTTGTGGACGGTCAGAAAATCCCTGAGGAGGGTCTGACTGTTTCTGAGAGCACCACGATCCATGTTGGTGATTGCGTTCTGACCCTGCGGCCTGCTCCCCAGGAGAAGGCTGCGCCTCGTCCCGGTAGCGCCCCAAATGTGAGCGCATCGGGCACCGCGCCGTTTAACCGTCCGCCGCGTCAGGGCGCGTTGAGCGCCCCGGAGAAGGTGGAGGCGCCCACCCGCAAGAATATTTCTGACCCGCCAAAGTTCAATATTGCGATGGCGATAGGCCCGCTTATTATGGCGGCGGCAATGGTCGCCATTATGCAGGAGATTCGTTATGCTCTTTTCGCGATGCTCAGCCCCGTCCTGAGTATCGGCATGTGGGTGGAGCAGAAACGTCGTCACGCCAAGGACAAGGTGAAGGAGCGTGTACGTTTTGAGCAGGAAATGGAGAAGTTTAAGGAACGTGTCGCTCTAAGCAACCGTGAGGAGGTTGAGCGTCTTCACGACCTTGCCCCGGCACCGGATGCTGTTCAGTTGCGGGCGCTTCTTCCCGCGATGACGCTGTGGCGTCGGCGGAGCACCAGCCCTGACCTGTTGACTTTCCACGTGGGTACTGGGCATATTCATTGGACTCCTGAGCTGACGAAACCGAGCAACCCTGAGCCTGAGGTTCAGCATCTTCTTGACCACAATACCCTGTGGGATGCTCCGCTGGTTGCTGACCTACGTGAGGGTGGGGCTATCGGTATTGTGGGGCCGCGTGAGCAGTCTCTTGCCTTGGCGCGTAGCCTGGTGCTGCAGGCAGCGACCCATACGGGTCCTGCAGATATGACGATTGCGGTCTGCGCTGATTCCGCGCGCTCGCAGGACTGGGTGTGGACGTCGTGGCTTCCGCATATCCGCATGGCGCAGAACCAGCAGATGCGTTGGTTTGCTTCTGGCAAGGAGCAATCGGATCAGATGTTGCGTTCTCTTTACCATGATATTGAGGCTCTTCCGACCCGCGGCCTGTGCGTGGTCGTTGATTCGGACACCCTCACTGAGGGCCGTGAGTCGCCTGCACGCGACCTTTTGGCGTATGGCGATGAAGTGCGTCTGATGGCGAATAAGACTGCTGCTGCGGGCGCTCGCCGTGTTGCCGGTATTGTGTTGGCTTCTTCTGTTGACCGTCTTCCTGCGTCGTGTACTTCGGTCGTGGAGATCGGTGAGGAGGCTTCTATGACCTATTCGGAGCCTCGCCGCCGTTACACGGTCACTGACGGCGTGCTCGCCGGTGTGAGCGCTGAGGATGCTCTTCATGTGGCACGTACTTTGGCGCATCATGAGGACCCTGAGCGTCTGCTTCTGGGCGGCGGTTTGCCGCAGCTGGTGAAGCTGCCCGAGCTGGTTGGTTTGCCGACCCCTCCGGGTGCTGAGGATATTGAGGCGTTTTGGTCGCAGGCTAATGGTTTCAGTACGGAGATTGGTGTGGGCGACTCTGGTGCGTTCACGCTGGATTTAGTGAAGGACGGTCCTCACGGTCTGGTGGGTGGTACCACTGGTTCGGGTAAGAGTGAGTTTTTGCGTTCGTTGGTGGCGGGTTTGGCTGCGCACCACGATCCGAGCCGTTTGAACTTTATTCTGGTTGACTTTAAGGGTGGTGCGGCGTTTAAGACGTGTGAGCGTCTGCCGCATACGATTGGTACTTTGAGCAACTTGGATGCTCAGTTGGCTCACCGCGCTATTGAGTCGTTGGAAGCGGAGATGGATCGTCGTCAGCGCCTGTTTGCGGCCGCTGGCGAGGGTGTGGATAACATTAAGGATTATTTGGCGACAAACCCTCCGGAGCCGATGCCTCGCTTGTTGCTGGTGATTGACGAGTTTGCGATGCTGGCGAAGGACTTCCCGGATGTCCTGTCGTCGCTGGTGAGCATTGGTGCGGTGGGTCGTACCCTGGGTGTTCACATGATTCTGGCGACTCAGCGTCCTGCTGGCGTGGTGAATGATGACATTCTGGCGAATACGAACTTGCGTGTGGCGTTGCGTGTGCAGAGCCGTGAGGATTCTTCGAACGTGATTGGTGTTCCGGATGCTTCGGAGATTTCGCGTTCGCAGATGGGTCGCGCCTATGTGAAGCTGGGCCAGAATGATATTTCACCGGTGCAGACTGCCCTGGTGACGGGTCAGAGCGGCACTGAGGTGGTGACTTCTCTGGAGGTTCGTGCGACCGATAGTATCGGCACTCCTCGTTCGGAGCGCGCTCGTCCGAAGGTGTCGTCGAGTGATGCGAATGACCTGGATCTGCTGATTGATGCTGTTGTGGCGGCTCATGCGGCTCGTGGTGCGGTTGCTCCTCGTAAGGTGTGGCCTGAGCCGTTGGGTTCGTATGTTGATTTGGCTGATTTTGGTGTGCGTGGCTTCCCTGACCCGGATCTTCCCACTGTGGGTGGTGTCCAGGACGGTGTTCTGATGTGCACTTTGGGTGATGAGCCGGAGTTGCAGCGTCAGGTGCCTATGGGCTGGAATATTGAGATGAGCAACCTGCTGTTGGTGGGTGTTGCCGGTAGTGGTACGACCACGACGATTCAGTCTGTGGTGCTGGGTTTGGCTCAGCATTATTCGCCGGAGGACATCGATATTGTTCTGGTGGATATGGGCGCTGATGGTTTGCTACCTCTACACTCCCTACCGCATGTTGTTTCTGCTGTGGGTACCGGTCAGGGCGCCAGGGAGCGTCAGGCTCGTTTCTTGCGTTTTGTGAAGTCGGAGCTTGATGCTCGCCGTGCTGATGCGTCACGCCGTAAGCCTCTTTTCATTGTTTTGGATGGTTTTGCGACGCTGCGTGATGAGTTCTCTGATGCTGTGAGCATGGATTTGTTGGCGAATTTTTACCGCGTGTATGCGGACGGTCCTGCTGTTGGTATTCACTGCGTGGTGTCGACGAGTCGCGCGAAGAATATTCCCTCGCAGATTCTTGATGCTTCGTTGCAGACGTGGTTCTTCCAGCTGAGCGATATTCACGATTATTCGTCGTACGGTATTCGCGGTACAAATGTGCCAGCCGCCATTCCCGGTCGTTGCGTTGATCCGAAGCATCTGCGTCAGATGCAGGTGGCTACTCCCGCTGTTGGTGTGGAGGAGGCTGTCTCTATGATTCGTGAGCGCTTCCCGCAGGCTCCCGCTAAGCGTGATGTGATTGGCCAGTTGCCGACGTGGGTTTCGTGGGAGAGCATGCCTGCCGCTGAGTTTTCTCCGAGCCTGTGGCGTATCCCTGTAGGTATTGCGGAGGCTACGTTGGAGGCGTGTGCTTTCGAGCTGTACGAGGGTGAGCACGCCATGGTTGCGGGTAATCCGCGTTCGGGTAAGTCTTCTCTGCTGGTTGCGTTTGCTCGCCTGGTTTCTCGGGCGAGGGCTGCGGCGGAGCAGGCGGTATCTGCCGCGTTGGCCTCTGGTGACGCTACCGCGGCGGAGAACGCACGCATGGATGCCGCTGAGGTTCCGGAGGTTTGGGCTGTCTTCGATCAGCGTTCCGGTCTGGTGAATGTGCCGGAGGGCGTTTTTGACCGCGTGTTCGAGAGCAAGAATGCTTCTGCTCAGGTGCAGGCGGCTTTGCAGGATGCCGCGGGCCCGGTGCTGTTGCTGATTGATGACGGTGACCGCGTAGATGACCCGATGAACGTTTTTGATGCGATTGTGAAGGGTGACTTCCCGGACGTTCACATTATTGCTACGGGTAAGCCGACTGATTTGCGTCCTTTGTATAGCCATTGGACGAAGGCTATTCGTAAGTTCCGTACGGGTGCCGTGGTTCAGCCGAATGTTGATACGGATATGGACATGTTCGGCACTATTCCGAGGCGTGCCCCGGTTCAGCTGAGCGTTGGTCGTGGCTATGCGTTCTTGGCTGGATCGCCGGTTCTGGTGCAGCTGATGAGCCCGGAGGATTCTCAGCACCGTGGCGGGCTGTAGGGCTTGTCTGGCGTGTGGTGAGGTATCGTGTAACTTTACCGGCCGTTTTGCTGTAGGGGTCGCCCCGTCTGGGGAGTCTTCCTACTTGTTGTGAAGTTGATGTTAAGGAGTTAGCCCGTGACTGTACCTGCTGGTTCGCCGCAGTACTCCGGCTCGGAGCGCCGTGATGCTCATCCTGCCTCGCAGGCTGCTGGTCAGCCTGCGGGGGGCTTGGTTGCGGGCGCTCCCCTTGGCTCTTCGTATCGTTTGCTGCGCCGGGTGGGTTCTGGTGCGGTCGGTGAGGTGTGGGCCGCTACGATGAGCGGCTCATGGGCTCTGTATGCGGCGAAAATTCTGCGCCCGGAGCTTGCCGAGAACCCTGTGGTTCTTGAGTCTTTTGTGCGTGAGCGTTCGGTGTTGTTGGCGCTGTCGCATCCTCATATTGTGCCGTTGACGGACATGGTGGTTGAGGGCGGTGTGCTGGCCCTGGTGATGGAGTTTCAGCATGGCGGTTCGTTGCGTCAGAAGCTGGATTCTGGGGGGCCGCTGCCGGTTCGTTTGGCGTTGAGTCTGATCGTGCAGGTTTTGAATGCGGTGGAGTTTGCTCACCGTCAGGGCGTGATGCATCTGGATATTAAGCCGGAGAATGTGCTGCTGAGCGGTGTTTTGGGGGAGTCTCTGGATCAGCAGGTTCGTGTGGCTGATTTCGGTATTGCTTCTTTTACTGGCTCTGCGGGTTCGGGGTCTTCTCGTTCGTTTTCTGGTACTCCGGGGTATATGGCTCCGGAGCGTTCTGCGCACGGTGTGGCCACTCCGGCGGTTGATGTTTATGCGTGCGCGGTGACTCTTCATGAGCTGTTGGTGGCGGCGCGTCCTCTTCCGGTGCGTGGTGGTGCGGTGCAGTTGTCGCCGCAGATTCCGGCTGAGGTGGCTGAGGTGCTTCACGGGATGTTGGCGGAGAACCCGGTTCAGCGTCCTGGGGCGGCTGAGGCTGCCGCTAAGTTGCGTCTTTTGGCTGAGGGTTTCGCGGCTGATACGGTGCTTCCCCGCTGGGTTGAGGTGTCTTCGGGTGCTGTGGGCTATACGCCTACGGTGGTTCATGGCGCTGAGCCTGCTGTTTCTGCGGTGCCTGGGCAGAATGTCACGGAGCTGTATGGTGCGGGCATGCCGTCGCTGGGTCAGGCGCAGAATGAGACGGTTATCCGGGCTCCTTTTGTGGTGGAGCAGCCGGTATATGTGCCTGATGAGGTTGTTGAGGAAGAGGAGCCTGCCCGTTCGCCGTTGCGCCGCCCGCTGGTGTGGGGCGCTATTCTGGGTTCTTTGATTCTTGTGGGTGTGCTCGCTTTCGTGGGTTTGAGCGGCGGTAAGGGTGCGTCTAAGACGGCTGAGTCATGGTCTGCTTCGAGCCGTAGTTCGGCGTCTTTGCCGAGTGGTTTGGGTACCCGTATTGAGGGTACGTATAACCCGCGAGATAAGAGCGCCCGCCTGACTTTTGAGTTTTCCTCGCAGAAGTCGGCTCTTCGGGGCGATATTTTGCAGGTGCTTCCCGGTGTTGAGGGTGGTTCGTGTGCTTCGGTGACGTGGGATGCCGGTCAGGCGTCTTCTGGTGTGTCGAAGAATCAGTCGAGTGTGACTGCGGTGGACGTTCCGTGTTCGTGGAATCTGTCTGGGGTGAGTATCCCAGCTAATGGTGTGGTGCAGGTCCGGGCGAATGTGTCTGCTGAGTTTAAGGATTCGCGTGCTTTTGAGGAGTGGCTGAACCGTATTGATTCTGAGACGTCGAAGGCTATTTCTGATCGGGAGGTTCGTTCGACGGCGTACCCGATTCAGCGTTTGCGTTCGATTGAGTTGCGGGTTCCTTCTCGTGTGGTGAATCAGAGTGTTTTGCCGGTGACTGTGGTTCCGGTGTGGCCGAGTGGCGCGGATGAGTTGAATCCGTTGATGGTTTTGCCGCGTACGGGTGAGTTTTCGACGCTGGTTCAAGCAATTTCTCCGGATGCTCAGTTGATTAGTTTTTCGGATGGTTGTTCGGGGCATGTGTTGGTGTCTGAGGATCAGCGGGTGGTGACGGCGCTGTCGGTGACTTCTAAGTGCCGCCTGAACGCGCAGATTGGTAATTTCACGAACCTGTCCAGCAGCGACTTCGCGATTATCACCCGCTAACGGTAGCGCTCGGGTGAGTAGCTCCTGGTATACAGAAAGCCCCTGGGCTGAGAGGTAATCTCTCAGCCCAGGGGCTTTCCTGCTCGACTATTTTCGACTTACTAAACGTTATAATCGCTATTCTTGAACCTCTTCAAGACGAGTCGACGTGAAATTCTTTTCATCATTAGCATTATCATTCAGTTTATAAATCTTATATTTCTTGCCTTCTTGAATTGAAGCAACATATTCCGGAACTTTCTTGCCGTCCGGGGCATTATACATAATGACTTCCCCACATTCTCTCGTTTCAAAAACACCAACAGGACTGGTATCAATCATGCCACTAACTGTAGTTCCATTACGATCTTTTATATAGGATTTCTCGACGGTGCAAATGGCATATGCTCCACGGCTATCGTCGTGAACTGAGTAATTTAAATACAATAATATAGCGATGATACATAGCGCAAAAATAATAACTTCACGCTCCTGACGCATATTAAGAATAGTCTTATTTAATATGGTTTTTATAGCTCGCGGCATAAGAAACACACCTCCCTTAAAGTTCCCATCTAGATTCAAATTTAGTTTGCATTATTGGCGATAAATACTACTACTAATTAACCCTCTTCATCAATTCTATTGGGAGAATTCGTTCAACTGCACGATCCAGGGCACCTGCCGGATTAGCAACCGTATCGGCCGCACGATATGCATAATATTGACCCATTGTACGATACTTCTGAGCAACGCCTGCATCCATCTTTACAGAAGATTTCAAATATGATTTCGAGAAATCCTTGACAGCTCCTTTAACCATCCTATCTTTCAGTTCTCCTGGCTGTATTTCCTTATTTTCAATCCACGCCTCGGGGGCATACTGCACTGTTGTCTTTAGCATCCCGGATCCAACATCAACCATTCCATTAATTGCCCCATTTTTAAAGCGTCCACGCTCAAGTACGTCAGATGCGCCATAACCATTCACCTTAAATCTGGTTTTCAAGTTACCACCAAAAACGGCTCCTGCGGCAGAAGAAATAGTTCCAGTACCAAACATTCCAATAGCACCCATCAAGCTCTTGTCCTTTACGCTATCATCCATATAATATGCCGTTACGTTATTAACACCGCCAGACAGCGTATCCTTTACAACATCTTCTACGACCCTCGACTCTTTCATAACAGCCCCCAGGTTCCTACCCTGTGTCGCCACAACGGTCTTTACCGTATTCCACTTCGACGCAAGAGCGCCTGCCTCAGCAGCCTTCCGTGCAGCCCTAGCAGCCTTAGCAGCTTCGGCTGCCTTATCTAACTTATTCATCTTTGATGCAATATCAGCAGCTTTTTTCAAATTGCCCAAACCACCGGTAAGAGCACCAGTCACAGCACCAGTAATAGCTCCCTTCAATGCCTCCTTACCAGCCTTAGACCAATCAACCTTCCCGCCAGACATCTTCTGCTCGATTACCGACATACCAGCACCCATCAAAGCACCCGATGCGGCACCAAACGCGGCACCACCCAGAGGGCCCAAACCAGTACCAACAGCACCAATCACGACGCCAGCAACAACCATCGCACCACCAGCCACGTACTCCCAGTTATTCTTTACCCAACCGGTAATACCAGAAGACGCTTTCTGCTCGCGGTACTTCTCAAAGTCCTCCACCGACACCGGCGACAAACCCCACGGATCCACCAAAGAAACCGGGTTACCACCCACCAACGAGAACGGATCAGCACCCCAACCAGCACCCACCGGCGCAG
>ERZ773046.1060-NODE-1060-length-16506-cov-53.451583_pt1 | contig 16506 bp, 10 predicted proteins | sample MGYA00580634_ERZ773046 | MGnify/ENA primary metagenome ERZ773046 (study PRJEB29015, sample SAMEA2738127) | human oral metagenome | biome: human oral; feature: human-associated habitat; material: saliva | place: China | collected 2159 ... | reverse complement strand
GGTAACCTCACATACTACGCCCCTCCCTGCGGGGGAGGGGTTGGGGGAGGGGCCAGCTCCTCATGGGCTCGAAACAGTGCACAAAAAGGCTCTGTTAAATCTGTGAGTTCTGTGAGAGAAAAAACTCCCCACTGCGAGTATCCAACAATCTTTCTCTTACAGAAAATCACAGAAGAACAGAACACACAGCATTCCACAGAGGCCTTGCGGCCGGCAGATATCACAGAACCTTACATCCAACATTAGCAGTAACGCTCTGTGAACTCTGTATGCCGGAGGCCTTCTGTGGGCTCGAAACGTGCGCCAAAAAGTTCTGTTAGATCTGTGAACTCTGTGAGAGAAAAAACTTTCCACGAATGAATAAGTGCGCTTAAAACCTCCGTGACCTCCGTGTTCTCTGTGAGAGAAAAAACTCCCCAGCGTGAGAGGAAAAAATGTCCTTCGTGAGAGAATAACCTCCCCACGAGTTTTGCATACGTGCGCTCTGTGAGAGAAAGAAACGCTATGAATCGGTGAGTATATCTGTCTCGTGGTGATACGAGTAATTCTTAATGCGCATGAAAAACATTTACAAAGAGTGACGAGGCCGCCTTTTATTTACGATAGAGATATTAGCAAGAAGGAAGAATATAACGCACATGATTTCAAAGAGTTATGAATACGAAAGGAGGAGAGGCCTTTCTTGCACCATGAAGGGCCTTTCCAAGCATCAAGAAGGGCGTGTTCTCGAACGTTGAAGGGCATCTTTCGCAACCTTGAATGGCCTCCCTTATATTTAAGAACTATGAAAATAGCTTACAAACACAGCCTGCTTAATCCACCAAAGCAACCCTGCCTCGTCCACAACCCCACTCTGTAATGTCCACACCTCCTGCTTGTATCACCACAAACCCATTTCTCTTCGTCCACGAAATCATGATTACTCACCACCAACCCCAATCTCTATCGTCCACAATCCCACTCTACACCGTCTACAAGCTCATCCTGTATCATCCACTAAACCCATGGTTTTTCGTCCACGAACTCACTCTGCGCTCTCTCCAACCCCTCCCTACATTGCCTCCACCCCAATGTTCTCTACTCGTTCGCCCAAGGTCTTCTTCTTCACAACACACAAAAAAGAAGAAGCAAAAAACTACTGTCTTTTACTTCTTCTTCTTTAATCTCTATTTCTCGTCCTACACCCCTTATGCGTGATTACCCATAATTAGGTAGGTCGGCATTTATTCCCTTCTACCTTTGGAGAAAGGATGGGGTGAGTCCGTTTGTCTTACTGTCCTACATAGATAGGACGGATGCTGTGCATATTATTCTTGTTAATCAAAGCTTTCTGAGTAGTACCAGAGAAGCCCTGATAAACACCCAAAGAATTGCTCATTATCTGTGGCATGAATGCTGCAGCATTGTCATTACCAGTATTACTTGTTGAGGTCCAGTATCCAGCCTGACTACCTGGCTTATCAATAGCACCAGTATAAGTATAATATATACCAGCCATAGGGAAGAACAGTGCATTGTCAAAATCTGACTTAACAAACTGTCTCAAGTTGTTACCAGCATCAAATATAGAAGCCGTATTACTTGGATTAAGTTTTTTATTGTTCTTATCTAAGACTAAACCCTTAAGCTTATCTGGCACGTTTGGATCAAACAATACGCCATAAACCTTGTTGCCATTATCATCGATAAAGTAACCGACATACTCTGCAGTGGCTTTCATCAGATTATTGAAATCCGTAGCACTTGGAAGTTTCCACTTGTTGTTAGAAGCGTATGCAGCCAAATCACCATGCTTCTTGTCTGAGCTAATAACCCCTTGTATATCTCTTCTTTCAGTCCAGAATTGTCCAGTCTTTGTATAGTCGTAAGCATATTCAATATCACCCCATCTAAAGTGATCAAACTTAACATCATTTGGATTATAAGTAGGAAGAGACATTTGTAAATCCGAAAGTGGTTCTGTAATTTTCGAAGGTGTATACATATAATAGTCCCAAGGATTCTCTGCAAGGTGATAACCATCTACCCAACCATTTATTTTAGTACCTGTAGAATACTGGAGGTTATACTTACCCCACTTAACACCATTAATAGGAATGTATGGACTGTCTTCCTTAACTTGCACTGTGAAAGGATAAACCTTAGCAGCAACAAGATTAAAGTTTGGAGTGCTTACAGCGAAACGATAGGCCTTATTATCTGTTGTGTACACTTCAAATGTAGGGCTGAAGTGGTTCTGTGGCAATATAGCTACATATATCTTCTCAAGTGATACTGGTGAATTAACTTCTATCTTACCAGTTTCAAGACTCTCTAACTGATTGCTCTGAATATTATAAACAGCCTCTGTAAGAACATTAGAAAGGACGAGCTTCTTGATGTTCGTAAGCTTAGTACCGCCGACTGTGAAGTCTAACTCTAAGACAGAATACAACTTTTTCATATCAACGCTACCTGATGCAGAAGCACCATTTACAGTAACCTTTCCTTTTCCATAGCTATAATCAAAGTACTTTAGATTCTCCTTAGAACCATCTTGACCCTTATTACTATTGATATAACTTTTAGTCATAATTACTGGCATTTTGCCTTGATCAAATCCTGTAACGTATGAACCAGGATAGAAAATGCCTAACTCGTCACCATTCTTACATGCAATCACACCATCAAGTGTTGTTCTTGTACCAGTGCTACTTGCAGTTAACACGCCATAACGAGACTCAGAAGAAGAACCCGTAAAGGTGCGGTTAAAAGCCATAAATCTATCACCAGTAACCCACTTATTATCAGCATCAATATTAACTTCTGAACGAGTTTTTGCATCGCCAGTAGAGATGCTCAGTGCACGCTTCGCTGTCTCATTAGGACTAACAGGAGCTTTCTCCTCGTTATTCAAATCGCTTGAACATGATGTCAAGCCTGCGACAATGACACCAAGGATAAGACCGTAAATCTTCTTGAAATTCATTAGTTTTTCTTTTTTAATGGTTTAATTTACTCTTCATCATAATCGAATGGGTTTTTCTTAGCACCACCTCCAGCCGTAGAAGGGCCAAGTACGATAGGATCCGCCCTCTCAAAGTTTTCGTTTGTAATACGAAGACCTTTATCACTTCCAGCCAACATAACCTGCTCAGCAGCCATGGCTATACATGAACTGCATGGCTTCACATAATCTTTTTTCATTTTAATTGAGTAATTTAATCTTATATTTTTGGATGAATTGATTTCTTAAAGCGTATCGTTTTTAGTTTAAAACATTAATATTTCAAAGTGACATAAACTGATTCTTGATTATACTTTGCGTGATCTTTAATTTAGTAATGCGGCACAAAGGTACGATAAAAGTATCGGTGATGAATAAAAATTTGGTAAATATAATAAAGTTAACATACTTTTAGTGAAAAGATAACATTCTGTTACACTTCTCTTTAGGCTATGTCGTGTATGGTTCTGGGTTAATTGTTAAGATAATAGTTAAGGCAACAAAATGTTGCAGAAGGTTTTGTTGTACAGCATAATTTACCTGTCTTTAGATAGGGAACGGTGATCTTTAATCATGCTGTAAATATAGTCTTAGTACGTGGGAGTAGTGATAATAGTCGTTTCTTGAGGGGTTACTCTAATAATAGTGGGAATTGATAAGTAGGGCGTAATTATCCTTTCCTAAGTAGGTACATGATTAATACCGTGAGTCATTAGGCTACAATCGAGGCGAGTCTGTCGTAACCTAATGCAGAACCGTCCCGTTATGCCACATGGAATCGGGGGTACTAATAAGTCTTTCTGAGGGTGATGATGCATAATCGTGTCGTTATCCAACATGGTAGAACCCCTCTTAAGCCTTTATAAGATATCGTCTTCATTCTCAATCTCTTTGCCGCTTTCATTATCAACACGCAACGTCGGAGTTTGGTTCTTGCCGTCACTATTTGTCGTGTTATTTTTATTATCTGTATTACTCAATAGTGCACCTTCTTCGTTCAAAGGGTAAACTTCACAAAAAGGGCTTGTATAATTCTTCTTTGTCATTACGTTATATTTTAAGTGTTTATTGTCAAATAAGCTGCAAGAACGATAGGGAAGAGTGGCCTGCAGAAAGTCCATAGATATGCCGTCAGACAACCTTAAATTCGTAGACAAAGTTAATTAATATTTTTGAAAAAGCACTATATTTATTAAAATTATGGAACTGCATAGCGGAAAATTGCCTAAAATTAGCCTATTAGTTATATTCTGAAGCAGTCATTAGGTCATTCTTCTTTTGTTTTATAGTAGAACAGAGTGTTTCTTTAACATAAAGGTTTGCGTGTATAACATGATAGAAGAACTGTAGAAAAAGAAATGAGCTCGGTAAGAAACCGAGCTCACAACCAAATTAATTAAGCATGACCATTGGCAGTGCCTTAGGCATGTTTCCTTATTTAAGACCTATCGATTTGCGTAGGTTGAGATAATCTTCGTCTAATGTAGGATTATCACTGGTACCATCACCAGAGTCCCAAACAGGGCGGATAGCCTTAGCTTGTGATTTAGGAGCAAGATCATTGGCATTCCATTCAGCAGCACCAAAGTAGAAATCGTATGATTCTTTTCCAGACTTACCACCTCTTTCATGGCTCTCATCAGAGGTCATGTATTGTCCGTATGCGTTTTGATCATTAGATACATCACGCATACCTACTTCCGCATGATTAGGAAGGCGTAATCCTGTATATGGCAAGAACAATCCCTTGTTAGCTTGTACAAGTGCGGTCACATTGGTGTAGTTATCTATTGACCTTACAAAACGTTTTGCAGGGAAACGATGATAGCCACCACTGGTACTGGTTGTGAAGTAAGCACCATAGACTTTAGTACCCTTATCTGTGTAACAATAAGCAGGGATTGCACGTGCTTCCTTGTATAGCTTATTTATCTCGCTACCAGTTGGCATACGATAGCGTTGGTGCTTGTCCTTTGTATAATACCATGCAATATCACCACGTGTTACACCTTTCTCCATCAGATCCCAATCGGTATATGAGCCATAGTTATTGGCAGGATACCAAAGTTTCTTGTTAGCAATGCTATACTTAAAGATATCTCCATTGGTCAAATCCAATGCCTCTTTAATATGTCCATAGCGGAAGAGGTCGACATCCTCTTTTATCTGTTTTGGTGCATTTGCAAACTGAGAAGTAGTGTTACCAGCATTATAATTGGTAATATTTCTATTCCCATCTAAGGTCACTGCGCGCTGTGATATCCACCACTGTGCTGGTGCAATACCCCAATATCCACCATTGGCAGGACCATAGTGTATAAAGTTACCAGTAGCCCATTTCACACCTTGCACCTCAACCCATGGCTTTGGATATACAGGCTTCATGTGAAGGATATCAGTGTGATAAACCTTATCAGCAGCGAGTGTTACGTTGTCATAGTCCTGCTCATACTTCTTTCCATTAGCATAAACCATGATATGTATCTGCGTGTAGTTGCCAGGTAACAAGGCTACGTAAGTGTACTGGTTGTTTGCAGAAGTAAACTTCGTACCTTTTGCTGGGACAACAGCGATAGCTCTACTCTCTTCGTATTCGTCGTCATTGACAAAGCTATTTTTCGTTAAGTCAAGTACGCCAGAAGCCTTGATATTTGAGACGTAGACAGAGTCGATGTTAGAGAGTTTGTTGTTATTCTCATCAGTGAAGCGTAAACCCCAGAAAGAAACGAGTCGCTGTAATGTTCCAATCTTGACGTTTAGCTTGTCACCTTCTACACTCTCAGGGTGAGCACTCTTAGTCTGATAATCGAAACGACTACCGAGTGTAGCTGCAGTACCATCCTGTTGGCTAATGTTGAAGTAAACATATTGCTGTATCTTATTACTTGGAATGTAGGATAAAAGCTTTGATGAGCTACCACCAATCGTTACATCAAGCAACTTCCTTTCAACTGGTGTGATGGTTTTGTTAGCACCCTTTAATGCCACAGCAGGGTAAAGGAAGCTAATGTTATCATTTGTTGACATAGAGCGACCAGCTGCAGCAATGTCGCCTTTGAAGCTTGCGGACTTGCCACCTCTGGTTGATGTCAATACAAAATAGTTGTTTCGTTTGCCTTCATCGCCATTGACGAATGCGGCTAACTCGTCGTTTTCTGCCCACTCTGAAATGAGTCTTTTTCCATTAGCTGGGTCAACAGCGAGGGCACGAGTGGCTGTTCCTGAACCTTGAGCAGGCTCAGCTGATGCCGTGACGTGATATACCTTTGGGGTATTGTCAGTCCCAGCTGTTTCTGATAGTTCGTCAGTCTGACAAGCAGACAAAGCAATTGTCACAGTGCCCAAAAGGGCAATTGCTATCTTACTTGATTTTCTCATAAAATCGGTAATTATAAGTTAAATATATAAGTTGTTATACTGAAGTACATCTTTTTGTACTCGTCTTCATTTCCTCCTTTAATCATCTTTACCGTTTAAGTTTATGCTTTTGTGTTCCTTAGATATCCCACTCTATTGCTTCCTTCGCCGAGCTTTGAAATGGGTTGTTACCATTGCGGTTCTGATGTGTTGGGTCGCCACCTTGTTTTGGGTCTGTTGTACTTCCTTCAACACCTGATCCTGCAAGTAGATGACCTTCTACCTTCTGTTCATAAACTTTTGTTTCTGGTTCTAAATAAGTTTTCTTCATCGCTATGTTTTTATTATTTTAATTTTAAAAATTAGTTACCATTCCCCTTGCAAAAGTAGTTAAACTTGCTTACAAAGCGGAATACAAAGTTAAATATAATATTTTATAGATACTAACGGTTTAACCTTTATTTTCACGAATAGGGCTTAAAAGATATGAATTAGTTTGATATTTTTACAAAAATAACTATATTGTCGTGCGTAAAGTGGGGTCTCGCAAATGTAAGACAAGGTATTTTTAGTCAGAATGACATAATGACACACTTGGGCAAAATGACATAACGACAAAAGGAAGACAGGGTAACAGGGAGACAAGCATGGCTTTTAGTAACACTTTCGAAGGGCGGATAGGGGGGATAGAAGGGGATGAGAAAAAGGGTTCTTCCGTTAAATGTGTAGATTGTTAATAGAATGAGATTAATACACATATATGGCATGATTTCATCCAATAAGATTGTTTTATAAAGGCTCAACACCCAACAACCATCACCCAACACTGGTATAATTACCTCCAATAAGATTGTTTTATAAGGGAGGGTAAACTATATGATAAATGTAATTAGGTGTGATGTCTATCTGTCGTCTATAACCTGCTTATTCCCTTATTAAATCATGTTTGTAAACTATTTTTGTACAGCTCAGACCCAATACATGCTCTTTTGGCTTCTAAAAGACGCCCTTTTGGGTTGCAAAAGATGCCCTTTAAGACCCTTGCTAACGCCCTTCTGAAGTCCAACTAAGCACCTTTTACTTTACACTTGGTAACTAATTGATACGCTGTTGATTGTAATCCTGCTCCATGTGTGTATTTTTGTCGTTAGTTATAGGTATTATCTTTGAAATTATGTAATGATTTTTCAAACCCTTGTCTACAGATTTTCGAAGTCTTAAAACGAAAAGATTTTCAATGAAAGAGGATGAAAATAGGATAGATAGTTGACTGTCTCAGCCATATTTTTGTTTAATGAGTAACTTTGGATCTTACGTTAAAGCACTACGAAAAGCGTCCACACATTTAGCGGAAGAACCATTTTTAGACAGAATGACATAATGACACGCTTGGGCAAAATGACATAACGACAAAAGGAAGACAGGGTAACAGGGAGACAAGCATGGCTTTTAGTAACACTTTCGGAGGGAGATACGGGGATAGGGGAGGGCGAGAAAAAGGGCATGAGATAAACAAAAGAGCGACTCATTGAGCCGCTCTTTGTATGGTTAGAAAGCCTGACTAATCCTTACTATTACCATGCAGGACTTTTCAGCCAAGGGAGGAAGTAGTGGGTGTATCGCTTGTAACGAGGCCAATTGGGATATGTGTTTGCATTCTGTGTAGCACCATTAGGACTGAGGTCATTATATTCTGATTGCTTTTCGTATGGGTTTGTTGCATTCTTAGTGTTAAGCCAATAAGTGCCTAATTGGAATGTTCTTACGATGATATCTTTCTGATCTAATCTCTTCCAAAACTCTTCGTGGCACATGTAATAACCTGCTACATTCATGGATAAGTTATAATTCGGACCTAAATAATAAGTCTCTACCTTTATCTCACCAGATGTTGCCTCAGGAGTTGGGAACGTCATTCTGACAGCTACTTTATAATTATTTGTACCATTAGCGTCTATACCACCAAACGCTTTAAAGTACATAATGGCATACATGACTCTATTTCCTTGCTCAGTGCAGAACCAGTTAGAAAACTTTCTTTGCTGTCCATTGATGTCTACGTAATCACCATGACTGTTTGACGATATTGCATATCCATATTCTTTTCCGATATACGATGGCTGTACAGGACCTAATTTCTGATTTTTGTTTAACTGTACCTTTGGGTTGTTAAAGATAGGAATAAACTCAGAGTACTTAGGTAGTCTATACAGTTTACTATTCAGAGAAGGGTAGTAATTATCGGTTTGCGTTCCCTCAGCAATACCTTCCGCATCAGCTCTTCTCTTTTGTTGCATAGCGTTTCCCTGTCTATAAGCCCACAAACGCTCGATAGGCAAGGTTGGACGTACTATTCTTAGTGTCACATCATAGCTGGAACCTTTCTTGAGTTCGTCGCTGAAGCTGGCTAAGAGATAGCGGTTGCGCATATCAGGAGCCCATGTCTTTGGGTCTGTAGTATAGGTAGAGACATTATTTGTGAAGTTTTTTCTTTCCGTATTAGTCACGTCTACCTTACCGAAAAGTAAGGTTTCATTGACAATACCACCAGGGTAATTACTTGTCTTCGTATAGTCTACTGGCATCAAGCAGAGGAGGAAACCGCGGTTGGTCTTTGTGTTTGAAGCGGCTTGTCCTGACTTCTTATAGCTATTAAAATAGATGTAATTGTTGAGATCGCTTTGTCCTTGACGAAGTGAACCATCGTCTTTAGCCGACTCATAGTTTAGCTTGATATTCGTTGTATAATGTTCTGCGTTATACTTCTTGTACTCAGCCGAACCACGTGTAATAGCCTTTGCGCTGTTTGCTTGCCAATAAGAAGATGCCAAGTCGGCATCATCAGAAACGTTACTGCCGACGTTGAACTTATATGAACCCGATGAGCAGAACGCATTACTCTCTAACGTAACCTCACGATTAACCTTTGTGTCGAGTCCTACACGGTTCTCCAAAGACAGAACGAGGAATACTCCTTGTGGCTTGAAGACCATCTTTTTGTTCTCATCATAGAGCTTTAACTTATTTCCCTGCTTAACGATGTGACGCCAAGTAGTTGCGAAAGGACACGAAGTAGTAAACTCCTTACCCTTTTCTATCACGTTGATAGTAGTCTCGGTGTTCACTTCTAAGTCGTCACCTTTCTTCTCTCCACCGCCCATAAAGCCCATGATATACCACTCGCCATTTGCCAGATTGCTCGTAGTAGACAATTGGTTAAGATGGAACTTCACGTCGGAACCTTCTTTTTTGACGGTCCAGTTGGCCTCGACAACTTCTTTTTTGCCACCATTCTTATTATAAAGCACGACCACCGAAGGCATTGTCTGCTGTGTGATATTCAGTTTTGGATATAACACAGTCTTCCCACTAATATTCTCCTCGCTAACCTTGAAAGGCATATTAGCCCTTGTCTGCGCTTGGTTGTCGGGATTGTCAGTGCTTGCTTCTATGTCTACGTCGTATGTCTTTACAGCTCCCGTAGAAGAAGTTGTACCTGTGTTTGAATCGTAGTCTACATTTGTTTCGCTACACGATAGGCATAGCAATGAGGCCAAGATAGCCATTGAAAAAACTTTTATGGACATTGTTTATCTCTTTCTAAGTATTGTTATAATAGTCTTACTCGTTATTAAAATCACCTGTTAGCGTACATTCTTGTGTGCTGTATGAGGATTATTGATCGTCTATTTCGCCCGTCAAATCTCCGCCATAGTTAATATCCTCAATACTTGCTTCTGGTCCTGAACCAGCTAATAAAGTTGCTGTCTCAACAGCAATGATGCTTACACAAGGTGTAACATACTTCTTACTTCGGTTTGCTGATACTCCAAACATCTGAGCGTCTTCGTTTTTTTGAAACATAATAATATCGTATTAAAATTTAATCGTACATTTATAGTAAGCGCAATTACCTGTTGCTTAACTACCTTTTATCCTTTTTGCCCCATCCGCTTTAGGGTCACTCCTTGATTTCTAAGCATGCTAAAAATAGCAAAAGCGCCTGCAAAGGTACGAAAAAAGATAAATAAAACAATAGAAAAATTACAACTTTTTAATATGCGTAAGCGATATTCTTTCTTGTTTGTGGGTGTTTTCTGTATGATTTTCAAGGCTTTGCCGAGCCAGTCCTGTTTAGCTGTCATGGGCAATGAAGGCAACGCAGAAAAGTGGTTGTGAGGGCTTTTTCTTTCGCTCTTAGTAGCTCTTTATATTCTATTTTTAGGGAGATTGCACATTTAATAGCTGCTGTAACTCAGTATGAATAAATCGGTTATAAGCCATGAAGGACGATAGTAGCGACAGTAATCTTAATCTTCATCGAAATATGTTACGATTGTTCCTGCTACTAATGTGCCATTGCTCCCCTCTGATTTTGCAAGGACAAACGGCGAGTAATAGTCAAGTTAGTCCCTACAATTGATATTTATCAATAATGAACAGGTATTAATAGTCTTGTACAACTTTGTTGCATAAATATTTGTTAATATCAGAACAAAGTACTAACTTTGCACCTCGAAATTAATCAGAGGTAGATTGTTATTACGAAATTAGTAGATTTAAGACAAGTAACAGCTATTTTTAGGCGAAACAAAAAAACGATATTAAGTTATGAAAAGTAATGAATTAACGACGTTAGAGCTTATTGTGACCGGTGCGAAATGTGCTTATCAGAAGCCATCGTGTGAGGTCCTCAGTTTAGAAACTGAGTCTATGATTTGTAGTGGTAGTGGTGTGACTGGTGAGACTGAAAGTGAGGATGTCAGTGGCGATCCAAGTGACCCTTGGTATACAGGTCAAGATGATTAAATGTTAGCATTATGCATAGCTTGCAGATGACAACTAAGTACATCTATAAGTAGGTGCAACGATTGTAGTAAAATGAATTAATCAAAGGTATTTTTAAAACGTATTAAAGGAATAAAGAATGAAAACAAAAATTCTTTTGCCACTTATTTGCATGGCAATATCACTCTTTACAGCGTCTTGTTCTTCTGATGACATAGTGTCTCCAGAGGCAAAGGAGCAAATGTTAACACTCACCGTTTCAGCTGGTACAGAAGATGAAGCACCAGCGACAAGAGCTGAACTGACTGAAAGTTCTAAAAGTCAATGGAAGTGGGAAGGAGGAGACCAATTGATGCTCGTTATAACCAATGCTGGTCAGAAAACTATTCATACACTCAAATTGAAGTCTACAAAGCCTGACGGTCTCAGTGCTGAGTTTGAAGGTGAGGTTCCAGCAAGCAGCATAACAGAAAATAGCACTTACCGCTTTTTCTATATAGGTAAGACCGCCGATGGTAGTGCCGACAGAACAATTAGCGCAAGTGACCTCTCTGCGGGTAGCATTAATATTGACCTCTCTAAGCAGACGGGTAATCTTGCTGATTTGAAGAGGAACTGTGTTTTAATGGCTACAGGCAAGGTTGTTGCTACTTCTGGCGGAAAGGCAGTTACCATTGGAAGTATTAAATTGAAGAACTTATTTGCTGTGGCTCACTTTGCTATTACTGCAGCCGACGGTACAGCACTTACAAAGGTTGGTCTTCGTGGTAAGGGCGTTTACGCTTCAGCTAATGTAGACTTGAACACTGGTGCTGTAACAGGTGTTTCTGAGATTGGCACAGTGGCTGACCCAGAAGAGAACATCTTCTTTAATGGTAAGACTGACTTCTACGTGACTTTCGTTCCTGGTAACGTAGCTCCATCTTTCGATGGCTATTACGCTGGTTCATATACGAGTGTGGTCACTGCTGCACCAGAGACACGCAACTATGATGCAAGCAAGTCATTTGTTTATTATAAAGGTAATAAGGCGAAGTTCTCTGTTGGTAATGGAAAATATGTAGCTATTACCAATGGTAATATGCAATATGTAATGCCTATAGCTACCTATACATACGAGATGAATGCCAAGACCCTTGCAGCTAACAAGCTCGTTAGATGGAAGAATTCTGTTCCACTTAAGATTAAGGGAACTCGCACAGTACAGCGAGGCTACTATCAATTTGCACCAGAACAGTGGGAGATGGCAATTCAAAAAACTTCCAGAAAAAATGGAGATACCAATATTGACATGATACAGGTGGGGAATCAAAAATATGTTTCTCCTGAAAAGTATCGAATTTTCGACTTGCCGTCATGGGGAACTCTCAACAATCCAACATTGCTCAATAATAGTTTTACTGCCACAAGTGATGAAGTAGTAAATCAGCAAGACTATGGTCACATGTTGAAAGTTGGAGGCCAAGATACACGTGTTATGACTTCAGACGAGTGGAAGTATCTTATGCCTGATGATTTCAATCCAAGTTTGCCAAGCACTACTCGAGTATGGGACGAATCTGGCGTAAAAGCTGCTAAATGGACCAGATGTCATATTAAAGCAACATCGGAACAGCGTGGTGATGATGATGTATGGTTGCGTGGTTGTCTTATTTTCCCTGATGATATGCCATATTTAGAGGCTAAGGCTTTGTTTAAAAAAATTATTTATTTTGGTCGTAAGTCAAATGCAGATGATAACGAAACAACATTTGAACTGATTAGAAATAGTGGTGCTGTATTTATCCCACTCACAGCTTGGAGACCGAGTGGTCAAAACGTGTTAAAACAATGGGGCAAACATGGTAATTATGCAACTACCTCACGTAATTGGGTAAAAAATATTCTTCACGTTAAAATTACACCTTCATGGGGTCCCATTAGTTTCAAAGAAGGAACAGATCCAAATCAGGGTTGTGCGGTCCGTTTGGTACAGGATTATTAATTTCTTTATCCGATAACGTTCGGATTATATAAATAAGAATCGGTCATTATGATTTCTTGCTGTTTTACGGCAGTACGAGGTTGTAATGACCGATTTGCTTTTGTTCTTTTGTTACTCTGTCTTCCCTTTTATCCAGTCTTGTTTTACTCCTTCTTCCTTTTTGGGTCTTCCGCAATTTGGAGTGATACCTTTTGAGATTAGAACTTTGAAGAAAGGTCACACAGAGAGGGGGAGAACACGGAGGTTTTATATAGCAGAAATCGTTAGGCATAGAGGCACCGTTGGTGCGTGGAGGAACAGAGGATATTTGCGAGTGTTATTAATGTTTGGTCTATTTCGCTTCAAAGCAATTGTTTGCAAGGTTTCTTAAAATGTTTATTACCCAAGCTATTAGCAATAGCTATCAGCAATACTTACAATTCGAACGTAATTTGTGCCCTTTACAAAAGCTGATTGTGAAAAAAATAGACTAAAAGGTGAGTCTTCCCATGAGGTGAGAAGTAATCACGATCCCCCTGTAAAAACATTTGTTTATTGTGTACATTTCGTCTTAGTGTGTATGTTCTCTAATTTGCAATTCGTGTCATTTGTAGTTCTTTCAATCTAAATGTGTTTATTCTGTTTAAAACTTGATTATTCTGTCTTCTTCGATTGATCAAATGAATATTCTGTCTTTCAATTGTTAATCTAATGTTATACGTCATCAAATAAAGTATATCTTAAAGTTGCTACTACTTAACGAATAAGAAAAGTATTATTGTGGCACAATAATGTCTATTTTTCTTGGAGTTGTATTATGAAATGCTTAATTTTGTAGTTAATACTTTTGGCAGAATGTTCTATAAATGGAAATGATAATTCTAATTTAATTTTTTTTAGAGTAAAAATGATTCTTCGGATATAACTACTTAAATGGATTGCATAGAGTGCATAATGTTATATTGGTGCTCAAATAAGTACAACCACTTTTGATAGTTTTATCAAGTTTACTGGAGTATAGTAAGTGGAAAATCATGATTTATAAAGCCTACATTAAGTAAGAATGCTATGGGTAAGTTCAATGAGAATATAAATAAAGGTTATGGTAATAAAAGAAGAAGTTCTTGAACTCTTGCAAAGCACAGAGACTTATAGAATAGAACGTACGAGTTCAACAGGTGATATGGATAAGTTTCAGGAGGCTATTTGTGCTTTTTCAAACGATTTGCCAAATTCCCGAAAGAAAGGTTATCTTATTTTGGGTGCTTATGACAATGGGACTTTATCTGGACTAAGAGTTGATGATGCCTTGATGAAACGAATAGCGGGGATTCGCTCTGATGGCAATATCTTACCATTACCGATTATGTCAGTAGAAAGGTTTGAGCTTGAAGGTGGTGATTTACTCGTCGTAGAGGTCTCACCAGCTTTGGTTCCACCAGTTCGATATCGTGGTCGTACCTTTATTCGTATAGGACCTCGTCGGGACATTGCAACAGAGTCAGAAGAAAGAGTCCTTTTGGAGAAGAGAACATCTTATATGGCTACTTTTGATGCCACTCCTTGTTTTGGATCATCATTAAAGGATATTGACACTCAGTTTATAAAATATGAATATCTTCCACAGGTAATAGATGCTGATATTCTTAAGACGGATAAACGCTCTTTGCAAGAGCAATTGGCAGCAATCCATCTTTATGATATAGTTCATGACTGTCCTACGAATGCAGCTATTGTGCTTTTTGGGATAAATGCCTCTTTCTTTCTTCATGGCTGTTATGTTCAGTATGTGCATTTCGCAGGAGAAGATACAGGAAGCGAAATTCTTAACGAAAGGCAGATGCGGGGAAGTCTATGTTCGATACTACCTAAGTTGGAGAGTTTTGTAAAAGATGCTATTGTCACTTCACGTCCAATGCCTGTGAGTATGCTACGAGAACAGATTGTGTTTAACTACCCAGAACTCGCACTTAGAGAGCTACTGATGAATGCTTGTATGCATCGTGATTATCAATCAAATATGCCTATAAGAATTTATCAATTTAGCAATCGTATAGAGATTCTCAATGCTGGAGGCTTATATGGGGAGGCTCGTCCAGAAAACTTCCCTACGGTAAATGATTATCGTAATCCTATTATTGCAGAGGCTATGCGTGGTATGAAGTATGTTAATATGTTTAACCGTGGTATTCAGCGTGTTAAAAATATGCTAAGGGAGAATGGAAATCCAGACCCCATCTTCAATGTCGGTAAAGTAACTGCTTTCGAGGTGACAATACAGCCATCTTTGTCACTTAACTTAGTCACTGATGGAGAAAAAGTGACTAAGTCTGTGACTAAGTCGGCAGAGGTAATGAATGAGGTTATTGCCTTATGCCAACAGCCTAAAAGTCTTACTGAAATTATAACCCATTTGGGACTAAAACATCGTAACAATGCTAAAAGTCGCTATATTGACCCATTGATAAAAGGTGGATTTCTTGAGATGACAATACCTGATAAACCCAATAGTAGGAATCAGAAGTATATAAGTGTATTATCTTAGTCACTTAACTTAGTCACTGATGGAAAAAATGACTAAGTCAGCTGAGATCTTAGAAAGCCACTTAGCTTAATCTGCCCCCCTTAGTGAGAGTCAAAATGTAAATTCTGTTTTCGAATTTCTTTTCAGGTAGACAAGTGAACGAGTTGCTTGTGAAGTAGACATGGTAACATGAGAACAAATTTCTTCTTTATTACAAGCAACTCGTTCACTCCTCCACTTACCTTGTTACTCTGTCTTTTTCGCAAGCAACTTGTTCACTCGTCTACTTGTTCACTCGTCCACTTACTATGTTACTTTGTCTTTGATACAAGCAACTTGTCTACTTGTCTACCCGTTCACTCTATGTTTATATATGTTAAATATTAAATTTTATGTAAGTATTATAAGTATTTAAGTTGTTTGAAAGATAGGTGTCATTAGACCAATCTAATCGTTCGAGCACTGAGGGGAGGTATAATAGACTGCTTATAAGGGCTTTGCGAAGGTGAGGACGAAGGAGGTAGACCCTGTGAGTTAGGCAGTTATTGCTCGAAGAAAGCTAAAGGATGTGAACAAGAAAACCTAAATCGGTTACACCTTATTATATATATAGGGGTGAGCAGATGAGAGTTTCTAATAGAGCGTAGTAGTAAGTAAAGCGTACTACTCATTCGAAAGCGAAGGGTAGGAAGGCTTCTGAACTATAATAGGAGTAAGCAAACAAGACTTCTGATAAAAGATAGGAGCAAGCGAACAAGAACCTCCGATGTAGCGTAGTAAGCAATAGAGGACTACTGACATCGACCCAATTAACAAGAAAAAATTAGGAAAGTAATAAATAAAAGTTTAAAACCTAAACCTGATGAGAATCTTTAAAGAATCAAAGCA
>ERZ773046.1058-NODE-1058-length-16522-cov-55.154066_pt1 | contig 16522 bp, 13 predicted proteins | sample MGYA00580634_ERZ773046 | MGnify/ENA primary metagenome ERZ773046 (study PRJEB29015, sample SAMEA2738127) | human oral metagenome | biome: human oral; feature: human-associated habitat; material: saliva | place: China | collected 2159 ... | reverse complement strand
TCTCGGAGTCGAGGAGGATGCCGTCGCAGTCGAAGATTGCGCAGCGGGGGAACCATTCGGAGGGTACTGTGTGTTCAAACATAATGTCAGTCTCTCACAGGGCTTGAGGCTATGGAAGCGGTGGCCCGGTGCGTGAGAAAACATGCAGGGTGCAAACCGGGTGAGGGTACAAAAGCACGCAACACAAACGTTGGACATGAAGAAACCCTCCCGCCGCATCCACTGAGAACGCAACGGGAGGGTAGCAGCCGTACAGCTTAGAGAGCGGACACCGGCTTATGAGTCACCTGACGCATAAACGGAATGGTCGCCAACAGACCCACATAGACCAGCGCCAGACCCAGCGCAATAGCGCCGAAGGTCATACCGAACATCTTCGTCAGAATCTCACCGGAAAGACCCTGCGCCGCAATCAACGCCGTCAGCGGCAGACCCAGCAGCGCAGAAACCACGCTAATGAGCACCAGCGGACCGAAAACCACGGTAAGGCGCGAAGCCTGCAACATCCTCGTGGGGGTACCCATCATATTCAGCGAAGAGTACAGCGAACCACGCTCGTAAATGGCGGCGCTCTGGTTCAACACTGCGGAGAGGGTGACCAGCAGGTACGAGAAGAACAGCATGAGCAGCATGCCCTGGAACATGTCCGACATGATGGTCATGAAGGGGCCGGCGGCGGGGCCTACCTCCTTCGCCGTTTTGTTCATCTCACCCGCCAGAATCAGGATGGGGCCGAAGAAGGTCACCAAGAAGGTCGACAGTGCCACACCCGAAACCTGACGCCACGCCCCGCGCGGGGACTCCAGCACCGCACGATAACCCAGCAGAACCGACGCCTTCTGGGTCATGCGCACACGAATCTTTGCGTACGCCCACACCAGGAAGGTACCAATCAGGTCGATAGCAACCATCATCAGCAGACCCGGCAGAGCAATGAAAATCGCTAGGTTCTTAATCGCGCTATCGGCACCGCCGTCCTGGAAGGGTGAGAACATGCTAAAACCCTTCGAGGTCGAAGCCAGAATCATCACGGCAATGACCAGAACAACACCGATACCCAGGGCAATATAACCAGCAGAACCAGCCTTCGCGCGGGTACGCACACCCAGCGGGCTAATGCTGACCTTCGCCAGGCCGAAGAGGGAGCTGAGAGCCGCCAGAACCATACAACCCAGGAAGCAGTAGAAAATCATGCTCACCGGCAGGAGCATATTCTCAGCACCCAGCGGAACGTTCATGAAGTGCAGGGCGCCGAATGGGAAAATCAGTACCAGGTAAAGCAGTAGACCGATGATGAAACCCACGAAAGAGTACACCAGCGCGTCCGCCACAGACAGACCCACAATTAGGGTCGTGGAGGCACCAATCAGGCGCAGGGAAGCCAGACGCTCATCACGGCGACGGGCACTCAAACGAGCAGCCGAAGCGCCCAGGGTAAAAAGCGGAACAATCAGCACCAGAGCGGCAACCCACGCCAAACCCATGTAGAGCTTCTGAATGCCCATCAGGTTGATCATTTCGTGGTCAACGTTGGCGTGCTCAAGCCAAGTACTCAGAGCCTGAACACCACCGGCAACCGTCAAAAACAGCGCCGAGGAGGCGGCAAAAGCCAGCACGGGAAGAATCGCCTGCGAACTCCATAGGGTTCGCTTGGCGAGTAGAGCATAGATTTGCATTATGCACCTGCCTGAGACTGAGCGCCGAAGCTCTGAGCGTGGTTCTGGGAAGCGGGAACACCGCCCTGGTTATTGCGCTGATCGCTCACAATCTGACCGTCCTGCAGGTACACCACGCGGGAGCACGCCGCCGCCACGTTCGGGTCGTGAGTAACCACCAGCAGAGTCTTACCCTGCTGCGGAATCATGGTCAGCAACAGCGCCATCACCTCACGCGCGGTCTTCGAATCCAGCGCACCGGTCGGCTCATCAGCGAAAGTCACGGGGGCACCGTTCACCTGGGAACGGGCAATCGCCACACGCTGAGCCTGACCACCGGACATCTCACCCATACGGCGGTCCAGCATCTGCCCCAGACCCAGACGGTTCAGCAGATCAGCCGAAATGGAACGCGCCTGCTGGCGGGGGACACCGGCAATCATCGCGGCGAGGGAGACGTTCTCCTCCGCGGTCAGCTCGGGAACCAGCAGACCCTGCTGGAACACGAAACCAAACGAGTTAGCGCGCAGGGAGGTGCGCTCACGCTCGCTGAGGGACTCCACCGCCACCTGACCGGTCGGGCCATTGAACAGCACAGAACCGGCATCGAGCTTGATAATGCCCGAGAGCGCATGCAACAGGGTGGTCTTACCGGAACCGGAAGGACCCATAATCGCCACGGACTCGCCGGGGAAAATATCCAGGCTCACGTTACGCAGCACCGGGTTATTGCCGTAAGACTTGTGCAGGTTACGGGCAGAAATAATCGCGCCGCGCGCGAAGGGCGCCTGCTGCATCTGCTGAGGTGCCTGAGCCGGGTAGCCCTGCGACTGACCCTGATAGTAGCCCTGCTGGCCGGGCTGGCCGGGCTGACCCTGCTGGGGATGACCTTGCTGAGCGGAATACTGACCGGCAGGCTGCGCCGCCTGCGGAGGGGTCATTGAGTACGGGTTCTGAGCCTGGAACTGCGGGTTCTGGGATTGAGGATGGTTCTGGGATTGAGGATTCTGCGTCATGACAACCTTCATTGGGTATGAACTAACGGAAGTACACTTCTATCATCTCAGCTTCTTGGCGGCTCACCCCTCCGTCTGGGGGCTGAAAAATATGGGAATACCCTGAAAAAATTCGCCCGACCGGGCGCTCAACCACCCCGCAGCTCATACCGCGGTATGAATGCGCTTCATGAGAGAATACGCCTCTTGCCCCCTTGAACTGCGCGGGGGCAATGCCATACTAGAAGGATGACCGACGCACAGAACACCCCCATCATCACTCCGGTAGCCGACCCCGAGGCAGGAACCCGCATCATCTTCCTGCGCCACGGCCAGACCGACTGGAACATCGACCACCGCTTCCAGGGCGGCACCGATATCCCCCTCAACGACACCGGCAGAGAGCAGGTCCGCACCGCTATCGGCGCCCTGAAGCAGGCAGCGTCTGAGGGCACCACCGTGGACGCTATCGTCTCCTCGCCCCTTTCCCGTGCCGTAGAAAGCGCCGAAATCGTAGCCGAAGGCCTGGGCGTACCCTACCGCGGTGCCGTTGACGGCTTCCAGGAACGTTCCTTTGGCGACCTGGAAGGCCAGATCGCTACCCGCGAGCTGATTCTCGCCTCCCGCCAGTCCAACAATGCTTTCAATGTGGAACCGAAGAAGGACTTCCTTGCCCGCTCCCTCGCGGCACTGAACCGCGTCCGCCGCGAATACGAGGGTCAGACCGTTGTGGTCGCCGCGCACGGCATGCTGATCGCCATGACCATGACCGCCCTGGTCGCTGAGCGCCACCCCGAACTGCTCAACGAGGACGGCATCTACCCGATCCCGGTGAACGCCTCCCTGACCGAGGTGCCCCTGCAGTACCTGGACGACGCGATCGACCGCCTGGTCGTGCAGCACCTGGAGCCCGAGCTGAGCCCCGAGGAAGTACCGGCGGGCGCCGAGAACACGACCCTCACCCTGATCCGTCACGGCCAGACCGACTGGAACAAGGCGAACCTGATGCAGGGCATCACCGACATTCCGCTCAACGACACCGGCCGCGATCAGGCACGCACCACCGGCAAGAAGCTCGCCGACATGGGCCTGGAGTTCACCGTGCTGGTGTCCTCGCCGCTCTCCCGCGCCCACGAGACCGCGCAGCTGGTCGGTGAGCACTTCGACCTGCAGGTGCACAAGACCTACCCCGAGCTGGTGGAACGCGCCTACGGTGCCGGCGAGGGCCTGGACATTCCCTCCCCCGAACGCCGCGCCCCCGAACGCTACTACCCGAACGTGGAATCCGAGCGTGACGTGTACATTCGTGCGGTGCGTACCCTGCGCAATATCGTGCGTGAACTCTCTGAAGCCTCGGGCGACCAGAAGATTATCGCCGTCAGCCACGGCAGCTTCATTCGCCGCGCCCTCTCCGCAGCAGCCGGTGAAGAATGGACCGTGACCGTGCCGAACGCCGAACCGCTCACGATTGACGTACCCGGCCTGTTCGCGTGGGATTCGACCAAGCAGTTCGACGAGGTGGGTCGCCTTGTTTGGTAAGGGTTGGTCTGGCGCTCGCGTGTGGCGGCTGATTCTCTGGCCCGTCACGGCGCTGTACTGCGCGGTGGTGGCGAGTATCGTGTTCGCCCCCGTGCACGTGGACGATAACGAGATGGGCGGCCGCCTGGCGCAGCTGCTGGATACCGGTCATGCCGAGGGGTGGCTGCCCGCGTTCATCACCTATTCGAGCATCGAGCAGCTTTCGAACGTCATCATGTTCATTCCGGGCGGTTTTCTTTTCGCCCTACTGCTCAAGCCGAAGGCTCGCCCGCACGTACTGTACTCGGGATTTTTGGTCAGCGCCTGCATTGAGACGATTCAGAGTTTCATGCCTGATCGCACCGGCGACCCGGTGGATGTGCTGATGAACGGTTCGGGTGCTCTGCTGGGCGCGGCGGGTGCCTTGGGTGTGCATCGTTGGCGTCGCGTGCGTCGCGAACGCAAGGGCAAGTAAACGAGCACCCAAATAAGCGCGCATTAATTGCATATGTTCTGCTGGTGGAGGCGCTGGTTTCGAGGATTTTCGGAGCCGGCGCCTCCACTTTTTGCCCTGCTGTGGGTGTGCTGGCGGGGCCTATCAACACCGTGGGTGGTGGGGGAGAGGGAAAACCCAACAGTTCATTAGGTCAAACAGACATAAACAGGCAACAGCTTGCAAACAGGTGTGGTTTCGGTAGGGAACATTCGGGTAATATTCCGGTAAATACAGCGTTTTATATTGACTTACCCACAAAAACCCACATAAAATCAAGTATTACCCTCAAGTGTTTTGCTGGCTCATTGAAGCCATGTCTCTCATGGCCATAAAAGCCGAGCAGAACGCAGAAAAGAACGCACAGATTTTCTCCCACTAGCCCAAAGGAACACCAGAGTTATGTTCGCAGAAGAACGCCGTGCCGAAATTGCAAAGCTTGTTGCCTCCGCACGTCGTGTCAACGGCGCTGACCTTGCACGTCGTTACGATGTGACCATGGAGACCGTGCGTCGTGACCTCGCCGCACTGGAAGAGGCAGGTAAGCTCCGCCGTGTTCACGGTGGTGCTGTCACCATTGAGCAGTCCACCTCCCTGGAGTCCTCCATCTCCTCCCGACAGGGCATGAACACCCCCGAGAAGCGCCGTATCGCCACCAAGGCATACCAGATGCTGCGCGACTCCGAGGCAGGCTCCATCGTCCTGGACGCAGGCTCCACCATCGAGATTCTCGCCGACCACATCGGCGCCGAGAACTTCAGCCTCAAGACCGGCAACGACCGCATCATCATCACCCACGCACTGCACATTGCAGTCAAGCTCGCCGAAGCCGAGGGTGTCACCCTTGAACTGGTTGGCGGCCAGCTGCGCAAGATGACCTGGGCTGCTGTTGGTGCACGCGCCGCAGAGCACTTCGGTACCATGCGCCCCGATATTGCTTTCATCGGTGCCAACGGCATTGAAGCCCACTTCGGCATCTCCACCCCCGGCATGAACGAAGCTATCGTCAAGACCGCAATTTGCAAGGCAGCCCGCCGCGTGGTCTTGCTTTGTGACTCCGCGAAGTTCGGTCAGGAATCTCTGGTCCGCTTCGCTGGATTCGAGGATATTGACACCCTCATTACCGATCGTGAGCCCGAAGGTGCCCTCCGTCAGGCACTTGAGGCCGCAAACGTTGAGATTGTGATTGCCTAATGATTATTACTCTGACTGCAAACCCCAGCCTGGACCGCACCATTGAACTCGGCGCGCCCCTGGCCCACGGTGCCGTGCAGCGTGCTGTCGGCGCCGTACAGGATCCCGGTGGCAAGGGCGTGAATATTTCGCGCGCCCTGCAGGTTTCCGGTGTGCCGACCCTCGCCATTGTGCCCGGTGAGGCCACCGACCCGGTGCTGACCGCACTGCAGGCTGTGGATGTCGAGTTCGCTAACCTGCCCACCGGTGAGCCGATTCGCTCGAACATCACCGTGGTTGACCCGGACGGCACCACCACCAAGCTGAATGCCCCCGGCACCGTTTTTGACGCTGAACTGCGTCAGAAGCTGGACGAGCTGGTGGTTGAGCGTTCCAAGGGTGCCGACTGGGTGGTTCTGGCTGGTTCCCTGCCTCCGGGTCTGGAGCCGACCTACTACTCCGAGCTGGTGGCGGCACTGCGCGCCTCCGGCTACGACGGCAAAATCGCTATCGATACCTCTGAGGCGCCGCTGATTGCGACCGTCGCCGGTGAGCACAAGCCCACCCTGATTAAGCCCAACTCGGAGGAGCTGGCTCAGCTGACCGGTAGCGACAACTGGGAGGAGCTGGAGGCCAGCCCCGAGCTGACCGCCCGCACCGCCCAGAAGCTGCTTGGTGACGGTATCGAGTACGTGCTTGCCACCCTCGGCGGCGGCGGTGCAGTGCTGGTCACTGAGCAGGGTATCTGGCACGCTGTGCACGAGCCGATTCAGGTTCGTAGCACTGTGGGTGCCGGTGACTCGTCGCTGTCCGGTTTCTTGATTGCTCACACCCGTGGTGAGGATGCCCCCGGTTGCCTGGTTCAGGCGGTAGCTCACGGTTCGGCTGCTGCTGCTCTGCCCGGTACCCGTATGCCTTCGCTGGAGCAGACCACTCCTGAGAAGGTCACTGTTCGTCAGCTGCAGCTCTAATTTGGGCTGTTTTCGCACCTCCAGCTTTTATTCTCAGAAGGGAATATAAGCTGGGGTGCTGTGCGCATATGTACACACATATACGCACGCTGCACACGCAACACACACTGCGCACACTTTGAACTCATATAGGGGAGAAGCCCGGCACCGCTGAGCGAATCCCCGCCCCAACACATACCCGAGGAGGGAATATGTCTAATCTGATCACCGCAGATCTTGTCCTGCTGGACGAGAACCTCGGCGAGACCCGATTCGACGTAATTGCCAAGCTCGCCCAGGCAGTCGTAAATGCCGGACGCGCTACCGACTTCGAGCAGCTCTACGCGGCTGCCGAGGCACGCGAATCCAAGACCGACACCGGTATCCCCGGCGGTATTGCGATTCCGCACTGCCGCAGTGCCGCCGTCACCGAGCCGACCCTGGCAATGGCACGCCCCAACCCGGCAGTTTCCTTCGGTGCAAAGGACGGCCCCGCCGACCTGATTTTCTTCATCGCTGCACCCGATGGCGCTGACCAGGCCCACCTGAAGCTGCTCTCCACCCTGGCACGCTCCCTGATGAAGAAGAGCTTCACCGCATCCCTGCGCGAAGCCTCCTCGGCTGAAGAGATCGTTGAGCTGGTCAACGGTGCGCTCGGCGTGGGCGAGAAGAAGGCAGAGGCTAAGCCCGCCGAGGCTGCACCTGCCATAGCTGCCACCTCCGCTCAGGACACCCCCGCTGCTTCGGCTCCGGTGAAGAAGATTGTTGCTGTGACCGCATGCCCCACCGGTATCGCTCACACCTACATGGCTGCGGACGCCCTCAAGTACGCGGCTGAAGAGCTCGGCTACGACCTGAAGGTTGAAACCCAGGGCTCCTCGGGTAACGAGAAGCTGACTCAGGCTGATATTGACGCCGCAGACGCCGTGATTTTCGCGGTGTCCGTGAACGTGCGTGAGCGTAACCGCTTCGCAGGTAAGCCCTTTATTGAGTCTCCCGTCAAGCGCGGTATTGACGAGCCTAAGGAAATGATTGCGGAGGCTCTGGCTGAGGCCGAGAACCCCAACGGTGCACGCGTTGCCGCTGCCGCATCCAGCGGTGAGGACAGCGCAGGCGCTACCGAAGGCGCTTGGGGCTCGCGCATCTACAAGGCTGTGATGACCGGTATCTCCTACATGATTCCGTTCGTTGCCGCCGGCGGTATTCTGGTCGCCCTGGGCTTCGTTTTCGAGGCAATTACGGTGCCGAACCTTGGCGATGTGAACACCAAGGCGATTCTCGACTCGGCAACCCTGTTCAATCTCGGTGACGTGCACTGGACCCTGTACCTGGGTGCTGTTCTGCAGACCATCGGTGGTTTCGGTCTGAGCCTGATGGTTCCGGCCCTGGCCGCGTACATTGCGTACGGTCTGGCTCAGCGTCCCGGTATTGCTCCGGGCTTCATCGCCGGTTCGGTGGCTCTTGCCGTGAACGCGGGCTTCCTTGGCGGTATTGTTGGCGGTATTCTCGCCGGTCTGATTGCGTACGCTCTGGGTACCCTGAAGCTGCCCCGCTGGCTTGGCTCGATGATGCCCGTGGTCATCACCCCGCTGGTGACTTCTCTGGTTGCCGGCCTGGCAATGTACCTGCTGCTCGGTGCGCCCCTGGCTTGGGTTATGACCACCCTGCAGGATTGGCTGACCTCCATGTCTGGCGGTTCCGCTCTGCTGCTGGGTCTGATCCTGGGCGCCATGATGGCTTCTGACCTGGGTGGCCCCATCAACAAGGCTGCTTACCTCTTCGCAACTGCTGGCCTGTCCTCGGGTGCGACCGTGAACCAGGAAATCATGGCTGCCGTCATTATTTCCGGTATGGTTCCGCCGCTGGCTATGGCTCTGGCAACCACCCTGCGTCCCAAGCTGTTCAACGAGAACGAGCGTGAGAACGGTAAAGCTGCGTGGCTGCTGGGTGCATCCTTCATCTCTGAGGGTGCTATTCCCTTCGCTTCGGCTGACCCGGCTCGCGTGATTCCTTCGACCATTGTTGGTGGTGCTCTTGCTGGCGCTATTTCGATGAGCGCTCACGTTGCTTCCCCGGCTCCGCACGGTGGTATTTGGATTATCGGTCTGGCACAGAACCCCCTGATGTTCCTGGTGGCTGTTGTTGCCGGTACCGTTGTTTCGGCACTGGTGTATGTGGTGCTGAAGTCTGTGGGTGCTCGTTCTAAGGCATCCGCATAAAGGCCGTATAACCTCACCTTCATTTGATCGTCTGTTTGCAGGCGTGAGCGTGAAAAAACACGTTACACTGTAGACAAACCACAGATAGGACATGAATTTATGACTACCTACAAGGGCGTCGGCGTATACGCCGGCCGCGTTATTGGCCCCGTTCTTCAGATGCCTAAGCCCATCGAGGAACCCAAGGACGGTCTGCGTCTGAGCGGCGAGACCGCTGAGGCTGCAGCGCAGCGCATTAAGGACGCATCGGTCCGCGTGAAGGAAGACCTGCTCGCTCGTGCAGAGCACGCTAGCCGTGACGGCAAGGCTGTTCTGAAGTCTACCTCTCAGATGGCTACCGACCGTGCACTCATCAAGAGCGCTATTAAGCTGGTTGAGACTCAGGAGATGGCTCCCGAGCGCGCTATCTGGGAGGCTGCAACCTCCTTCGCAGACCAGATGGCTGCCCTGGGTGGCTACATGGCTGAGCGCGTCACCGACATCCACGACGTGCGTGCCCGCATTGTTGCTGAGCTGACCGACCAGCAGGCTCCCGGCATCCCCGTTTCTGATGAGCCGTTCATCCTGGCCGCTATTGACCTGGCACCGGCTGACACCGCGACCTTGGACCCCGAGAAGGTTATCGCTCTGATTACCTCTGACGGTGGCCCCCAGGCACACACCGCTATTCTGGCTCGCGGCCTGGGTCTGCCCGCTATTGTGGCGGCTAAGGGCGTGACCGAGATTGCTGACGGCACCGTCGTATACGTGGACTCCAACGAAGGCATCGTTGACACCGAGCCCACCGACGCTGACCGTGAGGCAGCAATCAAGTACGCAAACCGTAAGCCTGTCGCTGACTTTGACGGTCAGGGTGTGCTGGCTGACGGCACCCGCGTTGAGCTGTACGCAAACGTTGGTGACGGCAAGTCCGCTGAGAAGGCTGCAAGCCTGAAGGCTGAGGGTGTTGGCCTGTTGCGCACCGAGTTCGGCTTCCTGGGCCACGACTCTGAGCCTTCTATCGAGACTCAGGCTAAGACCTACAAGTCCGTGTTTGACGCATTCCCCGGCAAGCACATTGTGGTTCGTACTCTGGACGCTGGTGCTGACAAGCCCCTGCCGTTCCTGAACGTGAACCCCGAGGAGAACCCCGCACTGGGTGTTCGCGGTTTCCGTACTGACTGGACCGTTCCGGGCGTTCTGACCCGCCAGCTGGAGGCTATTAAGGCTGCTTCGGAGAACTCCGACGCGGACATCTGGGTTATGGCTCCGATGATTTCGACCACCTCCGAGGCACGCAACTTCGCGAACATGCTCAAGGAGATCGGCCTGCCCGTTCACGGTGTGATGGTTGAAACCCCCGCAGCTGTGATGAACGCTGAGGCTATCCTGGGCGAGGTCGACTTCGTGTCCATCGGCACCAACGACCTGACCCAGTACACCATGGCAGCTGACCGTCTGCTGGGTGACCTGGCGCACCTGAACAACCCCTGGCAGCCTGCAGTGCTGAAGATGATCAAGATGACTGTTGAGGGTGCTCAGCGTGCATCGGTCACCGCGGGTAAGAAGAAGTACGTGAGCGTCTGTGGTGAGGCTGCGGCTGACCCGGCTCTGGCTGTTGTTCTGATTGGTCTGGGTGTTGACACCCTGTCCATGAACGCTGGCGCTATCCCCGCTGTGGCTGCGGTTCTGAAGTCTGTGACCAAGGAGAAGGCACAGCAGATTGCGGCTATCGCTCTGCAGCAGATTTCTTCTGCTGAGGCGAAGGAGAGCGCACGCAAGGCTCTGCCGATTCTGGATGAGCTGGGCCTCTAAGCCTTAAAACGATTCCGGGTTCTGCCTGCCGCCCCTTGGTGGGGTGTGTTAGGCGGTGCCCGGGTCCATAAAAATGCCGGGTGCGGAGTTTTATTTCTGCATCCGGCATTTTTGTACTTGTTAGCGTACGGCTGAACGGTACAATTTATAGAGTAAGGGCGGGTCCTGAAGCGCCCCGTTCATTTAGAATAGGGACTGATATATTTTTGGTTCCTTGATCAAAGGAGAAACATAATGGCAGAGCGCGAAGCCACTATTGCAAGCCGTGTTGGCCTGCACGCACGTCCGGCAGCTATCTTCGCTGAGGCAGCTGGCGACCTCCCCGTTGAGGTGACCATCGCTGCTAAGGGTGAGCCCGCAGATGAGGCTATGGACGCTGCATCGATTCTGTCCCTGATGTCCCTGGGTGCAAAGCACGGCGACGTTGTTGTCCTGCGCGCTGAGGGCGAAGGTGCTGAAGAGGCTCTTGACTCGCTGGTTAAGATCCTCGAGACCGACCACGACGCTGAGTAATTGACTCTCGCCTCTGAGGTGGACCCTAAGCGGTGCGCTTCGGATGCTGTGAAGGCTACAGCCTTAAAGCGTGAATATCCCGTCACTTCGGTGGCGGGATATTTTTTGTTTTATTATGAATAATTCATATTTTATTGGGCTATGAGTCGAGACATAGGGGGTATTTCCCAGCTAAATCTTAATGTGTAAATAACCTTTATTTTTTCCTTGGAAATACCTGCAAAAAATACTCCCCAAAATATTTTCTGTACAGTAGTGTCCCCGCTTTCTCTTCATTTCAATGAAGCTATCCAACGCAGGTCACTAATGGTACCTTTTGTGCAGAAAACAACACCCAGAAAAACAGCATTTTTGCTCCCCAGTGCTACCGCAGAATCGTGCCCTTGTTAGACTAAAAAGGCACTGTCTATCTGGGAGGGACATTGGCAGAATCGAGGAACACCCCCGCGACCCCCACATCGCGGGAAGCTTCGCATGCAGACGAAGCGAACACTGCCGCAATGGAAGGAAGCGAGCAGAACACCACCGCGGGCTACATCGCCGGTAAACGCGGTTTTCCCCTGGTTTCACTAGACCAGGTCACCGACGAGAAATTGCGCCGCGTGCTGGCTCAGCATGCTACCTCCGCGACAAGCCAGGAGAGCACCGTCGCTGCAGAAGCTGTCAGCGATGTACTGCAGGAGGCCGCAGCGGATATGGGCATCACCGCGCAGGAGCCGGTTGAGCCCACATGCGACCCCGAACTGACCCCTAACGGCCACGGCGCGCGTACCGTCATTGACCCCTCCCTCGTGCCTGATCATGAGCTGGACGCGTACCGTGAGGACCCGAACCCCGTCACCTCCAGCAACTTGGTAACCGAGGAGGCGCTGACCCGCCCCTCCCAGCCGGTGCCCATGACCGGCATGATTCCGCAGGTGCCCAACTCTCACGCAGCCCGCCGCTTCGGCGCGGATCCTACCGCAATGCCGAAGACCGGGCCTGTCTCGATGCCCACCACCTCCGTACCGCTGGTTGAGGGCGGCTCTCGCGGCCTGTTTGGGCGCGGTAGCGGTGGTCGCTGGGGTTCGCGTCGCTTCCGCTCCTTCGTGCGCACTGAGGAGGCCGCACCCGCTGCCCCGCGCGGTGCCCAGCGCATCGCGCAGCGCCAGTTCGTGCCGACGATTCGCTCTGAGGAGCATGAGCGCCGTGAGGCGTTCCGCCGTGAGAAGGAATACGCCCGCGATACCCTGAACTTCACCCTGCGTCTGGCTGAGGCGATGTTCCACTACGGCGCGGACGCCATGGACGTGGACTCTGCGATTATTGCGGTGTCTTCGGCGTACGGGCTGGACTCGGTGGAAGTCGACATTACGAACCAGTCGGTGACCATCAACTACACGTCGGACCCCGATATTTACATGGAGTCCCGCATCGCCAAGCGCAATGCGAACGCTGAGGAGCGCTTCACCCACACCCTGGTGCGTGTGGTGCGTTCCTCCACTGAGAACTACGAGGCACTCTCCGAGGTGTACGGCCTGATCTACAAGATCACTCGCGGCGGTATGACCCTGGAAATGGCTGATTTGAAGCTGAACCAGATTACGCACCGACCCAAGCCGTTCCCGCCTCTGGTGGTGTGGCTGGCGAATCTGGCGTGCGCTGGAACCCTGACAGCGGCGCTGGGGGCGAGTTTTGCGACGGCGTTGAGCGCGGCGATTATCTTTATTCCCGTGTACCTGCTGATTCAGTGGTTGAGTTCGGTTGGTATTCCGGCGTTCTTCCGCATGGCTGCTAGTGCAGGTCTGATGACTTTCTTGGCGATTTGGCTGGGCGGTGAAGGGTCCATTCTTTCGGTGCTTCAGCGTCAAGGAGAGGCGATTTCGGCGCCTCTGGTGGTTGCTGCGGGTATGATTATGTTCTTGCCGACTCCGCGTCTGGTGGGTGCTGTGCAGGATGCTATTAACGGCTTCCCTGTGACGGCTGCTGGTCGTTTCGTGTCTACGGGCATGAGCTTCTTGGGCCTGGTGGTTGGCATTGCGACCGCGGTGAGTGCGATCAATATTTTCAACGGCCCGACCCTGGATATTGAGCAGTTGCGTTTTGAGCCGACGACCCCGCTGGTGGCGTCGTTCTTCTTCCTGGTGGCGATTGCGACCTTTGCGATTACCTTGCAGACGAAGCTGGTGAAGGTCGGGTGGCTGATGGTCATTACGGGCTGCGGTCTGGCGGCGTATTACAGTTATGAGCTACTGGCTGGCCCAAGTACTGGTCGCGGTCCGACGGCGTGTGCGGCGGTTGTGATTGGTGCGTTGAGCACGTATTTTGCGTACCGTCTGCATGTGCCTCAGGCGATTTTCTCAATTCCTGCGATTACGTTCTTGCTGCCGGGTCTGTCGTTCTTCCGCGGCATGTATTTGTTGACGGTTGAGACGGATGTGATTCTGGGTATGCAGAATATGATTACGGCGGTTTCGATTGTGGTGGCGATGGCTTCGGGTGTTGCGTTGGGTAATTACACGATGCAGTACGCGCTACAGCATTTTACGACTCCGCGGAATGTGGAACCGGCAGATTCCTAACCCTATTTTCAAGGGTATATAGCCAATATTGCATATATTGGATGCGGGAAGGGGCGGCAGCTTGCGAGTTCAACTCACAAGCTACCGCCCCTTCGCTACACCCATTGCGCCAGCTTTTACACCGGTTCTTACGCTGCGCCTAGCGGACCGTCCAATCCACCGGCTCCGCACCCTGCTGCACCAGCAAAGAATTCACGGTCGAAAACGGGCGCGAACCAAAGAAACCACGACGAGCAGACAGCGGCGAAGGATGCGCCGACTCCACACTCGGGTACGGCTGCAGCATGGGTGCGCACTTGCGCGCATCCGCACCCCACAGCAGACCCACCAGCGGCTGGTTACGCGCCACTAGAGCGCGAATAGCACACTCGGTAATCTCCTCCCAACCCTTGCCGCGGTGCGAACCCGCATCAGACTCACGCACCGTCAAAACCCTGTTGAGCAGCATGACACCCTCATCAGCCCAACAGGACAGGTCACCGTGATCAGCCGGGGCGATACCCAAATCGTCCTGCAGTTCCGTGTAAATATTGTTCAGCGAACGAGGCAGCGGCATGCCGCGGTGCACCGAGAACGACAGACCCATCGCATTGCCCGGGGTGGGGTAGGGGTCCTGGCCAATAATGAGGACCTTCACCCCGCTCATCGGGCGGCGGAACGCGTTGAAAATATCGGCGGCAGGCGGGAAAGTACGATACCCCGCCGCGTGCTCCTCACGCAGGAAAGCGCCCATGGCGTGAATCTGCTCTTCGACCGGGGCGAGTGCTGCCGCCCAATCCTCGCTCATAATGTTGCTGAGGGGCTGGTTCATGAATCTCCTGGGGCTGATGCGACCCGGACGGTGACGGGGCCGGGTGCGGGATGAATACTTCTCCTCTAGACTGAGGTTCTCTTCTAGACTGAGGCTCTCCTCTAGGCTAGGGTTCTCTTCTAGGCTGGGTTTCTCTTCTAGACTAGGGGATGACGAATACACACGCTAGGAGACGCCAGCCGCAGCGGGCGAGCTACAGACAGGAGGGAACGTGTCAGAACAGGAACGCGCTGAAACCGCACAGAGCCAGCCAGAAGCACAGAGCCAATTAGAAGCGCAGAGCCAGGCGGAAATAGAAAACCAGCCGGAAGCCCAGAGCCAACCCGGCGGGCTGACCCCGGTGGAGCGCCGCATCCTTGAGGTGGAGCGCCGCCGCTTCAAGCACCAGGGTTCCAAGGAGAAGGCGATTATCGCCGCCGGTTTCACCCCGATTGCCTACTATCAGCGCCTGAATGTGATGCTCGATGATGAGCGGGTACGCGCCGCAGCGCCGCAGATGATCGACGTTCTGCGCGCCCGCCGAGACGCTGACTAGGGGCTCGAATTGCGGGAGCCGTGCGAGCCTTCCAACTCCTGCATCCAACCCCGCACACCTTAGGTTCAACCAGAGATTGAACACTGTGCGGTGTCCGTCTCTTTCACAGCCGGTTGCGGGGCGTTCACGTTGGTTCTCTCTAGTTGAGCCGGTACTCTAGGTACTAGAACACCAAGACCGCACCTTCCGTAGCCGCGCCCGCGCGCTAGGCAGGACGGTACGGTACCAGCCGGTAAACAGAGACCCGTGAAATGAGGATAAATGAGCTACCCCCGCGACGAATTTGACGAGGTAGACGAAAACACCGCCCGCCGCGGAACCTACCGCGCGGTCAATGCTGACCCGGCAAAGAGCCCCAAGGGCGCCATCCCCCTGGTAGCTGCAGGCGTAGTTGGTCTGCTCATCGGCGGCGCAATGTACGTGTATGCGCCGCGCACCGCATCCCCGCAGTATTCGGCGTCCACCGCGAAGAGTAGCTCCGCCCCCGCAAGCGCGTCGGCGTCCTCTGCGCCGGCTAAGGCTTCCGCCTCGGCAAGTGCTACGAAGACCGGTCTGGCTGAGTCCATCTCTGTGGCGGTCTACAATGCGGCGGCTCCGGCGGGTAGTGCATCCCGTGCGGCGGCTCTGCTGACCGGCTACACCATCAACGAGACGGCAAACTACACGGGTGTGGCACCGGCAACCAGCGTGGTCTACTACGCTGAGGGCTACCAGTCGCAGGCGCAGAGCATCGCCTCGAAGCTGGGCATTACTCAGGTGCGCCAGGCGACCGCCAACGTTGAGATGGGTAACCACGAGGTCATCGTGATTCTGTCCTCGGATTACACCGGCTCCGCTACTGCAGCGGAATAGGTTCGGGCGGTTGCCCCAGTGAATCTAAGTCCGCGAATCTAAGCCCGTGCCCACTGTTTCTGCCATAACGACTTCTGCTCAACCCCATCCGCGCAATTCCACTGATGTGCCGGGTGGGGTTGATGCTTTTAACACCCCTCCCGCACTCCCGGCGGGCACACCGATAACGCCCCTTTTGACGGGGTTGATGAGCGCAGATTAAGCACTGGGCGATTAACCCTTCAACCTTGGGCTTAAACGTTTGCTCCATGCCGGTGCGGGTGCCACAATTGATGTAGCGTTCGGGTGCTTTATGCCCTGCTCTGCCCGCACCTCCGTAACGGGGGCGTTGTGGAGGGGCGGCCACCCGATTTTAGATGTACCGCACCCGCAGGGGTGAAGGAAAAAATCCGATCGTCCAGGAGGACACTTATGGCAAAGCTCATTGCTTTTGACGAAGAGGCACGCCGCGGC
>ERZ773046.1055-NODE-1055-length-16570-cov-38.712988_pt1 | contig 16570 bp, 11 predicted proteins | sample MGYA00580634_ERZ773046 | MGnify/ENA primary metagenome ERZ773046 (study PRJEB29015, sample SAMEA2738127) | human oral metagenome | biome: human oral; feature: human-associated habitat; material: saliva | place: China | collected 2159 ... | reverse complement strand
GTGAAATGGCGTTTCTCCTTACGAAATGTATAAACCAAAGTCCCATTTTAGGGGTCATTCGCACCGTTAATCAAGATTAAGCGCCTTTTAAATCTCTTTAAGTGGCGCTCACCTCTTAAATATCCCCTTAAGGAGGCGCCGCGCGGCACTTAATCGGTCGGTCGGGCTACTCCACAGGTAGTTAAGAGGTAGTTAAGCGCCCGGTCGGCGGTGCGGGTTGCCCAGTCAATGGCAGTTTGCCTTGCCTGTTGAGTGTGTCAGGCATGCCGGGCGTGTCGGGTGGGTGCGCACCCGGGTTGTCCGGGTTGATGAGGCGTTTTAGGCGCTTTTCAGGGCGCGGGCGACCGCCTCCGGCACGAAGGGAGTCACGTCACCACCCAGCGACGCCACCTCACGAATAATCGTGGACGACACCGCACCGTAGCGGTCCTCACCCGCCAAGAACACCGTCTCAACCTGCGCCAGGTGGCGGTTCATGCTCGCCATCGGAGCCTCATAGCTGTAGTCCGTCGCCGAACGCAGGCCCTTCACCAGCACCTTCGCGCCACGCTCCGCCGCATACTCGGCAAGCAGCACACCCGGCGGAATCGGCTCCACGCTCACGCCCTCAATGCCGAGCTCCTGCAGGGATTCACGCACCAGCTGCACGCGCTCCTCCAGGGAGAAACGGTACTTCTTGGAGTTATTGTGCGCCACGCCCACGATCACCTCGTCAAAGAGCTGAGCGGCGCGGGCAATGATTTCCAGGTGGCCGTGGTGCACGGGGTCAAAAGATCCGGGGCAGAGGGCAATCATGGCGGTCCCTTCACGAACAAATATCAGAGGTTGGAATGGCTGGGGGCGGGTGGGTTAGAGGGGTTGAGCTCGCGGGGGATGCGCGAGCGCAGGGTTGCGCGAGCGCGGGCTTAGGCTGCGAGCTCTTCAGCGTCCTCGCCGGGCTCAGTATTCTCGCCGGACTCGTCGCCCGCCTGCTCCTCCGCCTCGTCAGGCTCCACGTAGTAGAGCACCGTCTCGCCGTGCTGACGGGTCGAAAAACAGTACAGGCCCTCGCCCCACACCGGCTCGGGGTCACGCGAAGAACGCTCCACCACGACCACGGCACCCTCGGTGAGCTTGGGGGTGAGCGCCTCCAGCAGCTCACTGATCTGCTCATTCGGCACGGCGTAGGGCGGGTCAACAAACACCAGATCCCACGGACCGGAGGCGGACTTCACGTAGGTCAGCGCCTGAGACTGCTGCACGCGCGCCGCAGAACCGGTAGCGCCAGAAGAACCGGTGCGCCCCATCGCCTTCTCCACCGCGGCAACGTTCTTGCGGATCACCGCAACAGCCTTCGGGTACGTGTCCAGCAGCGTCACGGATGCGGCACCGCGCGAGAGTGCCTCGCAGCCTAGCGCGCCCGAGCCGCCAAAGGCGTCCAGCACGCGGGCGCCACGAATAATGTCGTAGCTCTCCAGCTTGGAGAAGAGGGATTCCTTCACCCGGTCGGTGGTGGGGCGAGTATTATCCCCCGGAACCGAGGCAAGGCGAACGCCTCCGGCAGCACCGGAAATAATACGGCTCATGGGTCTCTCCTCTTAACTAGTGCGGTGTGTTAACGTCACGATTTCAGCGGGTGGTGGGCAGGGCAGGGTGGTGGGCAAGGCTGGCAGAGCGCTCTCCCCCGTCGGGCGCCTATCCCCTGCCGAGGAACGCCTCACGGTCAGCGTCCAGGGCGCGGTCAATCGTGCGCGCCAGCGACGGGTGCTTAGCCAGCGTCGGGTCCTTCTCCACCACCGAGCGGGCGTCCTCGCGGGCACGCTCAATAATGTCGGCATCGGCGAGCGCCCGCAGGAACCGCAGGGTGCTCTTCGAGCCCGATTGTGCAGCACCCAGAATATCACCCTCGCGGCGCTGCGCCAGGTCGATGCGGGAAAGCTCAAAGCCGTCCGTGGTGGAGGCGACCGCATCCAGGCGCTCGCGGGACACGCCGCCCTCCTCCTGGCGGGTGACGAGCAGGCAGGTGCCCGCGTAGCCGCCGCGGCCCACACGACCGCGCAGCTGGTGCAGGCCCGAGATGCCGAAACGGTCGGCGTCCATGATGATCATGAGCGTGGCGTTCGGGACGTTCACGCCCACCTCAATGACGGTGGTGCTGATGAGCAGGTCAATTTCGCCGCGCTCGAAAGCGGTCATGACGGCGGTCTTCTCCGCCGGGTCCATGCGGCCGTGCAGGGTGCCGATGCGCACGCCGACGAGGGCGTCCTCCGCGGTCAGGTAGGAGTACATGGAGGCGACCGAGGTCAGCTGAACCTTGCCGTCGCTGCTGGCGCTACCGCCCTGACCGAAATAGCCCTGGGCAGTACTGCCCGCGCCAGCACCGTTGAGGCTGGATGCGCCAAAGAACGCGGCGCCCTCCTCCAGGCTGTCGCCGTCCTCCCCGATTTTGGGTACGACAACGTACACCTGGTGGCCCGCGTCGATTTCTTCGCGGGCGCGTCTCCACAGCCGGGACGCCCAGGCGGGCTTCTCGGCAAGGGGCACCACGTGCGTTGAAATTTTCTGTCGGCCGGCGGGCAGGGTGTCGAGCACGGACACATCCAGGTCACCGAACACGGTCATGGCGACGGTACGCGGAATGGGCGTTGCGGTCATGACCAGGCGGTGCGGCAGGGCGCCGTCGGTGCCGCGCAGGCTGTCGCGCTGCTCCACGCCGAAGCGGTGCTGCTCATCCACAACAACCAGACCCAAATCGTGGAAGCTCACCTCATCGGAGAGCAGGGCGTGGGTACCAATCACAATCTGGGCGGTGCCGTCGGCGAGTTCCTGCAGTACCTTGCGCTTGGCGCGGGTACCCATGGAGGCGGTTAGCAGGCGCACACGCACACGGCAGGGTTCCGCCCCGCCCCCCGCGGGAGCTCCCTCGGCGGAACCGGCGGCAGAATCGTCAGCATCAGAGTCTTCGGGCGCCGCCATATCCCCCAGGATGTCCAGCACCGAACGCAAATGCTGCTCAGCAAGCACCTCGGTCGGGGCGAGCATCGCGGACTGGCCGCCCGCATCAGCAACCTGCAGCATGGCGCGCAGAGCCACCACGGTCTTACCGGAACCCACATCACCTTGCAGCAGGCGGTTCATGGGCGATTCACTCGACAAATCCGCGGCAATCTCAGCGCCCACCTTCTGCTGTCCCTCGGTCAGCTCGTAGGGCAGAACCTGAAGCAGTCGATCGGCGAGGCCGCCCTCCACGGCGGGGCGTGGCTGGGTCAGGTGCGCGGCACGCACCGAATGTAGGCGGGCGAGCGCGCTCTGTAGCACGAACGCCTCGCGGTAACGCATCTGCGCCTGCGCGGCACGCCAGGTGTCCTCCGAGTCGGGGGTGTGCAGGGCGCGGTACGTCCACTCCAGCGAGGGCACCTTGCGGGCGCGACGAATCGTGTAGGGTACCGGGTCTTCAAGTTCTTTGAGCGGCACCTTTTCGAGCAACTGCGCCATGTAGCCGCTAATGCGGTCGGTAGGCAGCTTCACGGGGGCGCGGTAGACGGGCACGGGGGCGGTGGCGGCATCGGTGACGTCCGCGCCGGAGGCGTCCTTCGAGAGCAAGGCGTAGTGCGGGTTGGTGAGGGTGTATTCGCCGCGGTAGATGCCGACCCTGCCGGAGAACATCATGGTTTCACCCTCGCGGATTTCGCGGGCGGCGGTCCAGGCGTTGAAGAAGGAAAGCTTCATCTGCGAGCCAATAAGCGCACCGGGGTTCGTCATGCTGGGCGCGGGCACGCCAAAGAGGCCTCCCTGCGCGAAATCATCCTGGCCGTAGCTGTCTGCGTAGCCGCTGTAGGAGGCGGGCTGTGCTCCCCTACCCTGTGCACGGGGATTCTGGGCTGCGGGGTTCTGCGTGGAGTTAGCGAGCGCATTAATGCGCGGGTTGTGCATCCCGGTTGCCTGCCAGTTCTGCGCGGGCGCACCGGATACGCCGGATGCACCGGATGCGCCGGATACGCTGGATGCGCCGGGGCGGTTAGCGCGCCCGGGCACCACGGATACAGGACCGCCAGCCCCAAAACTAGCGGCGCCAAAACCGCCAGCCCCAAAACCGGCGGGTGCGTCCTGCCCGGTGGCGTCGGAAAGCCGGTCGGTGATGGTCACTTCCGTGATTTTGCCGCGGCGCGCCGCCATAGTTCGGGTGCTCACGTGCACCACGCGGGCAATGATGGTGACGTCCTGGCCCTCAACGAGTTCGGCGAAGGAGCTGAGCTCACCGCGCGGCAGGTATTTGCGCGGGAAGTATTCGAGCATCTCCCCGACGGTGTGCAGGTCCAGGTGTGTAGCGATTGCCTTGGCGCTGGGTGCGGGCAGGTACTTTTTGAGCGGCGCATTTTCGATGCGATCTTCGGAGGCGTAGCGCGCCAGGGCACGACTCTTAGCCTCCGCGGCGGCTGATGTGGGCTTCTCAGCCGCGACCTTCGTAGTAGTTGCCTTCTTTGCAGAAGCTTTCGTCGGCGTGGTTTTCGGCGCAGCGTTTTTCGGTGCGGGGGGTTTCTGCGTAGCGGTCGTGGAGTCAGCTACCCTCTTCACCGAAGCTTTGGATTCAGATGCTTTCTTTGTAGGAGCAGTCTTCTTCGTTACAACCTTTTTAGGTGCATGCTTTTTGGGTGCGGGCTTTTCAGCTTCTACATGAGGCGCGCTCTTCTTCGGCGTATTCTTCTTCGGCGCAGGCTTCTGCTCGCCCTCTTCGCTTGCCTTCGTTACCTTTTGCGGGCGCGCCGAAGTAGCCCGCGCGGCAGTTTCGCTCTCCTGCGGGCTCGGTTCGTTCTGAGTTAGTTCCTTCTGAACAGGTTCCTTCTGAACTGTTTTCTTCTGAGTTGGCTTCTTCCGGGCGGGTGCTTTCCGGGCGGGTTCCCCCGGCTGATGTACTTCCGGCTGTTTTAAATCCGGCTGAGTTGCCTGCCGTGCCGCCAACGCAATATCGACCAGCTCGTAGATAGCGTCGTCGGTCATGGTGTGTGCGGCGGGACCCAGCGAATGCTTGAGCGTCTTGAGCGCCTTACGGTAGGGTGCGCTGGCGCGCTGTGCCGCGCGTTCGCTCAGCTCGGCGCGGCTCACCTCGCCTCGGGCGTAGGCGGCAAGATCGCGCACGGTCAGCTCGGCGGTGGTGCGGAGCTGCTCATCGCTCAGTAGCGGCGCATCCTTTTTCCGCTGCCGAGCTCGGGTCACAGAATCAGCACGGGTCGCGGAACCAGCTCGGGTCGCAGAACCGGCGCGGGTAGGCTCCACAGCCGTTGGGTCTACGGGCTCACCCTGCGCTGCCTCAGCTTTCGCGGGCTTATTTGTCGGCTTAGTTTTGACCGGAACAGGCTCAGGAAGCCCCAAGTCTAGGGCTTCCTGCTGTGGGTTCACGGAACGTCGGGCGGGGCTCATGCGCCGCCCTCCGCGCCGCACGCGTGGTCGGCGTGACGACCATCCGCCAGGGAGGAAATACGCTCATCCGACCACTGACCGTAGCCCGTAATCAGCTCGCGGGCGGGGTCGATGTCGAGCACGTGCACGTGCAGCGCCCAGAGTCCAGCCGCCATGTCCAGGGGCGTAATGAGCAGGCTGTCGCCCATGGCTTCAAGTTCGGGGCGCAACTGCGCCAGGGCGAGGGGCTCACAGGTCAGCGTACCCATAAGCTCCCAGCCGCTCTGCTCCGCGTGTTCTGCGTGCTCGGCAGGTTCAGCGCCCGCCTGTTCAGAACCCACTCGTGCCGCAGAACCGGCTACAGAAGTCACACCGGTAGAGGGTGCACGCAGCATGGATTCCACCTGCGCCTCATGCAGGGTCGCACCCTCCCAACGCGGGTTGGAGTGCACCACGGCAAGGTAGAAGCCGAGCGCGCCGGCATCCACGAAACCGGCAAGCTCGGGTGAGGGCGGGAACTGCGCGGTACGTTCCAGAGCGGCACGCATCAGCGCACGTCGACGATCTTTCAGCGCCTCGTCAGCGGCTTCTACGTCCTGTAATGCATCGTAGTGTGCGTCCAGACGGGCGAGCTCCACCATGACCGACAGCATCGTGGAGGGCACCATCTGCTCCCCCACGCTGGCGCGAATACGCTCAGCCGCAAACGCCATCGCGCGCGCCTCCGCATGGGCGTACTCCAGCTTCACTTCGCCACACTTCGACAGGCAGCCGCGAGCAATAACGCGCTCATAGTCTGCTTCCAGGGCGCGCACGAGCGGCAGCTCATCGGCTGCGTCACCGAGCTCCTGCGCGAGGTTTCCGGGCAGGAACCAGTAGCTGCGCACCGCCTCCAGCGCCCAGGCACAAAGCAGGGTACCCGAGTTGCCGCGTGCCACGCGGGATGCGCGCATAATCGCGTGCTCATAGATGCCACCCAGTTGAATCCACAGGTGGGCGAGGGTTTCCTCGTCAGAGGTGCCCTCCCCGCCAAGAATTTCGCCCGCGGGAAGAACCTCACTAGAAAGAATTTCACCGGGCAGAACCTGCTCCATGCCCCGCTCAAACTCTTCGGTCAGGGTCAGCAGGGTGTGGGCGATATTGGAGCCGGTGTCCTTATCGGGCACGGGGAACCCGTTGAGTTCGTTGAGCGCCTCGCGGTAGCGTTCGATGGTGGTGCGGGCGGCGGTGGACCACGCTACGCCGAAGCGGTAGGCGCGCACGCAGGCGCGGCGGTAAATCTCGCGTTCTTCGGTGCGCTGGTTCTGTTCTGCGTTCACGCTACCCTCCTCGTCGGTTTCGTCAGTTTCGCTCGGTTCTCGGCTGAGTTCTCCACTAGTTCTCGGCTGAGTTTGTGGCTAGTTCCCGACTGATTTCTCAGCGCCCGCGGCACGGGCGGGATTCAGCCTATTTCGTACTTCTATTCTAGGCAATTTCGGTTAAATGTACGGTATTGTCCGTCGTCTATCCCGCGGGCTGAAAGCACGGACTAAACATATAAACCGCACGCACCTCGCGGCACTCGGTGAAGCTCCTACGCGGAAGCCCCGTAGTGTTCCCAGCCCATGCCGTCCAGGGAGCGGCCGTCCATCACGACCGCCGCGCCGGTCACCGCATTGTGGCGGCGCTCGGCACCGTAGAGTTCAGCGCTCAGACCGCGCTCCGGGGCGTCCGCCACGCAGGTGCCCAGGGGCACGAACTCTTCGGGTACCTCACCGGGGAAGGTCGCCAGCAGGCCGTGGTCTTCTCCACCGACCAGCACGAAGGTGCGTGCCAGGGATGCGGGGCTCTCCCCCGCCTCGTTGCGCTCACCAATCGCCAGCAGCAGGCGCGCCAACGGTAGCAGCGGCTCGGCGAACGCATCCACGGCGGCGCGGTCGAGGCGCATCTGCACCCCGGAGGCGGCGGCAACTCGCCCGGCGTCCTTGACGAGTCCGTCAGAAAGATCCAGCATGGAGCTTGCCTGATGCTGGCGCGCCACATCACCGGCGGGGATGGGGCTGACCGGGTGGTGCTGTGATTCGACGGCGCGCTCGCAGACCGCAATCATGTGTGCGGCATCTTCGGGCGTGAGGGTGCGGGCAAGCTCGATGAGCCCTTCGGGAAGAGCGCCAGCACCTTCCGGCTGCCGCTGAGCCCACGCCTGTCCCACCGCATCCAGCGCCGCCTCAGCATCCTGACCTGCGGCGATGGCGCGCAGTAGTGCCGTGGCGGGCAGGGAGAGCGGGTTGAGCAGCAGGCGCAGACCGGCATCGGACCAGGCGGTACGCCCCGCCAGGGCGATAGTGTCGCCGGGGCGTGCACCGGAGCGCAGCACGGCGCGGTCCGTGTAGCCGAGGGCGGTGACGGTCACCGACATTTCGGTGGAGTCGCCAATATCGCCGCCGCCAATCACACATTCGGTGGCTCCGCAGGCGTTGATTCCATCCACAATGCCGTGGGCGAAGCCGTCAATCCAGCCGTAAGGAGTGCTACCGGGCAGGCTCAAAGAGATGAAGAGGCTCGCCGGGCGCGCACCCATGGCGGCAACGTCGGCGAGGTTCTGGGTCGCGGCTTTGCGCCCCACATCGTAGCCGCTACTGCGGGCGGGGTCCAGAATGAACTCACCGGCCTCACCCGCCCGTGCGATACCACCGGGCCACAGGTTCATGAAGTCTTGGTCCTCAACGAGAGTGTCGGTGGTGACCACGGTACGCTGACCGGGCGCGGGCGCGGCGAGGACGGCACAGTCGTCACCAGGGCCCACCTCGAGGGGTTCGATGCGCCCCGTCTGGCGTGCTGCAGCGGCAACCTGCTCGTTGTGGGCGTTGATAATCGGCATGAAAGCGCGCAGAACGCGGGACTCCCCCAGCTTTGAGAGAGGTGTCTCTCGCATGGGGTTGTCCCGCGTTTCGCTAAAAGTCTGAGGATTCACATCCTCTATTATCGCGTATTCTTACGCGTTATGTTTGCCTTATGCTCCGCGGCTGAAGTAGCGGATTGCCAGAGCAATCAGCACCAGACCGATGAGTGAGAAGAGGATCAGCGGTGCAATGCCGGAAAGTCCGGAATCGTCCGCGTCCGCGTTCTTCACGGCCTGCTCCTGGGCGGCGTTTGCGCCGTCAGCCTTTGCCACGCTCTTTGCGGAGCGGCTGGCACTAGCCGAGGTGGAGGAGCTAGGCGATTTCGAAGCCGATACCGAGCTTGAGGAGCTCGAGGGGCTTACCTCGCGGGAGTGGTCCTCGTCGGTCTTATTGCGCGAGAGGTATCCAGCAACCCAGTCAGCCGCACCCGGAATGGAGTCATTCGAGCCGTTATTAGCTGCGATTCGTCCGAGGGTGGTGCCACCAGAACGCAACGGATCGTCATCCTCGCCATCAAGCCTGTCGCTCGGTGCCTTGCTCGGTGAAGAGCTCGAAGATCCCGAAGAGGAACTTGAGGCTTCAGAGGAGTTGCCCGGTCGCGGAAGCTCAATGGAGATGATGACATCTTCCCCAGAGACTTCCTGACGATTGCCGGGGACGGTCACCGGGTTGTTCGCCGGAGGAATCGGAGCAACAGGTTCGGTCTCGATCGGGGTAACCGATTTGGAGTCCGAGCTGTCCTTGTTATCCTCTACCGGAGCTACCGGAATCACGGGGATGACCGCGTCCTTGGTCGGCTCGTTAGTCGGCTCCTGCTTAGCTTCCTTGGAGGGCTCCTGAGTCGGATCCTGAACCGGGGCCGGAACAACTGGAACCTGAGAGGGCTCCGGGTTCGGCTCGGGAGTTACATCCTTGGTTGGTTCAGGAGCGGGCTCCGGATTCGGTTCCGGAGCGGGGTCCTGGGTTGGCTCCGGGGTCGGTTCGGGAGTTACGTCCTTCGTCGGCTCGGGAGTAGGTTCAGGGGTAGGCTCCGGATTCGGTTCGGGGGTCGGTTCGGGAGTAGGTTCCGGAGTCGGATCCTGAGTAGGCTCCGGGGTCGGCTCGGGAGTTACATCCTTCGTCGGCTCGGGAGTAGGTTCAGGGGTGGGCTCTACCGTAGGCTCAGGAATCGGATCCTTGGTGGGTTCCGCGGTGGGCTCCACAGTAGGCGCAACGGTCGGTTCCGGAGTGGGAGCAACAGTAGGTTCTGCCGTCGGCTGGACCGTAGGCTCCGCAGTCGGAGCTACAGTCGGCTCAGCCGTCGGAGTTGCAGTAGGAGCAACACTCGGTTCGGCACTTGCGCTAGGAGCTACGGTCGGCGTAGCGGTAGGTTCAGCGGTCGCATCCTTAGAGGGCTCTGCGCTAGGACTCGCCGTAGCACTCGGGGTTGCGGTAGCACTCGCAGAAGCGGTGGGCTCTGCCTGCGCTTTGTCAGTCTTATTGTCCCCCTGAGCGGTGGGCCATGCGCTCACGGTTGCGAGCGTGGGTACTGCCGCCTGAGAGGAAGATGCCGCGGCCGCGGCGGGGTCCAGGGTTTGGCTTGCGGTGCCGACAGGGTTCGGCGGAAGCTGTGACGCTGCCTCCTGCACATCTTGAGCAAATGAGGCTACGTATGGACTTCCGGAAGCAACCAGTGCTGTCGCCAGACTCGCAGAGACCACCTTACGGTTTCGTTTTCCCAAAAGGTTGTCCTTGACTTTCTGATACGTTGTGAGTGAATAGATACCCAATCGCTAGGGCAGATTGGATATGCCTTCATCTATTCTACCGAATCGACTTTTTCTTCATTACTCATTTTAGCGCTTTCATACCAATCTTTGAGCTTCAAGATGTGCAACGACCATCAACAACATCTTTTCGTTACCTAGAAGCATCATTTCATGCACTTATGAGCAGAATTACGTTTTGCCTTATCAATACCACTTTAAAACTTGCACTCCACTATCCAAGCAGCCTCGAGGCGAGTGTGAGTGATTTTTCTCATGGGTGAAATTCGAGCGATTCTCATCAAGATGTAGAGGCTAATACGTACCAATTACCCTTCCCACAAAGGCAGTAACTTGCCCACCGCGCAAAAAGCGCCCCGGCGCGAATCCCTCAAGAATCCGTACCGAGGCGCCTTACAACAGGGGCTACTCCCCCGCCGTTACGTATTCAATAACTGAGCGCAGTCAAAACGACGGCGCGCCCAAGAACTAGCGCAGACCCAGGGGGCGTTCCATCGCCAGGGTCAGCAGTTCGCTAATCAGATCAGTGTAGGAAATACCGGTGTTCTCCCACATGGTCTTGTACATCGAAATCGGGGTGAAGCCGGGCATGGTATTCACCTCGTTAATGACCAGGCGGCCATCCTCGGTGTAGAAGAAGTCCGCACGCGACAGACCCTCGCCATCCAACGCCAGGAACGCCTTCACAGCCAGCTCACGCAGACGATCCTGCACATCCTGCGGCAGGTTCGCCGGGCACACGGTCACAGCGGAAGACTCAGAAACGTACTTCGCCTCAAAGTCGTAGAAGCCGTGATCCTCGTCCACAACCTCGATCTCGCCGGGGTAGGATGCGCGGGGCATCTCGCCGTGGTGGCCGTCGAGCACAGCGCACTCGATTTCGCGGCCCACAATACCAGCCTCAATAATGATCTTCGGGTCGTGGCGGCGTGCCTCTTCAATCGCGGGCACGAGCTCCTCCACCGAATCCACCTTGGTAATGCCGAAGGAGGAACCGGCGCGGGTCGGCTTCACAAACATGGGGAAGCCCAGCTTCAGCACGCGCTCCAGAATCTGCTCGCGGTCCTCGTGCTCCCACTGGCGGTTAGTGACAACCTCGTAGGGGCCGACCTCCAGGCCAGCAGACTCAAAAGCAACCTTCATGAAGTGCTTATCCATACCCACAGCGGATGCGGTCACGCCGCAACCCACATAGTGCAGGTCAGCCATTTCCAGCAGACCCTGCACGGTGCCGTCCTCACCGAAGGGGCCGTGCAGCAGCGGGAACACAACGTCCACCGGTGCGGTGCGGGTAACGTTACCCTCAGCATCCACCAGGGTCAGGCGGGAATCGCCGGCACCCATCGGCAGGAACACCTGCTGGGTACCCTCGGGGAACTCTGCGGTACCGCGAGTGCCAGCAGTCAGGTCGGCGAGCTCCTGCTCGTCAGTCAGATACCAGCGGCCGTCACGGGTAATGCCGATAGTGATGACCTCGTAGGCGGTGCGGTCAATGGCGCTCAGCACGCCAGCGGCGGTAATGAGCGAAATGGGGTGCTCGGAGGAGCGGCCACCGCACAGCAGGGCGACGGTCTTCTTCTCGGTCATATATTTCTCCTAGTCAATGTTCCCCTACCCTCAGGTCCGGAAGGTGGAACGGCAATGCGTCAATAATCCTAACGCACGAATACCGTCGCGGTCACTGATGCGTTTCTCACGCACCGGTCTTCCGCAACGGTATCCGTCCTCGGATGTTTACATTCAATCTTCTTCTAGTATGTCCTGGCACACACCACTAATCAGGGGTTACCAGCACACCAGAAAGCTTCAAAACCTAGTGGCTCTCATGCTTGAGGCGGCGACCCAGTAGCTGAGGCGCCAACTCCTCAATGCCAATACGGCCCGAGAGCACCGCAACCACAGCCTCCACGATGGGCATCTCCACGCCGTGACGGCGAGCCAGCTCAGCCACCACGGGCGCCGACTTAATCGACTCGGCAGTCTGGCTCATGTGCTCGTGCAGACGGTCAGGGGTAATGCCCTGGGCCAGCAGGCGGCCCGCCGTGTGGTTACGAGACAGCGGCGAAGAGCAGGTCGCAATCAAGTCGCCCATGCCAGCAAGACCGCTCATGGTCGCAGCCTCGCCGCCCAACGCCACCGCCAGGCGGGTAATCTCCGCCAGGCCGCGCGTCATAATGGACGCCTTCGAATTATCGCCGTAATTACGGCCCTCGCAAATACCCACGCAAAGCGCAATCACGTTCTTCACCAGGCCGCCAATTTCGGTACCCACCACATCCGTGTTGGTGTACGGGCGGAAGTACGCGCACGCAATCGCGTGAGCAACAGACTCAGCCACCGGCAGGGTACGAGCCGCAACCACGGAGGCGGTAGGCTCCTCCCCCATGATTTCCTTCGCCAGGTTCGGGCCCGACAGCACGCACACGCGGTGCGGAATATGACCGATCGCGCGCAGATCAGCACCACGCAGAGCCATGGATTCTTCCAGTTCCTCGGTAATGACCTGCGACATGCGCAGACCCGTACCGGTCTCCAAACCCTTCGCCAAAGACACCAGCATGGCGTTCGGCTCAATATAGCGGGCGAAGCTCTGCAACTGCGAACGCAGAACCTGCGCGGGCAGGGCAAGAACCACAATATCCGCACCGGCAAGCGCCGCGGGGGCATCCGCCGTGAAGTGCATGTTATCCGGTAGCTTCATTCCCGGAAAATAGCGGGCGTTCTCGCGGGTGCGCTCACACTCAGCCATCACCTGCTCATCACGACCGATGAGGGTCACGCGGGTGTCATCGCCGCGCTCGCGGGCAGCGTCCGCCGCGATCTTAGCGAAAGCGGTGCCCCAGCTACCGGCGCCGAGCACCGCAATAGACTGTACGGTTGCCGGAGGGGTAAATTCAGGGCTTGCTGCGGGGGTGCGTCCAAAGAAAGTCACGAAAACACCAGCCTCTCTTCCTTGTGAGGTCCTTGGGTGAGCCACCGAAGGCGCCCGGTCGGGCACCTATCGGTGGCTCTCATATGATTCCCAGCGGGAATACTACTTTTCGTCCGGTTCGCCGAGTGCGCCACCGACCGGACCGGAGGGGGTGCCGGGGGCTTCACGACGCTTAGTGCGCGGATTCCAACGCCCCTCAGGAGCCTTCTCGCCGCGGATTTGCTCCAGCTCGGCGGTAATAGCATCCAGCATGGCGTCGGTGACCACGCCCAGTTCGGTGCGGGTGTGCTTAGCATCGGGGCTGGCATCCTCAACGAGGGAGGCAATATCCAGTGCCTTGCCAACCTTCACGCGGACGGTCTTGCGCGGGAACAGCGAAATCTTACGCTTCTCCTTGATGCGGCCGTCCTCGCCAGGCTCATCCACGTAACCGAGAATCTGCTCATCCCCCCAGTGCGCCACCGGGAAGACGGGCGCGCCGGTCGCAAGAGCCAGACGAGCCGCACCGGTACGCGCCTGCATGGGCCACAGTTGCGGATCGTGGGTGGTGGTGCCCTCCGGGAAAATTATGACGGCACCGCCAGCCTCAACAATCTTGCGGGCAGTAATCAGGGACTTACGCGCATCCACCGAACCGCGAACCACGGGAATATGCGCGAGCTTGCGCATAATGTAGCCGAGCACGGGTGCACGGAAGAGCGAATCCTTCGCCAAGAAGCGCGGCAGGGCGCCCTCAACGAAAGCAGGGAAAGCCACGGTCACCGGGTCAAGCTCGGTGGTGTGGTTAGCCACGATAATGTACCCGCCGCTCTTGGGCAGGTTCTCACGGCCGGCAATCTCAACGCGTGCGATGAGCATGTACAGCCCGCGCGCAGCGTTACCGAGCACCTTGTACAGAGCATCGCCGGAGGCGGTGGGCTCAATCTCAGGCAGAGCCTGCTTTCCCTGCTGTCCGCTCACTAGTCCTGAACCTCAACTTCCTCGGGCTCAACAACGACGATTGCCGCATCGGGCTTGGGAGCCTTCGACGCCTTGCGTGCCAGCACCTCAAAGTTGGCACCCAGGCTCTTGAGCTTCTCCTCAAAGTTCTCGTAGCCGCGAGCAATCAGCTCAACACCACTCACGTGAGAGGTGCCCTTAGCGGCCAGAGCAGCAATGATGTGGGAGAAGCCGCCGCGCAGGTCCGGAACCTCAATGTCGGCACCGGTCAGCGGGGTGGGACCAGAAATAATAGCGGAGTGGCCGTAGCCCTTACCCTCGAAACGGCAGGGTGCGCCGCCCACGCAATCACGCATGACGACAATATCTGCGCCCATCTGCTTCAGGGCGTTGGTGAAGCCGAAACGCTCCTCGTACACGGTCTCGTGCACGATGGATGCGCCCTTAGCCTGGGTCAGCGCCACGACAAGGGGCTGCTGCCAGTCGGTCATGAAGCCGGGGTGCACGTTGGTCTCAAAGACGATGGGCTTCAGCTGAGCACCGGGGGTGTGCTGAGCCGGGTGGGTGAAGCGGATACCTTCGGCGGTCACCTCGTACAGGCCACCCATCTTGCGGAACTGGTTCAGGAACGCGGTCATATCCTTCTGATCTGCGCCGCGCACGAAAATGTCGCCGCCGGTAGCCAGAGCTGCAGAAGCCCAGGAAGCGGACTCGTTACGGTCGGGCAGGGACGTGTGATCGTAGCCGGTCAGCTCGTCCACGCCCTCAATGACGATGGTGCGGTCCTCGTTAATGAAGATGATGGCGCCCATCTTCTGCAGAACAGCAATCAGGTCAATAATTTCGGGCTCAATCGCTGCATTGCGCAGGATGGTCTTACCCTTAGCGCGCACACCGGTAAGCAGAACCTGCTCGGTAGCACCCACGGAGGGGTAGTTCAGCACAATCTCTGCGCCCTTCAGACCCTCTTCGGGAACAATCAGAGTGGTGCCGGTTTCATCATCCTTTTCAACGACTGCACCGAACTTGCGCAGAGCCGCCATATGGTAGTCGATGGGGCGGTCACCAATCTTGCAACCACCCAGGTTGGGGATGCGTGCGGTACCGAGGGTGTGTAGCAGCGGGCCCACCATCAGAATCGGGATGCGGGAGTTACCACCGAAGAGCTGAATCTCCTCTGCGTTCTTTGCAGCGGTGGTTGCATCCTGTGCGGGGTTGAGAGTCAGAACACCAGCGTCGCGGTCATAGTCGACCTTTGCACCGTGCAGCTCCACGAGGGTGGTAACGATTTCGACATCGCTCAGGTCAGGGACGTTACGCAGGGTCGAGGGGGTCGAACCATGCAGTGCTGCGACCATCGCCTTGGGCACCAGGTTCTTGGCGCCTCGAACGTGAACCTCACCAACGAGCGGAGTGCCACCTTCAATGCGAAGCTTGCTGATGTTCTCAGTCATTAAAAATCCTTTGTGGAGTCGGCTGGTTTAGGCCGAACTTTAACAGTGTGCCGATGCGCCGCGTTCTGTCGTGCCGCGCCCCTGCCGGTAGCAGGGCGAAACGGGCGCATATATTCATCATTATTCTAAGCCCTGCGTAAAGGTGCTCCAAACACTGAAGAACCTTTGGAACTCGTGACTGAGATTTTGCTCTGTTGTGTATGTGAAAAACCGCTCTGGCCCCCTCAGATTCAGAGCCAGAAAAACAAAAAGATACACAAACATTCACACTAATGCAAACATTTTCTGTTTCTTCGCCGAAATTTGACGTTAGTTTCGTCTTTTTAACGTCCGAATTTGAACTTGAGAGCAACCTCACCCCTACAATAACGTGCACACTCGTGCCCACTGAACGGCGCCTCCGCTCTCACGGAGGAGCCAATCAGCTCTACACTGCGGCATAGGCGCCGGCACCGACCTTGCACCCGCGCAGTACAGAGCCTCACGGGAGGGCGCGTGGCGTGCATTCACTGCATAAACCTTTGCGATGGTACCCAACCAAAACGGTTCGGCTTCCTGATTCACTTTAACTTCAAAAATTCACTTCAACATCACCGTAAATATTCGAAAGTCAACTAAAAACCAGGGCCCATCGCAACCAACCACAGGTCGCTTCGCGGCTGCATCCGCGAACTACCGGAGGACCCCAAATATGACACATCACAACACTGCATCACGCATTTCGCGCCGTCGCCTCGTACAGGGTGCGGCGTGGAGTGCTCCCGTTATCCTCGCCAGCGCAACCGTCCCTGCATGGGCGGCAAGCGGCGAGCCCACCTGCTCCCCCGCTCTGACCCTCAAGCCGACCGCAACCGGCTTCGACGACAAGGCTGGCGCATACACCGAATGGCTCGTCCCTGAAGGCGTTGGACGAGTACGCTTCGACCTCGTGGGAGGTGCCGGCGGTGCCGCATCTTCCTTCACTCCCCGATACCTGACCGACGTCACGAACGCGGCCCTGGCTGGCGGCGGTGCCGGTGCACAGCTCAGCGGTGTTCTTGCGGTCAAGTCCGGCGACATCCTGCGCGTCTGGGCGGGTAACGGCGGCGTCGGCTCCGCAGCCGGCGCACAGCCCGCACTCGGAGGCGAAGGCTACGCAGCAGGCGGCGACTCCACCGGCTCCAGCACCGGCAGCCCCGCATAGGCCTGCGCCTGCACCTGCATCAGCTGCGGCAGGTGGGA
>ERZ773046.1049-NODE-1049-length-16671-cov-6.177179_pt1 | contig 16671 bp, 10 predicted proteins | sample MGYA00580634_ERZ773046 | MGnify/ENA primary metagenome ERZ773046 (study PRJEB29015, sample SAMEA2738127) | human oral metagenome | biome: human oral; feature: human-associated habitat; material: saliva | place: China | collected 2159 ... | reverse complement strand
CGTGCCTCGAGTAAAAAAAGGGGTGGATTCCATGTGCAGTAGGTAGTAATTTCCGTGCCATTCGTATGTACCTAAGACAAAGGAAGGCTAGTTATTCCCATGCCATTCTTACATGTCTCAAGTAAAACAAGGGGGTATACCATGCGCGTTAGGTATTAATTTTCACGTCTTTCTTACATGTCTCAAGCAAAACAAGGGGTGTATTTCGTGTGCGTTAGATAGGGATTTTCATGCTATTCTTACGTGCATAAAGCAAAGGAAGGGGTATATTTAATGTGCGTTAGGGAGTAATTTCCACGCCTTTCTTACGTGCATAAGACAAGACAAGGGGTGTATGCCATGTGCGTTAGGGAGTAATTTCCACGCCTTTCTTACGTGCATAAAACAAGACAAGGGGTGTATGCCATGTGCGTTAGGGAGTAATTTCCATGCCATTCTTACATGCATAAAGCAAAGGAAGGGATGGATTTCATGTGCATTATATAGGATTTTTAATGCCTTTCTTACGTGCATAAAGCAAAGGAGGGGGTATATTTAATGCGCGTTAGGGAGTAATTTTCATGCCTTTCTTACGTGCATAAAGCAAAGTGATAACACAAAGACTTTCATAAAGCGAACTTCATAAACACAATTACACCTTAGACAAAAACCATCCTCTACGCGAACTATTCTGAATCATTTTATGATAGATCCTTCTTTCTCTAACGACAAACGATGCTCACAAACACGACAAACGATGCTCACAAACACAACGTACCGTATGGTGATGAACAATCTATAACGTGGGCTATGAGTACAAACACAGGAACAACACACAGCAGATGCCACAGTGAGGAAGAGGCTTCAAAAGGAAAAGAGCTGACCAATGACGGTCAGCTCTTTTGTTAAACAAAAAATGATTGCTATGTCTTTACTATATAAGGTATTGACTTGAAATACTTTCGTTATTAACAACACGCTCGATGGTGTGGGCAAACATATCAGCAACTGATATTTGTTTTACCTTTGAACAGCGATCTGTGTAAGGAATAGAGTCCGTGAAAACCATCTCCTCCAATGCTGAAGCCTCAACACGTTCAGTAGCAGGACCACTCATCACACAGTGTGAAGCGATGGCACGAACACTCTTTGCGCCAGCCTCTTTCATGATGTCTGCTGCCTTGGTGATGGTACCTGCCGTATCAACCATATCATCAACGATGATGACATTCTTATCTTTCACGTCACCGATGATCTGCATCGTGTCAACAACATTGGCACGTGCACGGGTCTTGTTACACAGAACCAGCGGACAACCCAGATACTTTGCATATGTATTGGCACGTTTTGAACCACCCACATCAGGGCTGGCGATAACGAGATCCTTCAAGTGTAAGCTCTGCACATACGGCAGAAGAACACCACTTGCATAGAGGTGATCAACAGGAACATTGAAGAAACCTTGGATCTGATCAGCATGAAGATCCATTGTCATGAGGCGGTCGATACCTGCTACACTCAGCAAATCAGCCACCAGTTTAGCCCCGATACTCACACGTGGTTTGTCTTTACGATCCTGACGAGCCCATCCAAAGTAAGGCATTACGGCGATGATGTGCCGTGCAGAAGCACGCTTTGCAGCATCAATCATCAGGAGAAGCTCCATTAGGTTGTCAGAGTTTGGGAAGGTACTCTGCACAAGGAACACGTCTTTACCACGGATACTCTGCTCATAAGAGACAACGAACTCACCATCAGAGAAGCGCGTCATCACAAGATTACCAAGTGGACAGCCAAGGCTGGCACAGATTTTCTCAGCAAGGTATCTCGTCTTTGTTCCGGAGAATACCAAAAAAGAGTTGTTTTCACTCATTTCTTTTAGTTCTTTTTTATTGATAAGGTATGATCTTTATTGCAAATAAATGGTATCACGAAGCAACTCGAAAATTCTGCAATAAGCCGACTTTCCAAGTACCACCTGATGACGAATAAAACGGGATAGGGTACAAATAAAGCGGGGGATAACAACCCTTCGAGACATGGCAACGTGCCCATTTCTCCCCGAAGAACATTCTTTTATCCTTGTCTTCTTCCACAAAAACCGCGGACTTAGTCATAATGACCAGTTTCATGCTTTACTTTATTTGTATTGCAAAGGTAGAGATTATTTCCCAATTCAGCAAATTTTTCCTTATATTTGCACCATGAAAATAAATCCATTAACTTATGCCGAGCTCTCCCGACCTATGTATATACTGGAAGAGCAACGACTCCGAGAAAACCTGACCCTTATCAGTAACGTAGCGAAAGAGGCTGAAGTAGAGATTATTCTGGCGTTCAAGGCGTACGCTCTGTGGCGTACTTTCCCTGTTTTCCGTGAGTTTATCAGTGCCACAACGGCTTCATCACTTTATGAAGCCCGACTTGGATACGAGGAGTTCGGCGCCCCCACACATACTTTTTCACCTGGTTATACCGACTATGAGATTGATGACATCGCTCGTTGTTCGTCTCATCTTGTCTTCAATTCGCTCACACAATATGGGCGTTATCACGTCCGTGCACGATTGGAGAATGAGCATCTGAGCATCGGACTGCGTGTCAATCCCGAGTATTCGGAGGTTGAAACACTCATTTATAACCCTTGTGCACCGGGTACAAGGTTTGGTATTTCGAGTGATAAACTACCCACTACGCTGCCAGATGACGTTGATGGCTTCCACATTCACTGTCACTGCGAGAACGGAAGTGATGCTTTCGAGCGCACATTGGAGCATATTGAGGAGAAATTCAGCCCATGGTTCCGTCAATTGAAGTGGATCAACTTCGGTGGAGGACATCTTATGACGCGTAAAGACTATGATGTTCCACGCCTCATCCGCACCCTTAAGGGCTTCCACAAGCGTTATCCATGGTTGAAAGTGATACTTGAACCAGGCAGCGCATTCGCTTGGCAGACCGGACCACTTGTCGCTCAGGTGCTTGATATAGTAGAAGATCACGGCATACATACAGCCATTCTCAACGTAAGCTTCAGTTGTCACATGCCCGATTGTCTTGAGATGCCCTACCACCCCACTATCCGTAACGCCCGACTGGCTGATGAAGACGGCACCGCACAGAGGCCTCACACCTATCGGCTCGGTGCCAACAGCTGTCTGAGTGGCGACTGGATGGGGTCTTGGACCTTTGATCATGACCTTGAGATTGGGGAGAATATCATCTTCGAAGACATGCTTCATTACACCACAGTGAAGACAACTATGTTCAACGGCATCACCCATCCTTCCATAGCTCTGCTCCATACGGATAACGAACTGGAGATACTTAGGGAATACACCTACGAGGATTACCGCGACAGAATGGACTAATGGCACGCTCTTTGCTATATTTTCATCGAGAAAAACAATAACAAAGGAGAAGAAAATATATGGCATTTATAGACTATTATAAGATATTAGGCGTTGACAAAAACATCCCTCAGAAAGACATTCGGTCGGCTTACAGGAAGCGCGCAAAGCAGTTTCACCCCGACCTTCACCCCAATGACCCTAAGGCAAAGGCAAAGTTTCAGGCGTTAAGTGAGGCTTTCGAGGTGCTTAACGACCCAGAGAAACGAGCAAAATACGATAAATATGGTGAGCAATGGCGCAATGCTGATGCTTACGAACAGGCTGGAGGATTCGGCGGAGGAGCAGCCGGCGGAGGCGGCGGAAGTCCGTTTGAAGGCTTCGACTTCAACAGTTTCGGCGGCGGAGGCGGTGGTTTCAGCAGCTTCTTCCAGGACTTATTCGGTGGCGGAAGGCGACGTTCACAGGGCTTTAGCACTGGTCAGGCATACGGCAGACCGAACCCTGGGCAGATGGAAGCTACTGTTGGCATCGACATGTACACGGCTCTTCTGGGCGGTGAAGTGGTCATTCAGCTCTCAACAGGTCAGAAACTGAAACTGAAAGTAAAACCTCTGACACAGGGCGGAACGAAGGTTCGCTTGCGTGGAAAGGGTTACGACCGTGGCGATGGTACCTTTGGCGACCTCATCATCACGTATAATGTGAAACTGCCCGATCATCTTTCTGACCATCAGAAGGAACTCCTGGAGCAAATGAGAAGGGAGGGATAAGCCCGTTTATCGTAGACTGATAACGAGCTGTCTGCCTGCCAAAACGGCAAGAAAGCCTAACGCCAATGAGGCGAAAACATACAAGGCGGAGGTGGTAAGACCATCTCCGCCTTTTATTATACCTACATTCTCGTTCATGAACGTAGAGAAAGTGGTGAATCCACCACAGAATCCTGTTGTCAGAAGGAGGCGCACTGCAGGACTGATTCCCCCGTTATCGCTTGGCAATGAGGCGAAGATCCCAATCAGGAAACAGCCCAACACGTTCACAACCATCGTCCCTAAAGGGAACGAACCAGCAATGGCAAGCTGCACATACTTTGATATTACCATACGAAGACTGCCACCTACGAAACTTCCAACACCTACTAAAAGAATATCTTTAAACATGTTCTATGATTTTTCCTATTGTTCTGGACAAACGGGACAGCTCCCGTCGTCGTCCGAATATACGCACTGTTGCGTCCTCTCCTACCCGACTTCTTTCTCCAATCGCTTCATCTGTCATGCAGCATGAAGACGCATGTCTGCTCAAAAAACGGGCTCGATAGCTTGTTATGAAATAACCTTACAGTTTTCAAACACAAATCTCTTCTCCAATCATCTGTTTCCTTTCAAAAACGCTTTTGTAACCTTCTCTTCATCAATCAGTTACAGATAGGCTCGTAAAAGACGCCCTTTTGAAGGGTAAAAGGGCGTCTTTTACACGTCAAAAGGGCACCTTTTACATTGCAAAAGGTGCCCTTTTAAGATGCAAAAGGATATGTATTGCGATCCCATCCATGATTTTTCCTTACATTCAAGGCACCCAATCTTAGAACACAAGGTTGAATCCGAACCTTATTCCGTTCTTCGATATGCCCGGCATGTGTGTGTATGTGAGGCGTCGAACATAATCAATCTCCAGACATTTGAAGATGTTATGCACCCCCACCACAAGCTCCAGGTAAGGGTCACGGGTCATGATGTTTGTCCCTTCAGGGAACTTATACAGTTCAGGGTCATTGATATTCTTCGGCAAGTAAGGGTTGTTCTTGTCCGTCAAGTGCCCCCACATACCCTTGAAAGCAAAGTATTCACGCCACTTCAGCTTCTTTATCAGTGGCAAACGGTTGAAGAGTTTTCCCTCCAAGTCCCATGCAAGATTGAACTGTGCATAACGGTCGTTGAGGAATTCCAGGCTCTCCATGAGGTTGAAAGTCTCAAGATGCTCAAAGTAAGAGGTGTTCACCGGTGGCGTAATGAGGAACGGGAACGGCACTTTGTTCCATTGTGCACCTGCCTGCAGACGTGTGTCAACATGTCCCCAGCTGCCCAACCAGAAACGTTTATACACTGAGACCTCCGTGAGATTGGTGTTAAAATCACTTCCAAGGAAGTTCTGTATGCCCATAGTGTGGGTTATCTTGAACTCTGGAGCATCGAGATTCACTGCCATTCGTTGCTGTTTCGAGTTGACATAAGACTGTCCCGGACGGTAATCAAGCCCGACGATCAACTCCGTCATGCGCACTTTATCCACCAGAGAACCGTCCATCTTCTCATAGATGAGCTTCCCTGTCGGCACATTACTCTCCGTTCTCAGCTCCACACTGGTAGCCAATCCGTAGTCAGTCTCCCACATGAAGTTCAGCTTCTGTCGGTTGATGAACGACATCTTCTCCACTTTCACGGGTCGGAAGGTCATGAAGATGTTGTCTTTATTGTGTACAAGATACTTGTCTGAAGGTGATTCCACATCCTTATTCGACTCAAATGAGAGCGTACGGATAGGGAATTCAATCGGCTGATACTCTGGTTTATTGAACGAATAAGTCACCTTCGCATCGTAATAGCTTCGGTGTGACTTCGTTCCATAGGCATAATAACCTTCAAAGAACCAGTGTGGATTGAACTTCGCAGTGGTCCTTGCCGATGCACGCAGACGTATCCCGTCGACGAAGTTCTTGGAGATAAACGTGTTAACTGGTCCGATGTCCACCTTACTTGGAGTCTTCTCCGATCCTGTTTCGACGAAGTTTTCAATCAAAGCCTTCGATGCAAACATGATCCATTTGAAGTGTTTTGTCTTCGACATGTTCTTGATGAAGGAGTCCATACCAGCCTCACTCTTTGTCAGTTTGGTTGTTCTGTGGTCTGCCCAGAAGTCATTGTCGCGCATCTTGGCAGCTGCATCATACGTAATCTTAGCCTTTCCCTTGAAGAGTTTGTCTGCTATCGGAGCGAAAGAATAGTTGGTAAGCCCCGTTGTTCGTATGACAATGGCATGCTGGAGGAAGTCGGTCACCTTGAGTTCGGCAACCATATTGTCCGTTGTCAATGCCCATTCCCCATTCGGGAGCTTGGTATATTCCTGCTGGAACTTCATGGCATCAACGAAGTTTACACCCGTATTGGCAGGCAACTGCATGTCACATCGCTTCACGTGCAACGAACTATCGTTGAGCACATACAACTCACCACGGAAACCAAAGTCCTGCTGATTGGCTGGCATAAACTGCAATCGGATGCACTGATCTTGGTTCACGTAAACCGTATCATCGATATAAAAATGATAGAAAGAGATGGCTGTAGAGCCTATCGGAGAAGGGAATCGTTTCTGAAGTAGGTTAATCTGGTCATCATAGAGGTTGATATCTTTGAAGAGATCCTTCACAACCGTGTTCATCGCTTCGCCCGTTTGAATGAGTTTTGAGATACCTTTCGTTGATTGTCCAAGCACAATGTCCTTCTCATCACGCGGATCTTTGCGGTAAATGTGCTGTGTCAGCGTCTCATCAACAGATATCGGGAGGATGAGTTTATTGTTATACGGGCATGTTTCTACCTGATCCAAGAGCCAAGGAGCTTTCTTAAACATGGATCCTTCGAGGTCATCTGGGGTCAGATTGTTGATAGCCATCGTCACCTTCTGGTACTTATCATACTGGTAGAAGTCGTGGTTCTCAAGGTGGGTCTGCTTCTTTGCCGCTATGACACGCCGCATCAGCTCCACCGCGGGATTGTCTTTTCGGGAATACTTATGCCTTCTTTTCGCCTTGACCACCACTCCTTGCAGCTGCTTTGAGTCGGGAACAAGTGAGACGTTCAGCGTCATTGGCGTACTGTCTGTAATCTTTATGCGACGTGGTTTGTATCCCACTGATGTCACAGTGAGCTGCTCTCCAGCCTGACGGACAATGCTAAAGTGGCCTTCAGCATCGCCTGATGCACCGATTTTCAGCCTCTGATAGAGTGCATTAGCGTACGGAATGCTGTCTCCTGTCTGTGAATCAATGACGTAACACTGCAGCATTGTACTGTCAACTACGGTTGGTTTCGACATTTCTTTCGCTAAAGAATCCATCAACTGCAGTAGAGAATCCTTCTCAATGGCTGCAGTATCTCCCTCAACAGTCATGGAGTCGATCCTCACGGGCAGCGTATCAGCCTTCACAATGACCGAGTCGAGTGGCTGCGCATGAAGAAAGACGGAGGAAAAGAGCAATACCAGACTCACTAATCCTAATGCTCTTCCCCTTCGCCTCTCAGAAAAATTTGAGAGAAATGATATGTTTTGTATCTTTAGTTTCGAATGTATATTCATCTTGTAGTTTAGTTTTAGAATATGTGGAGAGCTGATATTCTGTCATCCTTTAGTCTATTTCTTCATCAGCCTCATAGCCTCCCATCTCCCTGATGGCATTCTTCAACATCGTATACTGCTCAAAGAGATTGTTCACAGGCTCCTCTTCACGTGTGTAATCGTGCATCGGACTCTTCAGGAAGAAGCTCAGGAAGCGTTGTATACCGTATCTTCCGGCACGTGCAGCAAGGTCGGACAGCAACGATAAGTCGAGCAATAGCGGTGCTGCAAGGATGGAATCACGACACAGGAAGTTGATTTTTATCTGCATCGGGTAGCCCATCCATCCGAAGATATCAATGTTATCCCATCCTTCTTTGTTGTCATTACGTGGCGGATAGTAATTGATTCGTACCTTATGATAGATGTCTCCGTAGAGATCTGGTTGGTCATCAGCCTTACAGATGGTCTCCAGTGTTGAGAGTTTGCTCACCTCTTTGGTGTGGAAGTTAGCTGGTTCGTCGAGCACTAAGCCGTCTCTATTGCCGAGGATGTTGGTTGAGAACCATCCTGCCAAGCCCAGATTACGGGTCTTGATGATAGGTGCAAAGCCCGATTTCACGAGTGTCTGCCCTGTCTTGAAGTCCTTTCCAGCTATCGGCATACGTGTCTTCTCTGCCAATTCCCACATCGCTGGGATGTCAACAGTGGTGTTTGGAGCACCCATAATGAAAGGACATCCCTCCTTCAATGCGGCATAAGCGTAGCACATAGACGGTGCTATATGTTCCCGATCATCCACCTGCATGGCTGCTTCGAGCATTGCGAGGGTCTTGTGATGGCGTTCATCATAAGGCACATAGATCTCTGTTGATGCTGCCCAGATGACCACTACCCTCTCACATCCGTGTGTTTCTTTGAACTGACGGATGTCTTCCCGCAGCTGCTCCACCATGTCCCAGCGTGTCTTACACTGTTTGACATTGTCGCCATCGAGGCGTTTTGCGTAGTTTTTATCGAACGCTGCCTTCAAAGGTTTGATGCTTTCAAGCTCCTCACGTACGGGTTCTATGTCCTTAGCCTTCAACACTTCGGCATAAACAGTAGCCTGATAGGCGTTCTGTGGATACACATCCCATGTGCCAAAGACAATGTCCTTGAGGTCAGCCAAGGGCACAATGTCTTTGTAGTGCAGGTATTTCTTGTCTGACCCGCGCCCAACACGGATCTTATCGTATTGGGTCATGGAGCCAATAGGCTTCGTCAGACCCTTCCTTGTCATCAAAACTCCAGTCATAAAGGTTGTTGCTACGGCGCCACAACCAACGACCATGATACCTAATTTGCCTTTTGCAGGCTTTACGTTCGTATTCTCCATTTTTCGGATTTATGTAGTATCTTATAACGGTTCAAAGGCTATTATATTGCTTTTCAGCCGCTTATTCTTTCTTTTAATTTATCTTTCACAACTAATAATTCGGACAAATCATGGATGATAACGTCTGCTATGCAGTCGGATGGTTCGTCATCTGTCCATCCTTCTCCTTTTATCCATACGGTCTGACAGCCTATGCTGTGTGCCGGAAGGATGTCCTTTGTATAGCTGTCTCCCACAACTACCGCATCACTGGGGCTCACGCCTAAGGTCTCTGCAGCCCGTTGGAAGATGTCAGGGTCGGGTTTCCGAACACCAACGACGGCACTCTCGGTCACAGTTTGGAAAAGATTGGACAATCCAAACTCCTTTAATACGACTGACATGTTGCCATAAAAGTTGGTGACTAAGCCTAATCTGTGCTGCTGTTTGAGCTGTTGAAGCACATGTTTGTTTGCTTCTATGGTTGTTTTCACCTTATTATATAGGTCTGCCAACAGGCGCGTTTGCATCTGTCTTGCCGTTTCTGCATCAACATTCAACCATCCTTGTGCCGACAGATAATCAAATTCTATCTGCAGTTTTGCCTCTAACATCTGTCGGAAGGTATATTCTTTCTTTATGATGGGTTGCTTTCCTAACGTCCTTTCGGCATGTACATAAGCTTCACGGAACTGTGCTTCGCTGACGGGGATGGCTTGTCTTTCATACGCATGCCACAGCATTTTCCCCCAATGACAGCCTGCTGTGTCGAGTGTTCCACCAAAGTCGAAGAGGTAAGCCATGCTCTTCTTCCTCTCCGTCACCCCTTTTTCAGGACTGGAAAGGAGCCTGTTGAGCTCCTCCCGACAGAGTGCTTCGTGCTTCTTATGCATGTAAACGTAAGCCAGATTGAGCAAGGTTACTTCTACAAGGAGGTACACCCACGGACAATTCAGCAGACAAGTGACATAGACAAGGATACCTCTGCAATTGAAAGTCAGCAGGTTGGTGAAGGGCATCAAGGGTCTGCTCCCAGCAAGGAAGCGGTCTTTGAGGTCCTGTGGCACCTGTTCAATGCTCCCATATCGGGCTAACAATGCTTTGTGAAAACGTTGGAAGTCGGGCGTGCGATGCTCCTGACTCTTGCAGTAATGCTGGTAATTGAAGTGGAAAGCACGATCCCAAAAGACGTCTTTCTTCCCTTTCAAGCTTTCCACGATGGCGTGTTCTTTCTCGTAAGAGTCCAACTCCGACCCTGCTCTTCCTTTGAGAAAATAAAGGTGGATCTGCCTGTAATAGTCGCTCAAGGAGCATTGTGGCGAATGGGAAAGGAAGCCTGCCAGGGCTGCTAATGCCAGTCCCCACAGTCCCCAGGACATCGATGTGCCGGGTATGGGTTGGTGCCATATACGCAGAACGATGGCAAGATAGATGGCAACGAACCACACATCACCGGCGAAACCATCCAGACAACGTCCCTTCATGGAGCGTTGATTGGTGAGTCGGGCAAGCTGTCCGTCGGTGGAATCACAGAAGTTTGCCAGCATCAGGAGGATGATACCTATTATATTATGTAGGGTATCGGTGAAGTAAAACATCACTCCTGCACCCACACCAAGGAAGATGGAGAGTATCGTTACGGCGTTCGGAGTGACACCAAGGCGGCGCCATAACAGGGCAAAAGCCAGTCCGATGGGACGTGTGAAATACACATCCAACCACTCTTCCGTATCTTCCGACTTGAAAGAGGCATGGAGAAGGGTGCGGAAAGAGGAGAGGGAGTCTACCTTATAGTCACTTCCTGTCTCGCTCTTCTCCTCTCTCTGCGTGGAGAGGGGTGTGAGATGCTCTGTTGATGATGGTTTATTTGTATCTTTTGTCATTGTCTTATTCAGCATATACCCTTATGTTGTAAGGGTTGAAGAATCGTCTTTATCCTCCATTGGGTTTTGTTTTGGGGATGGAGAGCTGTCATGTTGTACATTAACAGACGGGTTTACGAGTAGTCTGCTGTCGCCTTCTGTCCCCCTATCCGTACATCCTTTCTTCTTAGAAGGACTTGGGTCGGCGTTTCCTTATGCCGTCCTCTCCGAAGCACATCACCATCTCTTCCCTACATCTTGAGAAGCTGGGCCAGTCGTTAAAGTCGATGATGACATACGTGCCATTGCTCTTGACGATGGCATCACCCCCATAAACGGGCGTGTGAAGCAGACGGGAGAGGTGTTCAGCGTCCTGCTTTAACCGCTCCATGGAGAAGGGATAATGCTGTGCTGTGCCGTTGAGGGCTTCGTCACCGAACTTCGTTTCACCATCGTCCGTAGGATAATAACAACGGAAAAAGTCGGCTCCTTCCACACCATAGAACTTCACAAGGTCGCCTTTCACATGTGCCTGGACGACGATATCGGTAACGCCTCGTTGCCGAAGGTCGGCCTTTGCCTGTGCTAATGCTTCTTCATCCTGGCAGAAACGAACATCATCCTTACTCTGTGCAGCACCATCGCCACGTTTCACCCAGTAGCCATCGGCTCCCTCATCGGGTGGAAGTGGAAGATGATGCATCTGCATCACCTTATTTATATTGCTCCTTCGGCAGGCTCTGACACCTGCTGTGGGGTTGATAACCGTCACGCCTGCAGCCTCAAGGGTTGACAACCAGTTTAATGCCGCCTCACTGCGTGCCATGGAATAAACCGTCTTTGTCGACGCAGGAAGCTGATAACCTGCTGTTATCTCTTCCTCACTGACAATCGGTGCACCGCCTAACTGTCGGCTCAATGCCTGCAGAACGGCGAAGTCTTTGTCCACAGAATGGGGCGAAAAGCACTGTGCCCGTTGTATCAACAGGCACCGACAGCACCGTGATTCAGCCTTTCGGATGTCGGAGGCATGGTCAATGTCGAACACATGGGTGAGCGGATAGGCTTCAACCTGTAACTCTTCTGCCACCAAAGCACGCTGGAAATTGCGCATGCGGCGCTCTCCCCGTGCTATACAAGCATCCAGAACGGCGAGCGTACGGGGTGTTAACCCGTAGATGCCGGCTGAGATGTACCGACTGTCCGCCTGTGGCGTGTCGTAATATCCCGTGACTTTCATCTGTTCGTCAACGCCCACATAGAGGGGCTTCTCGTCGTCAATGTAATCCGTTACACCCATCAGTGCATCCACACCCTCGGCTGTCTTGCCACTGAACGTGCGGACGTAACGGGCAAATTCATGCTCATCAAAGATGGTGTCAACGGTGGTCAGCACGAAGGGTTCGTCCCGAAGATACTGGCTTAACACGTGGAAACTGTGCATGGAACTGGGTGTCGACTGAATGACGAAACGCAGGGGTACGGGCTGACCTGCCAGCCCTTCGTTCTGAATGTCCACCAGATGGCGCGCCACATCGGTCATGTGCTCGTTGCAGATGACGACAATCTCCGTGGCATGATTTGCCAGGAAGATGCGCAACAGACGGTCGATGAGACACTCACCGCCCACCTTCACCAATGGTTTCGGGGCTTCCACACCCTCCGCACGCAGACGTGAACCGTCGCCTGCTGCTATGATTGCGAACTTCACTTGCCTTTCTCTTACGTTTAATGTGTTCTATAATCCAGATGCAAAGATAGGAAAATATTGGGAATAAACAGTATTTTTGAGTCTTTTGCTGCCGCTGCTCTACTAAACAATCTATTACGTTCGCCGTTCCGCTCACTGCTTTTGCTTTCTCCCCTCTACCTGTTATAAAACCAGCATTGACAACCGTCTGTCAGACGCAGGAGAACCATAAATGTAAAAAGAATTGGTAGTAGGCTTTTCAATTGGTGCTCTTTTGCATTGTAAAAGACGCCCTTTTGCATTGTAAAACATGCCCTTTTACACGGTAAAACATGCCCTTTTGCATTGCAAAAGACGCCCTTTTACGAGCCTCTTTGTAACCCTTTGTATCTGAATAGGTTACAAAGGCAATTTTCAACGATTTCGGTTCGTTTTGCAGATATGAGCCTTTCACATTTTGTAAGATTATTTCCAAATGCGCTAACCAACCCCATTTCCACCAGAGCTGAGGACAGAGAGGGAGGTAAACAGCTAAGAACGCTAAGGAAACCGACCTAATGTCTGGGGATTGGGAAGCTCGGTACGTCTTTTACTTCTTGCTCATATCTTTCTCCGCTCACGCCTTTCTTTTCTGAAAAAGAGGACGGAAGAAGACCTTCTATAGTCTCAACAATCTCTTAATTTCTACCTATAATTTAATTAAATTAGTGTATAAATTTGCAAGTTTGTAACTTTTTCATTACCTTTGCAGCGAATTTCAGGATTATGTTGCGGTATTCCTATCTGAACAAACCGCTCGCCTTTAATGTGCATTCTTTATCGAAACCACTATAAATAATGCAACATTAGCTAAAAGAACTATTCATAAAAACAAAACTTAGTATAGATATAAATATTAATAAATAATGAAACGAAAAGAAGAAGGCTTATGTTGAGCCTCAAATCATGATGTATGCCTTGGCTGGAGAGAGTCCAATTTTGGCTGGTAGTCCTCCTATTAGTACAACTCCAACGGTAGTTCCCCCTACAGAGGACGACGAAGATATAGACCTCGTACCAGAGAATTAATTAGGAGATGTTGTCTATTTAAATGTAAAAACAAACAAATTACCAACTTATGAAGTTTAATAATATTCGCAAGTGCTATGCTGGACGCAAATCAACAGCGGCACTCACGTTTGTATGTCTTAGTGGACTTACTGCTTTTGGGCTGACTTCTTGTTCAGATAATGAACTTGATTCTACTGACAGTAGCCACAATGGCGCTGCCGTAACATTCCAGGTAACAACAACCGACAAGCAGGCTCAACAGGCTGCAAAGGCTAACCCAGCATTGGCAATGACGCGTGCAGGCTTCGCAAATCAACTGAATATACAGGGATTAACACCAGAAGACCTTGCAACACGCAAAATTGAAATTCCGGGTAACAACAAGTATTGTATTATAGAGAGTACAGTTGCTGGTATTGACAACGAATTAACGAACACCGATGCAGTAGCTACTCGCGCTAAAGTTACCACAACAGCAACTCTTGGTAAGTTCTCTACTATCGCTTATCGTGGTACTTCTGCAGCAAGCATCAGCACAACTCCGTGGTTCTATAATGCAGAAACAAATGCAAACGGTACACTCGCAAATACTCAGCTATGGTCATGGAGCGAGCCATACGCACGTTTCTATGCTGTTTATCCACAGGTTACAACTACTGACCACAGGCTAACACTTGCTCCATCAAGCAACACTTCAACTCCATACGTGAACATTGAGGTTGAACCAACTGTACAAAATCAGAAAGATTTGATGACTGCTTGTTCTGGAACAACACCTATTCAATATACTACATTTGGGACTGCACCTGCTGTTCCTTTGCAGTTCCAACATGCAATGACAGCTATTCGCTTCAAAATTGGCGACCGCTTATCAGGCTCTCATCATATTACAAAGATTGAGATTATTAACGCAAAGAGCAAAGGTAAGTTCACTTTACCTTCATCAGTACAGGCTACTATTGGTGCATCTTTCAACAATGCATGGTCTGATGTTAGCACTCCTGCTACCTTCACTCTCGATGATATCAATGTTAGCACAGCAGGACACGTCAACGAGACTATCGTTGGTAAAGATGGTGATAACTTCACATTCTATATGATTCCACAGAGTTTATCGGGTCTCAAGGTTAAGGTATACTTCGACAATCAGCCTAATCCTGCTATCGTTGCACCGCTCGCTGGCACTTGGAAGGCTGGTACTACAAAGACATACGCATTGTCACAGTCGGCTAATAATCTCAAATATACCTTCGAAGCTACTCCTAATCCAAGTGAAGCAGCAAACACAGAAGGTGCAACTACATCATATCAGATTACATCATACGTAGACGATGACAAGCAGCATCGTGCTGTTAAATGGAAGGTAGTTAGCTATGATGCTGACGGAGATGGTACCTTCTCTATGAGTGAGAAGCCTGATTGGCTGACTATTCCTAATGAAGGCAGAACTACAACGCAAGATGTTGAGCAATATACTGCTACCTTCAACGCCAACCAACGTGATGTTTTGGCTGACTTCAACAATACAATGAAGCATGCAGACCCTGTTACAAACTACAATCTTGCTAATGCTAAAGGTGAGGCTGCAATAGAGAATACTGCAAACTGTTACATTATCAGTGCACCTGGTACATACCGTATTCCATTGGTTTATGGTAATGCTATTGAGGGAGGGACTACTAACGCTTCTGCATATACAAGTTCTAAGTCTTGTATAGTCGGAGGTGAAGAGTTCGTATTACAGGAATTCGTTGATCATAACGACCACAAAATCACTTCTCCATATATCAACGTACAGAACTCTGGAGACCAAGCTACAAAAGCAGAAGTCATCTGGGAAGATTGTAAAGATATCGTTACAGCCCCTGCTGTTACAGGAAGTGGCGCAAACTCTTACCTCACCTTTGAAATCAAGAAAGAGAACCTACAGAACGGAAATGCTGTTGTTGCAGTTACGAACACAGATGGTAAGGTAATGTGGTCATGGCACTTATGGTTTACTCCTAAGAGTTCTCTTAAGACGATACCATTTACCAGTGTCGGCTCTACATATAACTTTATGACAGATAACCTTGGTTGGAAATACACCAAATGGACAGGCGGACTTAAGCGTGAAGTTGTTGTTAAGATAGAACAACAGGCTGAAACAGGCGAAAAGAAGACAGCTACGATTACGCTTAAACAGGCTGCCGGCAACAATGTTCGTGAAGGATATGGAAATCTTTATCAGTGGGGACGTAAGGATCCACTGCCTGGCATCAATACAACAGGCTTCGCCTTCGACAACAGCTATGTAGAGATACCTGCTGATAAGGGAGATGAACCTGCTAATGTAATAAAGATGAAGACCCGTAGTATTGGTCATGGTATTCAAAATCCTGGCATAATGCTTCCAAAAGTTGGTGGTGGTAAATTAAGCTGGCAGTATCAGCAGGTTATTAATCTGTGGTCTGCAAACAACAATAAGTATGATGGTTCTATTCGTAACAATGTTAAAACCATCTATGACCCTTCTCCTGTAGGTTTCAAGGTGCCTGATGCACATGCATTCATGGGTTTTAAAAAGGAAAACGGTGTATGGAGCAATGGTTATACGTTCAAAGTTAATAACGATAAGGAAATCTACTTCCAAGCAGGTGGAGCTCGTTATGGTACAAGTGGTGCTTTAACTGCTAATGGTACATCAGCTATTTATTGGACCTCTGACGCTAACTCACAGGGTGGGCAACTTGGTTATGCATATCGAGCAAGTATGTCGGATGGTTCTCTAAATGTTCCTATAACTTCATCAAATGGTTATGGATCATACGGAAATGGTTATGGCGTACGCCCAGTAGCAGAGTAAACTGACTTTTAAATTTATATATTACAGCCTCTCAGACGTAAGTTTGAGGGGCTGTTTTCTTTGTGCTTTCACGAACAAATGACGCTTCTTCAAGATGGAAAGAATGAACAGATGAACATACGAATCACAGTTCAATAGTTATGCAAGTTCCAAAACGAAGTGCAATAAAAGAGTGTCTCTCGGAGAGGAAAAAGTAAATG
>ERZ773046.1048-NODE-1048-length-16675-cov-7.641937_pt1 | contig 16675 bp, 16 predicted proteins | sample MGYA00580634_ERZ773046 | MGnify/ENA primary metagenome ERZ773046 (study PRJEB29015, sample SAMEA2738127) | human oral metagenome | biome: human oral; feature: human-associated habitat; material: saliva | place: China | collected 2159 ... | reverse complement strand
CGCCTGGTCTCTCTTCCAACGCCGCTGGCGTTAGCAGCGCTGGCCAGGGCGCTAGCGCGGCCAGTGCCCACAGCGCGGCCGCAGCCGGGCAGGGTTCTGAAGAAGCTGGCCAGGGCGCCGTCGGCACTAATGCAGCTGGAGCCGGTGACGGTAACACTGCCCGCGAGCGTGACGTGCGCCCGCCGATCGCCCAGGGCTTGCCGTTGCAGGCCTACAGCGACGATCAGCTTGACGATCTGGTGTCCTGGATTCGCTCTGACGGCGTCGAACGCAGTGAGGATGAGGAAGTGGAGCAGCTACGCGAAACCCTAGCCCTCAAGCGACGCGGCACCACTGTGGACGCGGTGCTACACCACGCCGTCAAGCGTGGCCGCAACTGAGCCACCACCAAGCGAGCTGAGAACCATAATGAACAGCCAAAACAGTGCAGACGCTGGCGCGCCTATAGCTGACGTGCCCGCACCGGATGCGCCTGTGCCGGGCACACCAGCCAGCGCAGTCGTAGTGGCCGATCAGGCAAACCCTGCCTTTGCGGCGGCGACCAGCGCAGCCTCCGCAGCCACCGCAGCCGGGCACACTGAGGCCCCACTGGCTCAGGCTTCCCCCACCCAAGCCGGGCGGCGGCGTCGGCGCGTAGTGCATTTAGGACCGAAGGATCGCGAGCGGGTGGCCGAGGGCGCCAACCTTGAACAGGTTGTGCAGGAGGCGCTGGGCAAGGTGGATGCTGAAAGGCCAGCTTGGAGCCGTGAAGATTTGCGCCGCGAGGATCCGTCCGCGCACGCCAATGACGCGCGACTGCTAGGTGATGTCCCGCCGCACTACGGTAACGGCGTCTAGACCTGGTCGTGCGGTGGCTTGTCCGGGCGGCGGCGTCGGCTCTGGCGGTATCGTCGACGTCAACCCTTGCGGTCAAGCTAACCAGCCGGGCGGAGCACCTAACGCCTGCGTCTTGGCGCGTAGGCTGACCTGACCCATTGACGCACAGCTAGCCGCTGGCTGCACCGCGCTTGCCCGGCGTCATCGGCTCTGCCGGCATTGCCTTCGGCCCTGGCGACGGCATCGTTGACCTTGGCGGAATTGCCATCGGCCCCGGAGGCGGTGTCGCCGGCTTTAGAGGCAGCCGAAAATGCCTAGAATTGGTTAAAGTATAAGTTATTGAACTAAAGTATAAGTACTTGAACTACAGATACTGACATTTCATCCCTTCCCTATAAAACCCCATGAATTTTTTATAGGGAAGGGATGATTTTGCCTGTATTTGTATGTATTTGCCTACTTGTGGCGACGGCGGTTTATGCGCTTGACCATGCGCCTACGCAGCTGCCAGTGCACTGGCTCGTCGCCCTGCCATTGCAGGCGGTGCGAAAGCACCCCTAGACGCACCTGCACGCCGCCCAGGCGCCCACCAGATTCCACGCCAGTTTCACCCTGGGCCTGGGCTAGGGCGTCACGGCCGGCGTCAACCCGCTCATGCGGGGGCACATACAAGGCGGTACGCACTTCGGGGGCATCTTGCGCCTCGGCACCGTCGCTAGGACGGCCCACAGCGTAACCATCTTCTTCCTGCGTGCTAGCAGTGGTAGAACCATCGGCACGCACCGGCCCCTGCACCACACCCATGGTCTGGGTTTGGGGCAGCTTATCGGTACGCCGCGACAAGGGTAGCGCCGCCGTCGGCATAATCAGTACAGACAAGGCACCAGCCAAAATCAGGGTGGAAGCCACATCGCGGGTCATGGTTCCGGCAGAAACCGCCACCTGGGTCACGGCCACAATAATCGGCAAGGCGGTGGTGGAATAGCAGGCCACCTGCAGGCTTTGACGCCAGTTGAACACCCGTGAGCCGTCACGTTTACGCTCAGCGGCGCTCACCAGCAGCACCGGCACTCCGCGCACGGCCACCAGCAGCACCAAGAAACCCAGAATCGGGCCAATCTTTTCACTCAGGTTCGACACCGTAATGGTCATACCTGAAGTTACAAAGAAAATCGGGATGAAGAAACCATAGGCCAAACCATCAAGTTTTTCCTCAAAGGGCCGCGAACCCTCAGGCAGCACCCGGCGCAAAATAATTCCCGCCGCGAACGCCCCCAGCACCACGTCAAGCTCAAACACTTCAGCCAGTGCACACAGCCCCACCAGCAGCAACACGGCGGCGCGAATAGTGGTTTGGGCGGTAGTGTGCTGCCCGCGCTGAATTACCGCGACCAGGCGCGTGCCAGCCCGCTTAACTCGCTCGTTGAACACGATGATTAGCGCTGTGATAGCCATAAAGCCGGCCAGCACCAGCGCCGAAGCCCAGGTGGCGCGACTTCCCAGCAGCAGCGCCATCAGCACAATCGGGCCGACTTCACCAATCGCCCCATGGTTTAGTACGGCGGCACCCACTGAGGTAGATAGCAGCCCACGCTCGCGCAAAATCGGCAGTAGTGTGCCCAGGGCGGTGGAGGTCATGGCAATAGCCAGGGCTATAGCGCCGTCGCGCATATCAGTAATTGACCCCACCCCCATGGCGATCACCGCCGCGAAAGCCAAGCTCAGCGAGGCAAACCACCCCACTATGGCGTGGCGCCCGCCTGAGCCGCGCAGCTCCCCCAGGTCCAGCTCATAACCGGCCAGCAGGAACAGGAAACCTACGCCCAGTTCACGCAGGAAGGAAATCGGTTCGCCCGCCTCGGTGAGTGTAAAGCCAGCCGCACCCATGGCCATTCCACCGGCCAGCAAAAGCACAGTTTCTGGCACAAACCCGCCTGGGATGGCCCGCGCAATGAGCGGCGCTAGAAATATTACGGTGGCGATTAAAAACAGCGCCCCAAAGGCATCTCCTAGCATGTTCCCTCCAATCTAAAACCCGGCACAATAGAGGCATGGACGATCACCCCTACCTGCGCCGTCTTTGTGACGGTACTGTCAAACAGCTTAGCCCTTTCACTGGCACGGAAGTGTGGACTGTACCCGGCCGCGCTAACCGCCCCTTGCGCCTGCCTCAGGTTGAGGTGCGTCCTCTCAGTTCCCACATGCACACTCACACTTGTGCTTTTTGTAGCGGCCGTTATCTGGAGACGCCGCCTGAATATGCCCGTATCGTGCGTTTTGCCTCGGTTAAGGACGACGACGCCGCTAGCGCCGACGCCGGCTCTGGTAACGCGGGTGCCGCAGCTGCCAAGGCGGGCGACACCACCAGGGCGGGCGACAGCTGGCACACGTTTTTTGGCTTGCTACCTGAATATTTAAATCAGAGCGTAGCCGACTTTCGGCGCATCCCCAACCTTTTTGAGATTTTGCCGTTCAATTATTGGCAAGCTAACTATGGTTTTAAGCTGCCTGAGCGCTGCCGTGACCGGCTCGAAAACTACCTGGCTGACGCCGCCGGATACGAGCATTTGCGCGCTATTGTCAGCGCCAAGCTGCGCGCCTCCGGAGCTGGTGACGCAGAGATTGCCGAGCTGAACCTGGGCGACATTCGCCGTCACAGCGCCGGCTTTTTCGGGGGCAGCCATGATGTGTTGGTGGCCCGCCGCCACTGGCGCGATGACGCCGTCGACACTACCGGCCTAGCGGGTAGCGCCACTTTAAGCGTGAGTGAGCACCGCGTGTGGACCCAGTGGGCGGTTAACGCCATGCACGCGCAATACCTGCAAAACAAGCACGTTAAGTATGTGGCCGTGTTCCAGAACTGGTTGCGTCCGGCTGGAGCTAGCTTTGACCACCTGCACAAACAAGTGGTGGGTGTGGATTCGCTGGGGGCCAGCTTGCAAGCTGAGATTGCCCGCGTAAACGCTAACGGCAATATTTACCGCGATTTTGTGGATTGGGCTTACCGGGCAGGTTTGGTTGTGGCCGCTAACGACGGCGCCGTGGCCCTGGCTGGGGTGGGTCACCGTTACCCCTCGCTGGAGGTCTACTCCACCGGGCCGGTCTCTGAACCGTGGCTGATGGAGCCTGAACAGGTGGATGCGGTCTCCGATTTGGTGCACGCCCTACACCAGGCTACGGGCACGCAGGTGCCACTAAACGAGGAGTGGCATTACCGCGCCCCGGGCGTGGCTAAGGAAATGCCTTGGCGGGTTGTGCTTAAGTGGCGTGTTTCCACTTTGGCGGGTTTTGAGGGCGCCACCAAGATTTACCTGAACACTATTGATCCGCGCTCGCTACGCGAGCGGGTAGTGCGCGAGTTGGAACAGCTGCGCGCTAGCCAAGCCGGGGCATTGGCGCCGGGTATCCGCATTGGTGACGAATGCGAGCAGCCCTACCTGCAATACGGTAGGGCCTGACACCGTCTAGTAACTCTGCGTCTTACAGCGCGGTGACGAAGGCAGCCAGGCCGAAGAAAATGCCGGGGGCGTTAGCGGCTGCCAGCGGCAGGTCACGAGAAGGCTTGAATAGGCCGTAATACACCCACAGGCTGCAGTTGATTGCAGCTACCAGAGGCTGCAGCGGGTTACCGGCCTGGCCGTTGAGGTTGCTCACGATCTGAGGAACGTAGGCGACGTACATGCACACGGCCATGAAGGTAGCAACCCACCCTAGGACCTTTTCCTGCTTAACGGTAAGCGCCAAACCGGAGCGAACTTCCTGCTCGGAAGCGGCTTGCGCGTTCTTTTCATCCTTCGAGGATTCGGCTTGCTTAGACACAACATTCCTTATCTGTAGCTCTTGGTTACGAATATATTAGGGAATTAGTCAGGATGAATATGAGTGGAACAGGTTACATTCAGCCGGTCGGCGCCACAAACAGGACGCAAAGCCTAGTTGTGAATTAATTCAACTAGCACTTCAGCGTGATTGGTGTGAGGGAACATGTCGAACAACCGCGCCCGGCGTATCCGATAGCTACTCATTACCTCTAAATCTTTGGCCAGTGAGGCCGGATTGCAGGAGGAATACAGCACTCGTTGAATGCCGCTGTCTTCAATTGAGGCGGCCAACTCGCCAATGCCGCGCCGGGGCGGGTTAACTACTAATAGATCAGGCTTGTCGTGACCATAGACCTGGCCCGAGGCATCCAGCACGGAGGCGTCGCCTGCTTCAAAGCGAACCTGCGGGCTAGTCAGGCCCAGCTGGGCAGCGGCCGCGCGGGCGCCGTCGATGGCAGGGGCGGAAACTTCCACTCCCAGCACCTGCGCACCGGGCTGGGCTAGGGCTAGGGCAAAGCCGCCCACGCCGCAGTACAGGTCCCAAATCGACTGGCCCGCATAGTCGCGCGCCCAGGCGCGGGCTTGGGCATAGAGCCCGGCGGCCACGTCACTGTTGGTTTGGAAGAATGACTGCGGGGGTAGCACCAGCGGCAGCACGCTTTTTTTGTTATTTACGACGACGCCGTCTGCGTCCAGTTCCGGCAGGTACAGCGGCATGTCCAGGGTTGAGTCCTGGCTCAAAATAATTTCGCGTTCGCCCTCCAAGATTGCGGCCGGGCGGGGCTGAATATTTACCGACAGCACCCGCAATCCAGGTAACTCACTTTGCAGGCGGGGAGCACCTTTACGGATAGCCGGCAGCTGCGCCGTCGAGCGCAAAACGAAACGCACCATCAGCTGGCCGTTAGCCGAGGCGGTAATCAGCACATGCTTAAGCTCCCCACGCCGCTTGACGATTGAGTAGGGCTGCAATCCCATGCGGGTAATTGCGCGAGTTAATGGGGCTAGTGCGGCTTTAATTTCGTTTACATGCAGCGGGCAGGAAGTTAAATCCGTGCCGTTATCGAAACGGTCAACTAAACCCAGCACCGGGGCGTGGGTTGTGCCCGAAACCGCCAGTTTGGCTTTATTGCGGAAGTGGCTGGGGGCGCTGGCGAAAGGTTCAAGCCAGGCGGCCGTCTCAACCTGACCGGCAAGTGTGGCTTGCACCGCAGATTGCTTTAATTGCAGCTGCTGCGCCAGGGATAGATCAAGGTTGGGACAGGAGCGACACAGGGATGCATCGTGGAGCTGACAGAGCACGGTTACAAGCCTACAGGCTTGGTAAGCTGCACGAAGTTGCATTGAGGGATAAAAACTTTACTTTGTATGTAGTCGGGTATTTTGGTGTTTATCCAGGTCAAATTCGCTTTTGCAGAAACCTGGGAACGCTATTTAAATTTCCCAGGAAATTCACAGCTTGCCCAGGGGTGTTCTTACAGGCAGAGGGGGTTAAATTCTTACTACCGCCAGAGGTTAGCGGTCGCGAGGGTTGGGGAGCCTGATGACCGGCCGAGAGCTAGTTGGACTGAGGTTTAAGGGAGCCTACAGTGAACGTTCTGGCGAAGGAGGCGCCCTCCCCGATCTGGGAACACGGGTTGAGGAACCTCATTGGCGATGGGCCGCACGTTTCACGTGCGGCCCTCGGCATTTTCTTAAGCTTTTTACAAAGTCATCATAAACAATGCTTATATTTACAAAGCTATAGGTTTATCTGCTTTAGTCCTAAAGACCTAAAAGTAAACAATTAAAACTCTTATCCCAAAGGCGTATCCGCACCTTAAATACATGGGTCTCACTTTGGCGCTCACGCTCCACCCCCAGCCGCTTTTGGGCAACAAAAAATCCGCCCTGGTTTCCAGGCCGGATTATCTGTCTGGTGGACTCGGGGCGTGCCATGGTCACGAAACGCCTAGTATTCCTTCGTAAAGGACGCGATCACGCAGGGGATCCGGCCTCGCACGACCCTGTAGGTGACATGGACATAGCCCATGCGCTCAAAAAACGCCCGGTAGGACGCCGGGTCGAAGTGCTCCTGGAAGTGTATGCCGCATCGGGAGATCAGCTTCAGAAATATGGTGTGTGCACGCTTCTTGGGAATCACGTAGGTAGGCACGATGATCGTGCCGCCCGGGCGCGTAACCCGCTTGAGCTCCTTGAGCGCGTCGCCCGGTTCAGGCAGCAAGTGAATGACGTTGGCAGCAACGACCGCATCGAAGGAGTTGTCCGCGTAGCGCAAGTGGGTGATATCCGCCTGTTCGACGACCACGTTCGGGTAGCGCGCGAGCTTCTTCCCGGCCTGCTTGAGCATCCCCTCGGAGTAGTCGGTCGCGACCACACGCGCACATGCGGGAGCGATGGCTGCGGTGATCGTGCCCGTGCCGCACGCACATTCGAGCACGGTGTCGCCGGGGCGAATCAACCGGGCAACGGCGCTGCCTGTCCCGTAGTACACCCTCCTGTTGAGCGTGTTGACAGCGAGGTCGTAGAGCGGGGCAACCCGATCCCAGATCATATTGTTCCTCCACTTTCAAACGAAGTGACAGGTCAGCGAAAACCTAATGATACCCGAGTTCCAGAAACGCTTGAGGTGACTGCAAGGCATCACCTGAAAGCAACAAGCTCTCCACTTTTCCTCAATCGCCGATCTGTTTTTGCCGCACGACTCGAGGCCTCGAAAAGGGCGCGAATAACCCAGCATCGCGGTGCTCACGACGCTGACAGTGGGCTGCAGGCTAGCTGCAGAAACTGCCGAAGAAACCGCTCTTTTTCTCAGCGAGGGCGTACTCCTCATCGGTATGGTTCTTATCGCACCACTGATCCGGGGGCACTTGTTCTTTCACCGAGTCGATGTGCTTGCCGCAGCCCTTCCAGGTGGTCTTTCCGCATACCTCGCAGGTGGTGGGTCGACACATGATTGTCTCCTTCGTTGTTGCGCTGCGACGCATCGTTGTTTTCGGGGCCGAAGTCATTATGCGCTCCCCTCCCCATGACGAGGAAGGCCTCGGCCTTCTCGCCGAGCCAGACCTGGACCTCACCGAGGCGGTCGCGTAGCTGGGTGTGGGGGTTGTTGAGGGAGTTGAGCATATGCCTGGCCCTATCCCCAACCGTGCGCACATACAGAAACCCCGGACTTCCAACGGAAGCCCGGGGTTGGGATGCGTGGAGCTAAGGGGATTCGAACCCCTGACCTTCTCATTGCGAACGAGACGCGCTACCAACTGCGCCATAGCCCCATGGGCGGGTTTAGCTTAGCACAGCGCGCGGTCCGCGTAAATTCTGCGAACCACGCCCTGGCTGCTTATTCACCCGCCGCCTGCTTATTCACCCGCCGCGCGACGCCGCTCCAAGACAGCATCGAGGTCGATCGGCTTGAAGTCCCCAGCCACAGACTCCACATCCAGCGACACGTTAGCCGGAGCGCTGGAGGGACGCACCGGGTTAACCACGCCGGTTACTTCCTTAGCGGAGTTGAAGTCCGCCTCGGCCTCTACAACCCGGCGACGCGGTCCACGTGCAGCCATGGTGTAGCTGGGGGCGGGCACGTTCACCGGCTCCCACTTGGTGGCGCTAGCGGCCTTGGGGGCAGTCTTGGCAGTCTCGACGACGTCGCCAGCGCTGTCAGCAGAAGTCACCTTAGTGGCAGAGGCCGGCTTGGCGGCAGCCGAAGCAGACGCAGTAGCCGAAGCAGACACAGTAGTGGAGGCCGCCGGCTTGGCAACAGTCGGGGCAGGCTTGGCGGCCCGCTCAACCGGGGCGGCCGGCTTAGCCACTTCCTCAGCTCGCTTAGCTTCAGCTTGCTTGTTTAGGCGTGCCAAATACTTGGCTTCAGTGGCGGTTTTAGCTTCCCGCACCAGCTGATCTTTAGCCTTAGCTACCTGCTCACGCTGACGCACATCGGTTTCCTCGGCGCTTTCGCGGGCCTGACGCTCCTGCTCAGCCAGCTCCTTACGGGCCGCAGCAACCTCCTGCTCACGCAGGCGAGCCGCCTCGCGGCGGGCTGCTTCCGCTTTTGCCTTACGGGCGGCAATCTCAGCCTCACGCTTAGCTTTAGCTTCCTTGACGCTCTTGGCGGATCGGCCTACACCTTCAAGCTGCTCCTCTAGCTGGCTCACCCGCACAGCCAGAGCAGCATCATTTTTGGAGCTTACGCGACGTACGCGCACGTCACCGACCATAGCGGCCGCAAGCAGGGCCGCCGTCGGCAAAACCACAAACCAAGGCCAAGTAAAGACCCCCGCTAAAACCCCTAAAAGCACAGTTACGCCAGCTAAAGACCCCATCAGGATACGGCGAGTTTTGGCAGCAGCTGAAGCTTTGGCCTGGTGAGCAGCCTGAGCCCGCTTTGCCTTCGCTAAATCACGCTCCAGGCGCGCGGCACGCACGTTCCTCACGGCAGGTCGATTCATGACCTTCACCTCCGGGCTAAAAATCAGCCTAGCAATATCATTATTATTCGCGTGACCTGTAGATTTACCTGCCACCATAGCCGTATTTAACACACGCAGGTGGGGCGAGTAGCGATCTTGGTCATGCGAGTAGACTGCTAGCCTATCGCGCCTGCGCAAATGTGGCAGCAAATAGAACGAGATTGCGACCGCCAGCGCAAAACCAAGAACCGCCTGAAACACCATACGACTAAAAGTAAGTGTTTATACAGGAGGCATCCGGAAGTTTCGCGGCGTGTCGTTACTATTGCGTTACATATCTAAAAGTAGGCAATGCAATTGCGTCCCAGCATTAACTTGCGTAACTTCTTCGGGCACTACCGCAATAGCATTTGCATAGGCCAGGCCAGAAATAGTTTGCACCCCTGGCGCCTGCGTGGGGTGAGCCTGATAGCCAGTACTGGGGGCACCAGCTAGCTGAACCGGCACAAATTCACGCATCCCCGCCGGGCTAGACCAGGATGTAGAAACCGCCGCCGGCAGCGAGGGACGGTGGATATCCTGCCAGCCCGCAATCGAACGCAGCACCGGGCGCACAAACACCTCAAAAGCCATCTGGGCACTGACCGGGTCACCGGGCAGACAAAACACCGGAATACCGTCACCTAGCGTGCCCACACCCAACTGGCGCCCCGGGCTCATCGCCACCGTGTCAAAACGCACCGTGCCCAGCGGCGAGAGCACCTCTTTCACCGTGTCACCCTGACCCACACTCAAACCACCGGTGGTGATCAGCAGGTCAGAGCGCACCAGCTGGTCCTCCAGGGTTTCAGTAAGAGCGTGATACTCGTCAGGCACAGCACTTACCCGGAAAGGCTGCCCGCCGGCGTCGGCCACCGCAGTGGACAGGGCGTGACCGTTAGCGTCATACACGTCCCCCGGCTCAGCGCGCTGGCCGGGCTCAATCAGCTCGTCGCCAATAGAAACCACCACCACGCGCGGCACCGGGTGCACCGCCACGCGCTGGTGACCCAGCGAAGCCAGCAACGCCACCTGACGCGCCCCAATTCGGCTGCCCTTAGAAAGCACGGTAGCGCCAGCCTCAACGTCCTCACCCAACATGCGCACCCGCTGACCAGCATTGACCTTACGGTTAATGGTCACCTGCGCCTCACCCCGGTCGGTGAACTGCCAGGGAACCACGGCGTCGGCCCCAATCGGCATGGGCGCACCAGAGTCAATCAGCACCGCAGTGCCGGGCACAAGATGAGTGCGGCGCACATCCCCCGCGCGGACGGCGTCGATCACATCCAGCACCACCGGCGTGGCCGGGGAGGCGCTGACGCAGTCCTTGGCGCGCACCGCGTAACCGTCCAAACCGGCCAGGTTCGCGGGGGGCATATCCACGTCAGAAACGATATCTGCAGCTAGCACCGTGCCCACGGCGTCGGAAAGTACCACGTCAAGCGGCTCAGCAGCGTGGGCGACCTCAAGGCAGGCCGATAAATGTTCAGCGACAGTACGCATTTGAAACTCCTGTGGGGTCAGTGGCGCGACACTTAGGGATACTTTTAGGGTACCCTGGAAGTACGAGAAACCGGATCAAGTGAAGGGAACTCAATGACCGACACCGTAGTCGGATTGGACGTTGACGATCTTAAGGACCACCTGCGTTACAAGCTTCGCCGCACGCGCGCTGCGTACAGCCACCCGTCCCGCCGCCACGACGCCCGTTGTGCGGCTTTAGCCGAAAACGTCTTTCAGGCTTTAAACGGCGCTCAGGCCGTGGCAGCCTATGTGTCTGTAGGAGACGAGCCCTGTACTCGCCTACTCATTGATGAGCTGCACGCCGCCGGTGTGCAGGTGCTCCTACCTGTGCTTGGGCCCCACTTATCGCGCAGCTGGGGCTGGTTCCGTGGTAGCGATGATCTGGCTACCCGCGCTCCCGGCCGTCCCCCCGAGCCTTCTGGCCTGGTGCTGGGGCCTGCCGCTATCACGCTGGTGCAAAGCGTACTGGTGCCGGCGCTGGCAGTTGACGCGCACGGCAACCGCCTAGGTCAAGGCGGCGGCTGGTATGACCGAATGCTGCCACTGGTTAACCCTGGTGTGGAAACTTTCGCGCTGCTGCACCCCAACGAGTATCTGACCGACACGACCCTACCCACTGCCGAGTTTGACCGCCCGGTTAATGGCATTATCACCACGGAAGGCATCACCCGCTTCTAGTGGGCCTCGCCTGCGGGCTGCTCTTATGTTGGCCCTCGCCTGCGGGCTGCTCTTGCCTGGGTCCCGGCCAGCGCTGAGAGCTCCCCCGTTAACAGCGGGCCCGCACACTATCCCCGCGTCCTTGGAACGTAAGTTCTTGGGCGCGGGGTGTTTTTTGCCGACGACGGCGCCGCTGCGGGCTGCAGTTTGGTGCGGGGCGGTTTTACGCACCTGTGGATAAAAAATTTCCTAAATGCTGCCCATCCACAGCCGCCCAGCAGGCACTGGACTAAAAGCTAAACACTTGATTCATGCAACGCAAAACCGGCTCTGCCGTTCACTGCCAGGGGCTCAACCAGGAGTGGCTCAACCAGGAACTCGACGAACCCCAGCGCAGCTTTAGCCTGCGCTTTAACTCAAGGGCCTCTTGGCGCGGCCAACTATGGCTGCACCGGCGGCTGATCACCGCCTTAGCCGTGCTTTTATGCGCACTACTGGCAGTTCAGGCGCTGACTAACCCCGGGCAGGTAAAGGTATGGGTAATGCGCACGGATATGTCCTTAGGCCAAGTGATCACCAGCAGCGACGTCGTCCTAAGCAACCTGCCAACCTCGCCACCACAAGCGGTACGCACCTCCCCAGTGGGCCGAAAACTGAGCATTGACCTACCCAAAGGCACCGCACTGATTGAATCAATGCTTACCGGGCCGGCGCTCTCACATCTAGGCAAGCAGCAGCGGGTGGTGCAGTTGCAGATACAAACCGGCTCGCAGCTGGCGCGTATAGGCCAGCAGGTGGACATTGTGGGCACAGTGGCCAGCACCACTAATAGCGGAGTGGTTTCTAGTGACGGCGCATACTCCCAGGCCGGGGCGCAGGTATTGGCGCAGAAAGTCACAATTGTTGATGTAGAGCCGCCAAACAAAGCGAATCTCACCCAAACACAAGGGACTATGAGACTAATAACGTTTGCAGTTAAGGAAACTGAGGCTACGCTTTTATGCGGCGCGGCCTCCCAGGGCCCGCTTTCAATAGTGCTCAGACCCTGAAACGGGGTAGGCACACCCACTTCACTTAAAACTTCAGGGGGAAAACCATGCTTAAGGGCTTCCGCGACTTTATTTCTCAGGGCAACGTGGTCGACCTAGCCGTCGCCGTTATTATCGGTAACGCTTTCAAGCCGATCGTTGACAAGGTAACCGCTTTCATCATGGGCATCCTGGCTCAGCTAATCGGTTCCCCGAACTTCGACTCCGTACTGCAGTTCAAGATTGACCCCAGCTCCAAGGAATACATCCAGCCCGGCGCCATCCTGACCCAGGGCATCAACTTCCTGCTGGTGGCCGCCGCTGTTTACTTCTGCATCGTGCTGCCCATGAACAAGATGCGCGAGCGCAAGGCTGCCAAGGAAGCCGCAGCTCCGGCCGTTCCCACCGAGACCGAGCTGCTCAGCGAGATCCGCGACCTGCTGGCCAAGCAGAACTGATCTTCTCTTCGCATACATACAAGTACACACAGGTACATACAGGTACATACAAAATCGTCCCTCGCCTATAAAAAATTCATGGGGTTTTATAGGCAAGGGACGATTTGTCAGTATTTGTAACCATCTAACTTTGCAGCCCTCTAACCTCTACCTCTCTATCCACTCCCCCAGCTCCCCCGCCGCGCAATGTCAGCCCTCACGCCACTAGTCCACACTCGCCGTACGCCGCGTGCCGCTGACCCACAGGTGCTACCAACACCTCAACGCGCACCGAAGCACCCACCAGAGCACACTCCCCTCAGCGCTCACAGCCCACGCACGCCGCCGACCCGCGCGACCACCAGCCCGGCGCCGTCGCCAAACCCCACCGTCAAGACCCGCCGACCCAAAAGCCGCGCCCGCACCTAAAATTTTCCGGCCTAAGCAAGTGACACTAAGGCGAGTGTCTGCAAAGATGAAGCTATGGCGTTTCCTAAAAGACATCTATCCGACGGCGAGTACGTAGTCGACTACATGCGCACCCACCCCAAAGTATTGGGCTGGCGCATCTTGGGCACCATACTGCTCATTACCGTTGCCATCATCGCCAGCGTAATTGCCCCACAGTCGTGGCAGCCTTGGGGGCTTTACGCAATCTGGATCCTGACACTTATTGTGGCTTTCCCACTATTTATTACGCCTTGGCTGCAGTGGCTAAATAAAACCTTCACCGTCACCAACCGCCGCATCATCACCCGCAAGGGCATCTTCAACAAGGGTGGTCACGACATCCCCCTCTCGCGCATCTCTGACATCCGTTACGAGCGCGGCTGGACCGACCGCATTTTCGGTTGCGGCACCCTGATTTTGGAAACCAGCGCCGAAAAGCCGGTGCGCCTAGAGGACATCCCCAAGATCGAGGCTGTGCACGTGCGCTTGGCTAACATGCTCTTTGAGACTGACGCCGACGCCGATGACCGCGCAGCTGGTGGTTACGATCGCCCCGTAGATCCGCAGGCTCCGGCCGGCCCAGGCGCTCGCGTCGAGGGCTGATTACATAGCAGCAGGCTAGACACTGTGGGGTCGTGGCGTGGGGTCGACCGCGCAGGCCAGGCTCCCCCAGGCCGATAGCCAGACCAGGCTCACTAGCTAACCAGCTCACTAGCAGCCGAGCTGTCAAAACCTGCCTTAACGAGGCTTCTACCAAGCGTCGTAGGGCTCGCTTAATACCATCTAACACAATGGGTGTGGAGTGGTATGACCCCTTGGTGGGTAAATGGGATGAAGACCGGCAACCGTCACCCAAATGGCTGTCGAGGTACAAGGGACTGATTACCTGCCAGGACTGCGGTACCGCCTATGGGCGGCACACCCACCACTCCACTAGTTCGACGTTTCGCAAGGCTGTGTGGGAATGCCGCATCAGCTACAAGAAACGGGGCACCTGCGAGACCGGCTGGCTACACGACACCGAGCTACAGGCCTACCTCGCCCAGTTCCTGCTCAGGAGGCTATTCCACGACCCTGATCTGGTGGCAGCCATAGGTGACGCTCTGAGTTCAGCCAGCACTGCCCACCGTGGCGCGGTGTCTACCTCTATGGCCACAACAATGACCCGTGCAGCGCAAACACTGGCAGCCCACCCTGATGACGTCACCGCCCACATCGCCTGGGGCTGATGACCCGGTGGCGCACCCTCATCCTGGAAGGCACCGACGGGCAGCGGATGGAGTTCGTGCTCCCATCACAGTGGCACAGCCGGTTTGGATAGCGGGTTTGAGAGGCCCCAGTTTGGGGTCTGCGTCAAAAGGTTGGCTGACAAGGGGGGTAAACCGATGGGCCCCCGCTGCGTGTTGTCTCCGTATGGACTAGTTACTTTGCAGGGCTCTCTTCTTGGAGGGTGATGACCGTGTCGTACAAGCCCATGCGGCGTTGTTGCTCGGGGTGGGAGCGAATGCCGGTGTAGGCCAGGGACGCGTCTTCGTAGCGGCGGAAAGCAAAAACGACCTGGTTCATGTGGACGGAATTGAACACGTCCAGGCTTACCAGCAGCTGGAAGTCGTCTACGCTCAAGCCGGTGACTTTTTTGAAAAGAGCCGTATCGAGCTTGGCGATGACATCCTGCAGCGTGTTTTCCCTGAAATCGGTCAGGTATATGAAGGCAGGGATGCGGGTGGCGAACTTGATCAGCTTTTCCTGGATCTGCTTGCGCTTGGACTTGTAGTCCTTCTCCTCCTTGCTGAGCTCCCTCTTCTCCTTGAGAGTGAGGGACTCGCCTTTTCCTTCTTGGTCTTAGAAACGGACTCGCTCTTATTGACCACGGTCTCGAAGATGTCAGAGCCAAGCGCACGGAAGCCCTCAATATTCATGATCGCCTCCATGACCTTAGCGTTCTCCATGATGCGTTTGAGGGTCTGGTTGTCCACGTTCACCAGGACCGCGGACTCCCACTTCTTGGCCAGCAGGGTTGCGGAGGTACCGGCCATGGCGATATCCAGGATTTCGCCGACGTTGATTTCCTTCATGTTGGCCCCGTCGTAGGCCAGCACGGGCAGGAAGCTCACCAGCTCGGCGACCGCCGCTTCTGGGCTCTCAGCTTCTGGGTTGAGCCCAGCCCCATAGTCAGCCATCTGCCGCAGCGCCCGCGTGGGAGCAAAGTCGAAGACGAAACCGGCGGGTTTGAGGATCTCTCCCTCACTGGGGTTATCCCCGTTCGGGTTCTTAATCGCCCACGGTGACTGCACACGGAAAGCGGCCTGGAAGTAGGTTTCCGGGCTGGTGAGGTTACGCAGCATCAAGATCGAGGACCACTGCTTGACGGTCACGCCGGTGGTGAGCTTGCCGCATGAGAGCGTGATGGTCTTGGTGTCATGCCCATCCCCTATTGCTGCTCGCACGGGCGGCAAGGTCTGAACACCGATACCGGCACCGGGGCCGGCCGCACGACTCCGGCTGCTGAGGTCCACCACGTGCTCCCGCTGGGTCACGGTAGCACCCACGACTTCACCAACCTCCGTTCGCTGTGCAAGCCCTGCCACTCGCGCCAGAGCGCGCTCGATGATGACCGGTGGAGGCAACAACCTCGGGTCTACACCTACTGACGAGCCCACACGTTGGCCGCTGTTGCGTCGATCATCTGGAACCTCAAAGATGCCCATCTTGATGGTGTTCGTTGGACACAGGGCAATGTCGAAAGCCTGCTGAGGGGTTGGAGGTCTTGAATCTCTAACGCCTTGTCGAAGGTCAGCGGGCGGGGCCAACCGCGCACAAAGTTCCCGAATCAAACAGGGTATTAACACTCCGTTATTTGTCGGCAGTACCAGTGAGGGACGAATCGCAGTCAAGCTTTCTCAGTTTTCCTTTTCCTTACCCGTCCGGTTTTGGGTTTCCCGGAGACGTACAGGTGAGGACGAAAACTCCGGAGCAGCCAAACCGGTGTTACTAGTCCCTCTTTAGCGGGTGACTGCCCGCCATGAGTTAAGGACTGATTTCTAAAGGAGGAATCATGACAGATCAAATGGTGCTGAAAACACAGCAATGGCTAAATGCGACTTACGGCAATAAAACTGGGTTCGGCTCAGTCCAAGAAACCGGCAACACTGGCTGGGACACAATCAACGCGCTCATCCGCGCTTTGCAAATCGAACTGGGGATTACAGCGACCGCAAACAATTTCGGTACTGGAACACAGTCTCGATTCAAGTCCCGTTGGCCAAACGGCATTACCCAAACTGCTGGCTATGACAATGTTAACGGGATTATTCAAGGAGCGTTGTGGTGTAAGGGATATCGAGCCGAATACGGTGGCATCACTCTTGAGTTTACCGATCACGTGGCCGATTCTATTCGCCAGATGAAAGTGGATATTGGGCTTGGCGACACGAGTGCAACGGTCGATGTTGAACTAATGATGGCGCTTCTGTCAATGAAACAGTTCCGGT
>ERZ773046.1046-NODE-1046-length-16708-cov-3.552093_pt1 | contig 16708 bp, 17 predicted proteins | sample MGYA00580634_ERZ773046 | MGnify/ENA primary metagenome ERZ773046 (study PRJEB29015, sample SAMEA2738127) | human oral metagenome | biome: human oral; feature: human-associated habitat; material: saliva | place: China | collected 2159 ... | reverse complement strand
CTCCTGACTCCATACCTCAGGAGAACAGACCAGCCCCAAAAAGAGCAATAGAAATATCAGTCTTCTTTTCATCATTTCTCTGTGTGTTTTATTCCATAAACAAATACGGCAACAGAGGTAGAGACCTTCGCATCCTCCACTCCATACCTACCGTTTCCTATTGGAAATCATCTTTTACATTAAGCCCATCAGGGAACAAATCGCCTCCTGCATGTCACTAATATGGCGCAAATGTATACATTTATTATATATCTACAATATCCAAGGAGGGGAAATTCAGTCACTTTGCCTACCTCACACTCACCAAAAACCTCTTAGATTACAAATTATTTCCATACACATAGCCGTACCCTAAAGTCTTCTTCCAAAATGGGTATGGAGGAAGGGAGAGGAAACCGCCGTGTGAAACGCGCTAAAAACGCTGCCCTAAAATTCGAGCGGAATAGGGCAAGAAAATTTCGTTCCACAGCTAATTTTACACCTCAAAACCAGCCTAAAAAGTTTGGAAAATCAGGCAGTTTCCGGAGCCGTTTTTGCCCTGCACTCCAAGAAGAGTAGACCTAAAAAGAAAGCGACCTCCCCCTTTAGTGCCTTTTCTCCTCGTCTCACCGAGATTCTCAAAACCACCCCTCTCATATACTATTCTTCCCCAGACCTCTCCCCCCTTTCCTCTCTCCTCTAGCAGGTTACCCCTCCACAGGGTGATTTTTTTTGCTATCTTTGCAGAGCATGATAGAATACCTCATCCTACTCGCATCAGTCATCGTATTTGCGGGTATCATCATCGGGAAAGTGGGTTCTCGGTATGGCATTCCGGCTCTTTTGCTCTTTCTCTTTACGGGAATGCTCTTCGGGAGTGATGGATTCGGGTTCCAATTTGAGGATGCACAGATAGCACAACACATTGGCATGGTGGCCTTGGCCATTATCCTCTTTACGGGAGGGATGGACACAAAGCTGCGCGAGATCCGCCCCATTATGCTACCGGGGCTATTGCTCTCTACCCTCGGGGTACTGCTTACGACCCTCTTCACCGGACTTTTTATCTACCTACTCACTAAGAACTTTGCTCTTGGGGTAACGCTGAGTCTTCCGCTCTCGCTCCTTTTGGCAGCCACCATGTCGAGTACCGACAGTGCCTCTGTCTTTGCTCTACTGCGCTCCCAACGTGTACACCTCAAGCACAATCTCAAACCCATCCTAGAGCTAGAGAGCGGGAGTAACGACCCTATGGCGTATATGCTCACCATTGCGCTCATCGGATTTTTGCAGCAATCGGAACTTTCGATAGGGGCTTTACTACTACACTTCGTCCAGCAATTTGTGCTAGGGGGAGCCTTGGGGCTACTTTTCGGTTGGTTGGCGGTCTGGTTGGTCAATCGCATACAAATCCCCAACCGCACCCTCTACCCCATCATGCTGCTCTGCATTCTCTTCTTCACCTTTGCCCTCACAAGCATAATCCAAGGGAATGGCTACCTTGCCGTTTACATCACGGGTATTGTATTGGGGAATGCCAAGTTGCGCCACCGAGGTAGCATCAATCACTTCTTCGACGGCATCACCTGGCTCGTGCAAATCATCCTCTTTATCATGCTAGGGCTGCTTGTCAACCCCAACGAACTACTCTCCGTGGGCATATTGGGCGTACTCATTGCGCTCTTTATGATGGTGGTAGGTCGCCCTCTGGCTGTGCATATCACCCTCCTCCCCTTCCGCCGCTTGGGATTCAAGGGTAAGGGGTTTCTCTCTTGGGTGGGACTGCGCGGTGCAGCACCGATCATCTTTGCTACCTATCCGGTGGTGAGTGGCGTACCGGGGTCTTCTATTCTGTTCAACATCGTTTTTATCGTAACTCTTCTCTCCCTACTTATCCAGGGGATGACCATTACCCCCATGGCTCGACTACTAGGATTGGCAAAGCCGGCTCCCCCCGAGGGGAACTTTATAGGCGTAGAGATCCCCGACGAACTGGTGACGCAAATGCAGGAGAGAGAAGTACGCAAAGAGATGCTCGCCAAAGGGGATGAACTGCGTCAAATCGAACTATTAGAGACCGAACTTGTTATATTGGTACGGCGCAAAAATAGATTTATTGTGCCTAAGGGCGCGCTCAAACTTCATGTGGGAGATATTCTGCTTATCGTTTCGGAGCACTCCCAGCAGTCCGCAAGCGACGACGGACACCACCAACTCATAGAGCGTATTCGAAAGAGCCTATTACAATAACAAAGTACAGATATACTACCCCTATGAACAGCAATTACATTTTCATCAGCCTTGTAGCCTTAGTTATAATTGGAGCTATCTTGGGTTGCACGCTCCCCAAGAAAGGGAACTCTCCTCAAATCGTAAATATCGATGTGCCCACTTTCAAGAAAATAATAGAGCGACCCGACATACAACTGGTAGATGCTCGCACCCCAAAAGAATACAACGAAGGGCATATCGGGAACGCCATTAACATAGATGTTTTGGCCGAAGATTTCATCCCAAAAGCCACACAACTTCTGAAAAAGGAGAAGCCCATAGCCATCTACTGCCGCTCAGGTAAGCGGAGTGCCATAGCAGCTCAAAAACTCAGCGAAGCAGGCTTCTCGGGCCCCATCTACAATCTATCCGGAGGATATCTCGCCTATTCCGCTCACGAATAAAAAAGAGCATACACTCCCACCAACACACCTCAATCCTCCACTATGCTACGCCTCCAACGCGCACACTACAAACCACTCCTCTCGATAGGGATCCCCATCATGATCGGGCAAGTTGCTATTGTTTTAGTCAGCTTTGTCGACAACATTATGGTGGGCAATCATAGCCTAGACGAACTAGCCGCAGCAGCCTTTGTCAATAACTTTCTCAACCTATTACTCGTGTTGGGGATGGGCTTTTCGTACGGCTTGACCCCTCTCGTTGCGGAGTCGCACAAGCTTAACCGCCCGGAGCGTGCAGGCCTTTACCTCAAGGGTAGTATGCTGCTCAATACCCTACTGGCATTGGCCTTAGGGGGTATCGCATTGGGGCTATCCCCCTTTCTCGAATTCTTCAACTTGGAGTCTCGATTGATGCCTCTAGCCAAACCCTACTACTACCTACAGGTCATTAGTTTTGTGGTATCGATGCTCTTCAATGGGCTGAAGCAGTTCTACGATGGCATGAGTCGCACTCGCCTACCTATGTACATCACCATAGCCGGTGTAGGGATTAACATTCTACTCAATTGGGGACTTATCTACGGACGCATGGGCTTACCCGAGTGGGGGCTGTACGGAGCCGGTATCGCAACGCTCATCAGCCGTGTCGCCATGGTACTGCTCCTAGGGCTGAGCTTCTTTGCCGATCGCTCTCTAGGGAAAGAGCGGAACGGATTCTTCGCAGGACGCCTAGATCGCTCCATACTCAAACCCCTTACCCTATTGGGCACCCCTGTTGCCATCCAACTAGGGCTGGAGACAGCCTCCTTTACCATCGCCGTAATCTTTGTAGCGCGCATCGGTAGTTTCGCGCTCGCTGCCCACCAAGTGGTGAATACGGTAACCGTACTCGGTTTTCTTATGTACTACGGGTTAGGCTCGGCAACCGCCATACGGGTGAGCCACTACAGAGCCATAGAAGACTACCAAGAGGCCAAAAACGTAGCTCAAGCCGCCCATCAAATTGGTATCGTTATGGCATTCGTTGCCATGATTGTGATCTTTGCCATCCGAGGCAAAGTGAGCCTGCTCTTTAACCCCGATGAGCGTCTGGCACCCCTTGTTGCCATTACCTTGATACCGGTAGTGATCTATCAATTGGGAGATATGCTGCAAATCGTCTACGCCAATGCCCTCAGAGGTCTGGAGCATGTACGCAAGCTAGTACCTATTTCTATCCTATGCCATCTGTTGGTTGCTCCTATTTTGGGCTACCTATTTGCCTTCGTTTTTATGGCACACTACCCTGAGTGGCAATTACTTGCCGTGTGGAGTGCATTCCCCATCAGCCTTACTCTCATAGGGATATTGCTCTATCGGGATTTTTATAAAAATTGCAACAAGGAGAGCCTTCAGCTTAAAAGCTAAGTACCCACAAGTAGGCAATACAACCCGATATTGGGCAGGAAGCTGTATCTTTGCAGCGAAAAATTTTAGGTAAACCACTGATAGGATTTTAGCTTTCAGCATATGACAGTTAATCATCTTAAACGTATTGCTCAATTCCTTGCCGACTATTCAGCTCGTCTTATTGGCTCAGGAGTGCATACGTCTCGTACGGTGCGCAACACTAAGCGCATAGGTACAGCTCTAGGCTGCGAAACGCACCTCAACCTCTCGATGAAGACCATGACCCTAACCGTTCGCGATGAGGAAACAGGGGATATTATCACCGAAGTTATCGATATCCCCACACTCCCTATAAAGTTTGTACTCAACTCCGATCTAAGTGCCCTCAGCTGGGAAATCCACGATCGTAAGCTCTCTATAAACGAAGCCGAGAAGCGATACCAAGAGGTACTTGCCCGCTCCAATAGACAACCCTTTTGGCAAGCATGGCTCCTCATCTCTATGTCTAATGCCTGCTTCTGTGCCCTCTTTGGTGGCGACCTTTTTGCCTGCCTCCTTGTGGCACTCGATACGGCAGCCGGCTTCTATCTACGAAAATTTCTCATCGGTAGGGGGCTAAACCACTACGTAGCCATTACGCTAGCCGCCGCTATCTCCATCGCCATACCGGCTCTCGGGATTTATCTGGGATGCCCTACCGAAACCGGCCCCACAGCCTTGGCTACCTCAGTGCTCTACCTCATCCCGGGAGTACCTCTAATCAATGGTATTATAGATATTGTAGAAGGGCACACTCTATCGGGTACCTCCCGACTGATCCACGGAGCCTTGATTATCCTTTCGATTGCCTCCGGTATGGCTATCACGCTCCTTGTTGCAACCGGTAGCATTGCCAAGATATAATCTCCTCACTTCCGTTTCAATACCACTATGGATATACTACTGAGTTTGCTCCAAGATGCCTTTTTTGCCGGCATGGCTGCGGTAGGCTTTGCCGCAGTATCGGTTCCCCCTCGTAGGAGCTTCCCTCCCATCATAATACTAGCCGCCCTAGGGCATGGACTTCGTTGGTATCTGATGAATCACCTCGGAGTCGACATCGTGGGCGCATCCCTTTTGGCTTCTATATTTATCGGCTTTGGTAGTTATATTTTCGGGCGCTGGTGGGTACACATCCCCATGACGGTGCTCTATATCCCTGCCCTATTGCCCATGATCCCCGGTATGTATTGTTACAATGCCGTCTTGAGCTTGGTACTCTTTGTAATACACCACAAAGAGCCCTCTCTTGCCGTACAATACATGCAAGACTTCCAGACCAACTTTGTAATAGCCCTTACGGTTATCTTCACGCTGGGGGTGGGTAGCATCTTGCCCGTCTTTATCCTCTACAAAAGCTCCTACACGCTATCTCGTAGGAAGTTTAAGGACTCGTAACCCCTCGAAGCCGGACCCTCTCGAGAGACGGCTTCGCCACCTCCCCCCCAAAAAAAAGGTGCCCTATTCTCCCCCTTTGGTTACATTTGCAAAGTAAACGGTATAGAGTATGACAGAGAGCGATTTTGATCTATTATTGGAGGCTTGGCAACGGAGTGGGCTTGCCGGCAAGATGAGCACAGAAGAGGTGGCTCATCTGCTCCGTCAGTGCCCCTGTAAAAAAGAGACTCTAAAACGGGGGGAATTATACGCCATCGGAGGGGACAAACTGCGCGACCTACGCATCGTAGGCAAGGGCGGCATCAAGGCGGAAATGGTGGGCACCTCGGGTAAACAACTACTGATGGATACCTTAACGCCCGGGCGCATCGTTGCTCCGGCACTTCTTTTTGCCGAAGACAATGCCCTCCCCGTAACGCTCATGGCTAACGAGGAGAGCATACTTTTTAGGATGGGCAAGGAAGACTTCCGCGACCTTATGCACCAATCGCCCCAACTGATGACGAACTTTATCGGCATCGTTTCCAATATCAGCGTTTTCCTCATGGGCAAGATTTACCAACTCTCCCTACGGAGCTTGCAAGGGAAAATTGCCGACTACCTGCTCCAAATCTACCTAAAAGAGGGCAACAAACGACTGCAAATAGACTCGTCGTGGAAGGAGCTGGCGGATCGCTTTGGCGTGAACCGGCAATCCTTGGCACGCAGCCTCGCCCAACTCGAAGAGGAGGGATTGCTCCGCGTAGAGGGTAAGTCTATAGAAATACTCCAACCGCACCGGATGGCAGGGTTGGAGTAAGCACACATATTATATAGATATAATCGAACTATTGGCCTTCCCAATTACATGCGGGTTCGTTATCAATAGCCCAAGGGAAAAGAATATTGTTCTCCAAATGAATATGCTCGTGTAGCTGTTGCTCAAAGCGAGCAATCCGCTGAAGAACCAATTTATAACTTTCGCACGCATCCGCAGGTGGGGTATAACCATTGGTGAGAGCGGCAATCGTGCGATAGCGTTCGCCCTCGCCGTCGTGCTCCGTAAGCATCACTCCGATAGGGTGAACCACCGAACCACAGTGGAAAGAGCCCAACGTGCCTCCCCCCGCCAATGCGGCAAAAAGGTCGTATAGATAGGGGAATAGTACCTGCTCCTCCTTCTGGAGATGCTCTTCGAGGTCTACCAAAGACTCGGCAAAGAGCCTCCGTACTTCCATCAATTCGGGATGATTCTCACCATGCACGCTCGCTACTTTATCTAGCAACTGGAGCGTTATAGGGCCCTCTCGGCGGATGCCTCGGTGGTGCACCTTGAGGATATAGTCCATCAGAAGATCTTTGTCCCACTCCTTAAAAGCATAGGAATAGGAGCCTTCGCTTTGGTCTTGGAGCGCGTTATCGAGAGCTGTAACCACCTCTTCTTCCGAAGCTCCGGCCTTAGCACAAGCCTCCGTAAAGGGCTCCTCTCCGTGACAACAGAAGTCGATCCCATAGCGATGAAATACGGACACGGCGCGGTAGTCGTAAGCCGCAATAGCGCCAACCGTAGCGGTTTTATAATTCATTCCAGCCATAATTGTGTTCTGTTAAAAGGGTTAAGCAATCAGATTTTGGATATCCTCTTCTACGGTGCCGATACCTGCGATTCCAAAGTTATCGACGAGTACTTTAGCCACATTGGGCGAGAGGAAAGCGGGCAACGTGGGGCCGAGATGGATGTTCTTCACCCCAAGGCTCAGCAAACCGAGCAGAACAATAACCGCCTTTTGCTCATACCATGCGATGTTGTAGAGGATGGGGAGCTTGTTGATGTCGTCTAGCCCCATCACCTCTTTCAGCTTGAGGGCAATCACGGCAAGCGAGTAACTATCGTTGCACTGACCGGCATCCAATACACGAGGGATCCCCCCGATATTGCCTAGAGGCAACTTATTGTAACGGTATTTGGCACAACCCGAAGTAAGAATCACCGTATCTTGGGGGAGAGCCTTGGCAAAGTCGGTAAAATAACTACGTCCGCTCTGTCTGCCATCGCAGCCACTCATCACAACGAACTTGCGGATAGCTCCGCTCTTTACAGCCTCCACTACTTTATCGGCTATGCTGAGAACCTGATGATGCGCAAAGCCGCCCACAATCGTACCATGCTCAATCTCCGTAGGGGGCTGGCAGGTTTTTGCCAAAGCGATAACCTCACTAAAGTCTTTATTGCCCTGCTCATCGCCTTCGATATACTTAAAGCCGGGGTAACCCGTTGAGTTCGTCGTGAAGACACGATCCTTGTAAGAGGCATTCGCCTTGGGCGGTACAATACAGTTGGTGGTAAAGAGGATAGGGCCATTGAAGGTCTCAAACTCGTCTCTTTGTTGCCACCAAGCGTTGCCATAGTTACCAACAAAGTGTTTGTATTTCTTGAACTTAGGATAGTAATTAGCGGGAAGCATCTCGCCGTGTGTATAGACATCGACTCCGGTTCCCTCGGTCTGCTCAAGAAGCATCTCCATATCTTTGAGGTCGTGCCCACTGATAAGAATACCGGGACGAGTGCCTACACCTATGTTTACTTCGGTTATCTCGGGATGCCCGTAGGTCTCGGTATTGGCTTTATCAAGGAGTGCCATCACTTTAACTCCGAATGCACCCGTCTCGAGTACTAGGGCGGTTAGTTCCTCCACGGAGAGGAGCCCCATTGTAACGTCGCACAAGGCTCGTTCGGTAAAGGCATTTATTTCATCGTCATTGTAGCCTAGGCGATCGGCATGCTCGGTATAGGCAGCAAGGCCCTTTAGTCCATAGATGGTAAGTTCTTTAAGCGAGCGGGCATCTTCGTTCTGCTCACGAAGGATCCCAACGCCGAGAGCGAGTTGGTCGTATTCTTCGGGAGTGCCCTGCATCGTAACGGCCTCGTTATCGGGCAATACAACGCCTAGAGAGAGAGCCTCCTCGCGCAATTGTTTTTTGAGATTGAAGGTGTGGGTCACACGCTTGGCGATGGAAGTGTAGTCAAAGTTGGCATTCGTTATCGTAGCAAAGAGCGACTCCATAATCGTCTTATCAGCCGTACGATAATCCAATGCTACTCCGGCTTTACGCGCCGCCGTGGTGATAACGGCAATTCCCTTGAGGTTGAAGATGAGCAAATCCATTAAGTTGGCTGTGGTAAAGTCCTTACCACAAACACCTTTGAGGGAACAACCCTTATTGCCGGCCGTCTCTTGGCACTGGTAGCAAAACATTCTATTTTCCATTTCTTCGTCTTCTGTTTCTTTGTTATTTCCTTTTACGGGGGCAAAGGTAGATAGCTCCTCTTTCCTCAAAAGTCGTCTATGCGACACTCCCCCCCTTTCTCAAAAATGTAAAAGCACAGAACAATAATATAGAACGGAAAAAATAGTTTCGGACTTATGTTTGAGAGTTCATGAGCAATCATTTGGTTGCTAATTAGCAATTGCGAGGATGAGAGAAAAGAGAAGAATCCATGTAGTAAAAGGAATAAGGGCGGATAGGAGATTTGTGGGATTTCGAGGAAAGTTGTAAATTGCGGTCGCAAAGGGGAGTTTCCGAGCGGGTGACAGACCATTGCAAAATGTATTAAAAGTAATAAGAAACAAGAGAAGTATGGCATTTCGTTCAACTTTAAATCTCGGGGGCAAGGAATACGATGTCCTTGATTGCAAGTATTCACTCCGTCGAGATGTGGACTCCAAGGGACGTCCCGCCTCAAACATTTATGGAGGTCGTATTCGTGTTCGCGTAGAATCGACGGCAGATACAACCATTCTAGAGCACATGGTGAATCAATTCAAGCCATTCAGTGGGAGTATCATCTTCAAGAAAGGCGATGAAGAGGCCAAGATGAAAGAACTGCAATTCGAGAATGCCTATATCATCGAATTTGAAGAAGGTATAGACATTGTAGGGGAAAACCCTATGTCTTTGTCAGTAACCATCTCGGCTCAGACCATCAAGATTGGAGGCGCTCAATACGAAGAAAACTGGCCTACGGCTTGATCGTCCACAACAGCGTAAGTATGTTCCCACACGGTTTCAGAGAATTTTTTCTTTGATTCAGTGTGGGTTTCGTGCTTGCAGACATTTGCATCAAACAAAAAACAAAGATATACCTATGGGCATATTGAACTACGAAATCGGGGGTAACGAGGTCAAAATAGATGCTTCGGAAGCCATTGCCAATATTCCGGAGAATCGAACGCTGCTTCTTGAAAAGCTGACAGCCGAAGCCCCCGTCAATCCGGAAGCTGTAGAAGGATTAACCACAATTGAGGAGGTTTTTTCGGCCTTCCAACCCAATGTAGATGTGGAGTTTGAAAGTGCCGAAGGAGAACCCGTGAAAGAAAACTTCCGCTTCTCTACTACCGCAGACTTTCAAATCAAGAATATGACGGACAGGAGTCGTTTTTTGAGCGGTCTTTCGACTCAAAAAGACTTCTATGAGAAGTTGGTGAAACAGCTGCGCACCAACAAGGTTCTCCAACGAGCCTTAGAGAATCCTGAGAGTCGCCAAGCTATCATAGATGCCTTGACGCAGTTGAAGAAAGAGTTGATGCAGACGTCAGTTCAGTAAAAGAGAGATTTGAGAGTATGGAAGAAAAAGAACAATTACAACGTGTGGAGCAAGAGACTCTTGCCCAACCGGTTTATCAAGAAAAAGTAGCCGATTCGTATTCCAAAGAGACATTGGATAGCGCTATATCCGCCCTCTCTCGGTATGGCGGCTTCAGTTTCTTGGAAACAGCGATCGATGGACTTCAAAACTTAAATCCGGAACGGAAGGCGCGTAAGAAAATGTTCCTTGTCGAGGAACAGAAAGAGGGCGAACGTCAGGCTCTTGCCCACAAGATTGACCTTTGGTTGGAGTTGCTAACCGAAAATAAGGATATTCCGGAAATGGTGCAAAAGTGCCAGACCCAAACGAGCGTCGTCTCGGATCTCTTGGCCAAGAACCAATTAACCGCCGTCGAGGCCGTGCGAGATCTTGAAACCTCATATCGTGCCGTGCAACTCTTTTACAAAAACACAGAGTCGGATAAGCTGACCAATGTGACAATTGTCAATGCCTCTCCGGAGCAATTAACGGATTTGGATAATTCCCGTTTTATAGACTTTGTTGCAGACGAATTGAAGCAAAACTACGATCGTTTGGACCTTCGTACCAATTATTCCCTGCTCGTGCTTCCCGGTTATCTTGGATCAAACAAAGTGGTGGAAAAGTGGGCTAAGATCGCCAACAACAATAAGGTCATGCTCTTCACGGACTTTGCCGACTTGGAGAAACCGGATGATGTGGTGGATATGTTTTTCACCTCCAATCTCGCCGGAGGGGATACCTTCAAGTGCAATACGGTCATGTGTTGTAATTGGCTTGTAGGACGTGGCGCCTACAAGGAAATAGGAGAAACCGAAGACTTGCACGTCTCGCCTGCATCTGCTTTGGCCGGGAAAGTCTACCGTACCCTGATGTCGCAAGTTACCGCAGGGAAGAAATATGGAGGCATCAATGAAGTGGATTCTGTGGTATTCCCCCTGAAGAAAAGTGAAATATCCCAATTGGACTCCATGGGGTTGGTTCCCATGGTCAATGAATACGGGAAAGTGATGGCATTTTCCGCCAAGACCCTCTTTAATGGGGACAATCTTGGCTTGCAAACCTACTCCGTTGTCCGAGTATTCGACTACATTACCAAGGTTTTATTTGACTTCCTGAATCGTCGCTCTTTTGAAAATTGGAGCGGAAAGACGGAGCGAGATCTCCGCTCTCAGATCGTGAAGTTCTTGGATGACATACAGGGTCCGGATCGCTTGATAGAACGCTCTAAGATTGTGCGATTGGAAAGAGATCCTCACCAAAAAGACCGCATCTATCTGGATATTCATATCACCCCCTACTTCCCGGCTAAGAGTTTTGTTATCAAATTGGATGGAACGAAAGGGGACGACGAAGCAAGCTGGACAAGCGAATACGAGCAAGAGAAGTAGTCTTCCCCTCTCTCTCAGGGGCAAACCTCGTGTGTCAGGCTCACAAATAAACTATACTCGAAACTATGGAACTATCTCTCAATCCCGTTCGCCCCAAAGTCCGCTTTGATGGGGAGGAATTTTTATTTGAATCCTTACTTCTCGAACAGAAGATGAACTCCTGCCACTATTTCGAAGTGGTCAAGGAGTTCTTCTCTCAAGATGAGATGTGGAAAACCAAGCCGGAGGCTTTGGTCAAGATGATTGGCTCTCGTGCCCTCATTTATTTGGAGCATCTGGATGGCAGTCATCCCTATGAGTTTTCCGGCTGGGTTACCGATGTGCAAATCGACTCGTGGGAAAATTTCACCGACAGTCTTGACTACAAGCACCGCTCCAATAAGGTTCGTATTATAGGTCAGGGGGATGTCGTCAAGTTAGATGGGACCCCGACGATGAATTCTTATGTCGATAAGCCGTTGAGCGATATCGTGAAGCGGGTTACGGAGAAGGCCTCTTTTGAGATCAAATGTAATCCCAAATACAAGGGTCTTTTGCCCTACGCTATGCAGTATGGAGAGAGTAATTTCGATTTTCTCAATCGCCTGTCTTGTACCTACGGGGAGCTCTTTTATTATGATGGTCGTACCCTTTTCTTCGGTACACCGGATGATCCGCGGGCAGAGGACCTTTATGTCGATCAGGACTTGATAAGTCTTCGCACCTACTCATCGGCCGTTCCCAGGAAGTATACCGGATATGGCTACTTACCGATGGAGGATCAGTTTGTTCGTACGCCCGAACACTTCAAGCCCAATGCGGAGAACAGCCTACTAAAGACGATCACGGAGCGGTCAGATTACTTATTCCCCGACAAGGGCGTGGTGGAGGCCGGTACTGCAGCATACTCCGAAGATCATCTCTACGATATGGCAAGTGGCCTTCGATTGGATGCTGCGGGAAGGATGTTAAACATAGAGGGCCAGACTCGTACTTGTCGCATCAAGTTGGGAAGTTTGGTCAACGTTCTCTTCCCACACCGGATGGATGTTCCCTCGTTAGGGCAGTATCGTATCATACAGATCACCCACCGTATTGACAAGAATGGCAATTACAGCAACCATTTCCTCGCCATGCCGAGTCAGTACGAATACGTATTGGAACGCTTCAAGCACAAACTAATAGCCTATCCCGAGGTTGCAACGGTGTCGGCGAACAATGACCCCCGTGGTCAGGGTCGCGTGCAGGTTCAGTTCTACTGGCAGAAGCCTCTCAGCCTTACGACCAATTGGTTAAGGGTGCAGACGCCGGATGCCGGGAGCAGTGACCAGGTCTCCAGTAATCGGGGCTTGGTGACAATCCCCGAAGTCGGCGACCAGGTGATGGTCGGCTTCGAGCACGGTGATCCACACCGCCCCTTCGTGATGGGAAGCCTTTTCCATGGGAAAAACGGAATAGGCGGTGATATGGAAAACCATTTGAAAAGTATTTCTACTCGCAGTGGACATCAGATTGCCTTCGACGACGATGAGAATGGCGATTGGAGCGTCACCATCAAAGATAGGGGAGGGAATACTATTCGATTGGATACAAAGGGGAGGAATATCGAAATCTCTACACCAGAAACATTAACGGTCAATGCCAAAAACATCAGTCTGAATGTCCTGGAAAATATGAATACCCATGTTGGGAAAAACAATACTCTTACCGTTGGTGAGACGAATGTGGAAACAGTGCAGGGGATGAAAAATACGACTGTGTCTAGAGATATGAATGTTTTTGTATCCGGCAGCCTTGTTGAGAATATAGAAGGAGATGTCTACAGCGAGACAAAACAGGGCAAAACGGTCGTAAATGGCGATCAGGGTATTGACAGTAAAGTGAGTGGAACCTTTTGCAGAGAGGCACAAAAGAAAATCCGCAACAATGGTGGAGAAAATTCTTCTCTCTTTTAGTTTCATGATCGGTTATGAGCAGAATCAGAAAAGTAAAAGGACACATCACTGAAATGGTTGGAGGAGATTATAAAATCTACTCCGCCTCTGATATTGTGGAAAGTGCGACGGATAAATTCCATGAGACGGCAGATGGAGGTCTTTTTTTCGGGGAACCCGAAGCTCCTCCTACGCCTCCCGACAATCCCGCGAAGAAAAAATCGGAACTTATCGTTCATTTCAGAAGACCTGATGGTTATGATGGCGATTTTGGATTCGATTGGATGAGGGATGATTACAAGGATATCTGTTCAAACTTTGAGGAATTGGAAAAGGATTACGAATCAATTAAGATTTATGGAAAACCATACTATGTTCCATGGTTGTCGATATTCCCTGATGATTACAAACAGCAATCTGAAAAAGGAAAGGGAGTTAGATTAAAACTTGAAATAGAGAGTTTAAACAATAGCAAAGATAACGTTGGAACTAAGATAGGATTATCAGCCTCCTCCCCTTCTTTGTTAGTGAATCCAACGGAAATAGATTCACAAAAATCTTCTCATGAAATTGAGATTAGATGCACTGAAAAAATTGCAGACGATAAGATATTTATTGAAGCAAGAGATTTAGCCTCCCAAAACCTTGTTGGGAAGTTGAACATTCTGCGCAATGATACCATATATCGTTTCACCCTTTTTCTGATTCGACTGCTGGATGATCCTGATAAGGCAGAAAATGAGGAGGAAAAGTCCCAAATTAAACGAGCTAATGAGTTTTATTTGGGAGACATAAATGATGACTGGAAAAATTCTGTCGCAAATAGGGTAAACAATTTTGGTCTTAACCAAGCTCTGATACAGTGTGATGTTGTACTTAAGGATATAAAAATAGACTCCAAAGATTGGATTAAAAAGGGCTGTCTTACAGAGGATAAGAGAATTATAAAATCTCCATTTCGTGAGGTAATAAAACCATTATGTGAGGATAAAGGGGTTTGTGCTTTCCTCTGCGGTTTTCTTGCTAAAGAAAAATCTGATGGTTCTGCTTGGGCAGGAGTAAATCCAACCACATTGAATCACATTATATGCCCGCAATATATTTATTCTGACGGAGCTGATTACGCAAAAAGAATTTTACTACACGAGATAGGTCACGTTTTGGGATTGGAACACACTTTTGACAATGATGATGCTTACGAATTACAAATGCTAAAAACTGACAACATCATGGATTATCCTATAGATCCAAAAGACGAAGAAAATCTGAATCCTTTTGACAGAGTTACATTCTCGAGAAGACAATGGTTGAAAATGCAAGAAGAAATAGTTTCATATCATGGGAATAAAGAGTCGGTTTTTATGTTTGATTGTTCTTCTTTTAGGAAGTATCCTAAAAGTTGAAGCCCAGGAGATTCTTACGAAAGAACAGCTTAATGATAGCACCTATACCTCTCGTCTTGATGGGGTTTACGTCTTAGTAGACAGGACATACAAAACTATTCTCAGCTTCAAAAAAGGGAAAAAGCATGGTCAATGGGTTACTTTTGATAAGGATTTATCCTTTTGGGTCAAGACTTTCGAAAATGGGAAAAGGCAGGGGCTGTTTACATCGTCGACCATATATGGAGGCGTATTTGGATATTATGATAATGATCAGAAAGAGGGCTACTGGTATGAAGAAGATGACGAAAAGAGAGAAGAAGGGAATTATCATAAGGGGCAAAGAACCGGAGTATGGAAATGCGATAACTATAGCGAAGGAAGCCTTTGGACGGGTTCTTATAAGAGAGGGCTCAAGGATGGTGTATGGGTATGCATAAGAGGCTCTGGGCGTGTTATTGTAAAAGAGGTATTCAGGATGGGTGTTTTGGAGAGCAGCGTGACTTTTGAAGATTGAGTTCATGTGAGCGAATTTTAGGAAATTACATTTGTCTAAATCGCTAGCCAATATAAAATGAGCATAATAGGGATGAGAATAATGGGACGCAGAAAAAGCCGGATCAAGAAGATGGTAAACTACTATCCATCCAAGAGTATTAAGACAAAAGATAGGGGGTGTCTTGTAAAAGAGGGAAATAGATTCATATCATGGGAATAAAGAGTCGGTTTTTATGTTTGATTGTTCTTCTTTTAGGAAGTATCCTAAAAGTTGAAGCCCAGGAGATTCTTACGAAAGAACAGCTTAATGATAGCACCTATACCTCTCGTCTTGATGGGGTTTACGTCTTGGTAGACAAAACATACAACACCATCCTCAGTTTCAAAAAAGGGAAAAAGCATGGTCAATGGGTTACTTTTGACAAGGATTTATCCTTTTGGGTCGAGACTTTCGAAAATGGGAAAAGGCAGGGTCTGTTTATATCGCCGACCATACATGGAGGCGATTTTGGATATTATGATAATGATCAGAAAGAGGGCTACTGGTATGAAGAAGATGAAGGAGGGGATTACAATGAAGAAGGGAATTACCATAAAGGGCAAAGAACCGGAATATGGAAATGCTATAGTGTTGGCGGAGAAAGCCTTTGGACGGGTTCCTATAAAAGGGGGCTTAAGGATGGTGTATGGGTATGCATAAGAGGCTCTAGGCGTGTTGTTGCGAAAGAGATATTCAGGATGGGTGTTTTGGAGAGCAGCGTGACTTTTGAAGATTGAGCTACACATGAATTTTTGGCATAATTACCCCAATTAGAAACAAGACAAATGAAAACAATAGGGCTGGAAAGCGGAGGCAAAGCAGATTCCATACGTACCTATCGCCAAAGTGTGTGCTATCCAGAAGCAAACTCCAAGTTGCTTTTCGATGTAACTATAGAGCCGCTTCCAATCGAACATCTTCAAGAATATCGCTTGCTGTACACTTGCGATCACTTCTTTATCAACGGCTATGCTCCCGAAAGTTTTATCGACAAGTTGAACGTATCCATCTCCCAAGCTTTTTATCCGATTGATTTGTCTATCAATCGAAAAGATGGAGCAATACGGATCAACAATTCTCAAGCAATAATAGAAAGGTGGGAAGCTAAGAAAGAGGAGGTTTTACGCGAAAACGCAGGCGAATATCTGCTCTCTTATATTAATCGGATGGACTCTGTACTCAGGGACGCAAGTGCCATGCATTCGGCATTTGAGGAAAATATCATTTTTATAAACCTATTTGCAGTCCCATTTTCTATTGATAATCAGGTTCTCCATCAAAAAACGAACCAACTTCGCATTCCCTTGGGGCAGTATGGTGAAAGACTTCTCTTCAATGGGAAGTTTATGCTGGGAGAAGAGGATGATGGAGAAAGTACTCTTCTCTCTTTCGATGGGC
>ERZ773046.1038-NODE-1038-length-16761-cov-22.819526_pt1 | contig 16761 bp, 16 predicted proteins | sample MGYA00580634_ERZ773046 | MGnify/ENA primary metagenome ERZ773046 (study PRJEB29015, sample SAMEA2738127) | human oral metagenome | biome: human oral; feature: human-associated habitat; material: saliva | place: China | collected 2159 ... | reverse complement strand
TCGTATAAGGAAGTTGCTTATCCATTGCCTGCTTGAAAGCCAACTTGCGCATAGCTTTGTTGATTTGCTTCTCAAGCTGACGCACACCACTTTCACGGGTATAGCTTTCGATAATCTTCTCTAACGTTGCCTTGGCAAACTTAGGCTTCTCTTCTAACTGGTCTAAACCTGTGTTTTCGAGTTCTTTTGGTACGAGATGGCGTTTTGCTATCTCAACCTTCTCTTCCGTGATATAGCCTGAAACCTCAATAAGCTCCATGCGGTCGAGTAGTGGACGTGGGATTGTATTGATGTCATTGGCCGTTGCAATGAATAAGACCTTTGATAAATCGTAGTCCATATCCAAGTAATTATCATGGAAGGCATTGTTCTGCTCAGGGTCGAGTACCTCCAACAAGGCTGATGAAGGGTCGCCATTAACAGTGTTCTGAGTAACTTTGTCAATCTCGTCAAGAATGAATACAGGATTTGATGAACCTGCCTTTTGGATATTCTTGATGATACGTCCAGGCATAGCACCAATGTAAGTCTTACGATGTCCTCTGATTTCAGATTCGTCGTGTAGACCGCCGAGAGAGACACGTACATACTTACGCTTCATAGCTTCAGCAATACTCTTGCCCAAACTGGTCTTACCAACACCCGGAGGACCATAAAGGCAGAGGATTGGTGACTTTAGATTGCCACGCAACTGAAGGACGGCAATGTATTCAAGGATACGTTCCTTCACCTTGTCCATACCATAGTGATCTTTGTCAAGAATACGTTTCGCACGCTTCAAATCAAGGTCGTCTTTGGTATATTCATCCCAAGGCAGACTAACCATTGTGCGCAAGTAGTTTACTTGTACACTATAGTCAGGACTTTGTGGATTTAATGTTTCGAGTTTGTCTAATTCCTTTTGGAAAACTTTAGCAACCTCTTCTGGCCACTTCTTGTTCTTTGCCTTCTCAAGCAACTCTTTCTTGTCAGGTGCAGAATCGCCATCACCTAACTCCTCCTTAATATTCTTAATCTGCTGATGCAGAAAGTATTCGCGCTGCTGCTCATCGAGATCTTCACGTGTCTTAGAGCGTATGTCTTGGCGGAGATGCTGGAATTGTATTTCACGATTGAGCACCTTCATCAATGAGAATAAGCGATCCTTGATAGAGTTCTCTTCCAACATTTGAATCTTGTCAGTCACAGGGAATGGCATTGTTGAGCAAATATAATTCACTGCAATGACAGGATTATTAATATTGTCAAGTGCGAATTGTGAATCGTCTGGAATGTCGTCACTACCATGGATATATTCCTTTACGACCACCTTCATGTCTTCTACTGCTGTAGAAAACTCTTTGTCCTTTTCAGGCTCAGCCTCTTCTGGTATAGCCACAGTGTATCCCTTCATGTAAGGTGTTGTCGTTGTAATCTTCTTTATCTTACATTTGCCAAGACCTTGCAATATCACTGTGCGGTTATTACCTTCGTAATTACCAGGCATATCAAAGGCACGAACGAAGCGTGCATAGATACCTGTCGTATAGATGTCGTCCTCTTGAGGCTCGTTAATGTTGCTATCTTTCTGACTGACAATCGCTATGATTGTGTTTGGATTCTCTTCCAAGTGTCTAACAAGTTCTAATGTTGGCTTCCTTCCAACAAGGATAGGGGAGAGAATCCCAGGGAACATAACGAGGTTACGGGTTACGAAAACGGGTATCTCGCCGTCGACCTGTATGTCTAACTTTGGCATATCACCCTCGTAATCAGTAATCATTTGAATAGAGCTATTTTGTTTCATAAAGTTCTTTTATACCTACTTTTAGCTTGCAAAGGTACAAAATAAAACCGAAAGACTGAAAGAATAATTGTGCTTTAATTGGCTCTCTCGTAAAAAGACTGGTTTATATGCGTGAAGAGATGGTGGTTAGGATGAGTTGCAATGTAAATAAGAAAAAATGTTTTTCGGGGCTTTAAGCTTGCTGTTTGATATGGTTAAACAGCATACGTAACAACGCATAAGCTCTTTGAGATAGATGATAACGTTTTTACCTTATTGTCTATCTACTTCAAGCCTACTTGATGTAGAACTCTTGTGTAATATTTTGATACCATTCTGTGCGTGTCCCCTTATCGGTGGTCAGCACTTGTTCTTCCTCTTCACATTGTTTAGTAGCGTCCTTCCCAAATTCTATTAAGCAGCGTTTAGCTGGTTTTGAAGATTTAGTCTTAATGTTTACAAGCTTCAATACTGATAATCCGTTAAATATAGCTTCTGCTTCAAGTATATCTTTGTTGTCGTAGGGAATGATAATGGAGAGCGTTCCCTTTGTTTTAAGGAGCCTCTTAGCATGATAAATAAGTTCTTGTGGAGAGAGGGAGTCGGCATGTCTTGCAGTCGTTCTTGACTGTAAAGGATTTTTTAATGAGTTGATGAAATATGGCGGATTACAGACGATTGTGTCATAAACGCCCTCAGTACAGGTTTCATTACATAGCTGATAGTCTTGTAGACAACAATTGACAATGTTTATTCTATCGTTGAACGGAGATTGTGAAACGTTAAGTTGAGCATCTTCGAAAGCTCCTTTGTCTATCTCTATAGCGTCAATGTCGGCTAAAGGAAAACGTTGAGCCATCATGAGAGCGATGAGTCCTGTCCCTGTTCCGATGTCAAGAATCTTCTTACCTCCTTGTGCCCAAGCTCCAAGCAATACCCCATCTGTCCCGACCTTCATGGCCGTGTGGTTGTCAACGATATGGAATTGCTTAAAAGTAAAGCCCATGCGCCTTGTTATGGAGTTTCTATATATTTAGTTTGCGAAGCAGATTCTTATTGATTGCCTGTACTTTTCTACTTTGTTTGGTAAGGTCTTGTCTCATCAAGTCAAAGTTGTAGAATATCTCAGAAAAGGCTGTTTGTAACATATTTGGTTGTCTACAGTCCTTCCCACCCTTAGGGTTAACAATGATGTTTATGCCTTTAGGAACAATAGAAATATCCACATCTGCACTTGATGTAATAGGGTCGCCATCATAGTGAATGATGCCTTCGCTCTTACGATGTATGTGTATATGCTTGGATCTGAAGGTCTTTATCTTCAGATTCTTATCTAATGTCTTATTGAAAAGTTCTATGGCAACTTGTGGCGCATCGATGAGGTCGAATGGTTCCATTATGATAACATCTAACAGTCCGTCGCTCATTGATGCCTGAGGAGCGATGTAGGCATTGTTACCATACTGTGAGGCATTGGCTACAGAGACGAGGAAGGCCTTATAGCTATGCGTTCCGTCTTCATCTTCAATGACGTAAGTTTCAGGCTCATAACGCAATCCCTCCTCAAGAACCTTCTGCATATAAGTGATAGGACCACGTTTCCCAGCTTCTGCAAACTTCATAGAAATAAATGCATCGAAGCCCATTCCGCAGGTGCAAAAGAATGGATGTTCGTTAATGATACCGTAGTCAAGTTTCTTAATATCGCAGTAGTTTAGGATGTCAATACACTTCTTAAGGTTCATGGGTAGGTTTAGGTGTCTGGCAAGTCCATTGCCAGAGCCACACGGAAGGATGCCCATTGCCGTGTCTGTTTGGGTCAGTGCTCTTCCAACTTCGTTGACAGTACCATCTCCGCCTACAGCAACAACAATATCAACACCATCCTTTGCCGCTTCCTTTGCGATCTCAGTTGCATGGCCAGCATAACTTGTTTCTGCTATGCAATAGTCAAACCTATCTTTATCGAGCCGTTCTTCAATAAGGTCAGGAATGCCTGCTTTACTGACTGTACCCGATATTGGGTTTAGGATAAAAGTTATTTTTTTCTTATTCATTGTGCCAAATAATCAGCGCATAGTTTATTTGTACAAAGATACATATTTGTTGGTTATATCGAGGAGATTAAGAGAGTAAAAATGTTTAAAAACCACTTTTCTAATCAAAAAGACTTTTTTGTCATTCTAAATTAGTATCTTTGCAGCCTGAAAATAATATTTAAGTAGTCATTGACTACACCACATTAAAAAATAATGGGACAATTACAAGACAAGTACAAAAGCTACCGCGAGCCGCAAAAGTTTATGGAGGCAGGTGTCTATCCATACTTTCGTGAGATTACAAGTAAGCAAGGAACAGAAGTAACAGATATTGATGGCAACAAGATTCTTATGTTTGGTTCTAACGCCTATACGGGTTTACCAAACGATCAGCGTGTGATTGATGCTGCTCATCGTGCTCTTGATAAGTATGGTTCGGGGTGTGCTGGAAGTCGATTCTTAAATGGTACGCTCGATCTTCATGTACAGTTAGAGAAAGAACTTGCTGCTTTTGAAGGTAAAGATGAGGCGCTTGTTTTCTCAACAGGCTTTTCTGTGAATGCTGGTGTTCTCGCTGTGGTTGTGGGACGAGGTGATTATATCATCTGTGACGACCGCGATCATGCGAGTATTGTTGATGGACGTCGTTTGAGTTTTGCAACTCAACTGCGTTACAAGCATAACGATATGGAGGATTTGGAGCGTGTTCTCCAGCGTCTTCCTAAAGAGGCTGTTAAGTTGATCGTTGTTGATGGCGTCTTCTCTATGGAGGGAGACCTTGCTAATCTCCCTGCAATTATAGAGTTAAAGCATAAGTACAATTGCTCTGTTATGGTCGACGAGGCACACGGATTAGGTGTCTTTGGCCGTCAGGGTAGAGGTGTTTGCGACCATTTTGGGCTGACTGATGAGGTTGATCTTATTATGGGTACCTTCTCAAAGAGTTTGGCTTCTATCGGTGGTTTTATAGCAGGTGATAAGGATACCATTAACTATCTTCGTCATACTTGCCGTACTTATATCTTCTCTGCAAGTAATACTCCATCTGCAACAGCGGCTGCGTTGGAAGCTCTTCATATCTTGGAGCAGGAGCCAGAGCGTCTGGAGCAGTTATGGAAGGTTACAAATTATGCTCTAAAACGTTTCAGAGAAGAAGGCTTTGAGATTGGTGATACAGAGAGTCCGATTATTCCGCTCTATGTACGTGATATCGAAAAGACTTTCATTGTTACGCGATTGGCTTACGAGGCTGGCGTATTTATCAACCCTGTTATTCCTCCTGCTTGTGCTCCACAAGATACGTTGGTACGCTTTGCGTTGATGGCTACTCATACCGAAGAGCAGGTTGAACGTGGCGTTCAGGCGCTGACAAAGATTTTTAAGGAACAAGGTATTATAAAATAAGATACTAATAGATTCTGATAAAGGAACTATAATTTAAGAACGAAGAGGTTATTCTTATTGAGTAAACTCTTCGTTCTTTTTTTATATACTATATATATAAGGTGTAAAATCTTCGATGAGATTACGCCTTATGGTTATCTTTTGGTGGCATGTACGATAGAATTTACGCCTATATTATGTGTAGGACGAAAAAATGCAAGTTGTGTTCTTTATGTTTTGTTAGTTCTCATATCTGTTTGCTATATGTACTATACTGTCTGTTGTTATGGTAGAAACGATTCTATTTACTCATTATTTACCTATTTTGTGAGGCTTTCCTACTTTTTGTGTTGAGTCTTGATATAGCTGGAGTTGAAGGCGAAATATAACGTGTGAGTACTATTCGTAGTTATTATCTCCTCGCAGGAATGATAGTCAGTTGTTGCCTATAGTGGACTGAGAAAGCAAACTACGAATTGCACGAATTAAGCTAATACGAGGGTAATAAACTTGAATAACACTGGCTGCATAAGATGGAATACTGTTGTGACAAGCTGACAACAATGTAAAGAAGATAAAAACTGATATATTGAAAAACCATTACATAGAACAACGTTGAATACTCTCAAAAGACGAGTGTAATGTCTATTAATTACGTGCTTATAACTTACAATAAATCAATTTGTTACGAATAATATTTGAGAATATGCTCTTCTTGCTTCAAGAAGGGCGTCTTCAACATGCAAGAAGAGCATGTTCTCGAACGAAGAAGGGCCTTTTCTTATATCACCTCAGAACCTTGCTTGAAAGAATAGGGGAGTGATTTATAAAACATCTCTACAATTTTTGCTATCATGTATAGTGTTTCTTCTTACGCTATCATTCATTCTGTGGGGGCTTCTCGGAGAGATTTCTTCAAAGAGCAATAAGGGGTTTTACATATAAGTAGCGGTTGCAAATCGTTGGATTTACTTCCTCTTCGAGACAACATGTGCTGATTAAAGGGAACAGGAGAAGAGGAAAGTAGCCACAATGAAGCTCTTGTTGGAGGCTAATAAAAGGTCATTGTTAATCGTATAGTTCCACTTGTATGGGTAATATCAATCATTATTTCCCTCTCAGCAAGGATGGTTGACGAGAGAAAAATTAGTAGTTGAGGTGGGGGAGAGGTAACTTCTTCTGACCTTATAAGCTCTATTACGCCACATATCTGAAGCGTAAAACTAATCCTTATACTCTAATTTTATTTGGAAAGAAGGGCGGTCTGTTCGTTAGATCTTAGTAGATAGGTTAGGAAAGGACATTTTTTTTAGTTTACATGGATATAGAGTGATGCCTTTATTATAGTTTGATAATCAATAGTTTATTTAATATTTAAGCAGAGAAAAGTTAACAGAATAATGCAAAAGCATTAATTTTTCTTGAAAAAAAACGTAGAAAAGTTTGGCAGTACAGAAAATATATAGTACCTTTGCACTCGCAATTCGGAAATGAGTTAATCATTAAAGAAAAAGCAACGGGGCGTAGCGCAGCTCGGTAGCGCATCTGGTTTGGGACCAGGCGGTCGCAGGTTCGAATCCTGTCGCCCCGACTTTTGTCTAACTCTTTAGAGAAAGAGAGACGTTAAATGCGGCAATAGCTCAGTTGGTAGAGCACGACCTTGCCAAGGTCGGGGTCGCGAGTTCGAGTCTCGTTTGCCGCTCTTTGATATTCTGAAAGATATATAAGCTTTTGCTTTTAGTTTATGCCCAGGTGGCGGAATTGGTAGACGCGCACGTTTCAGGTGCGTGTGTTTCACGACGTGCAGGTTCGAGTCCTGTTCTGGGCACTTTTTTATTCAGAATGTCACGGACATGTTGGAGAGGTGGCGGAATTGGTAGACGCGCTACTTTGAGGGGGTAGTGAAAATTGTTTCGTGGGAGTTCGAGTCTCCTCCTCTTCACATAGAATAGTTTAGTAAGTTGTTATTACTTACCTTTTAATGCGGCAATAGCTCAGTTGGTAGAGCACGACCTTGCCAAGGTCGGGGTCGCGAGTTCGAGTCTCGTTTGCCGCTCTTTTTTGAAGAGAAACATACTTAGCATTTTCTTTATGAATTTATATCTGCGATATTTCGATAATGAAGTATTAGTGCATACTGTTGAAGAAGCCTTGGATTTTCTGGGTTCTATTCCTGACATCCAGCTTACGCCGGAACTGGAAGAGGACATCAGGAACTATGCATCGAATGATGTCTTCTACCCGAAACGCTACAAGGTCCGTCCCCGCGTCTATTTTATCGTCATCAAGACCGAGGCTGCCAATATGATGGATTTCAAGCAGAAGAAGGCGCTCCGTCCTGTCGCCGAAGGAATGTCGCGCAAGGACAGTCCCGCAATCATGCACCTCAATGAGGAACGCGAGGGATGGTATGAAGGCGAGCTCGACTTCAAGCGTGTCGTCCTGATTCCGGCATCGGGCAAGCACGAATACCGGGACACGCATTTTGTAGCGCGCTGCAAGGCACTGTCGGGATGGGACTGCTACAACCGTATTGTAGAGTACCTGAAAGGACGGGTCGACAACAGAAGCCAGTTCCCGTCGGCAAAAGGCAAGAACTTCAGATTCAGATATTTAGGTATGTGGAAGTAGATTCCACATACCTTTCGTCATTGATTGCTTATGAATAAGGTGATGTTGATCGGCAATGTCGGCCGTGATCCGGAGATCCGCTACTACGAGGCCGACCAATGCGTGGCTTCGTTTACGCTGGCGACGACGGAGCGTGGCTTTGCACTGCCGGACGGCACCGCCGTACCCGACCATACAGACTGGCACAACATCGTACTGTTCAAGTCGCTGGCAAAGTATGCCGAACAGTACATCCATAAAGGGGACAAACTTTATATAGAGGGGCGCATCCGGTATCGCTCGTCTGACGACAAGAAGGGACAACGCAGGTATGTCACCGAAATCTATGGAGAGAGCCTTGAATGGCTGTCTGCTCCCCGTAAAGCCGGAAACAAGTCTGAAGAGTCGGTGGACGACAGCTCCAGCGAGACTTCAGGGAAATCTAAATTACCTTTCTGATGGATTCTTTTTTAGTGGATATATCTTCTTATATCAGCGTTAATCCTGTTGATTTCAGTGTTGTAGTTGCAATCCTGTTTGCGGTTTTCCTTCTTTTGCTTTCTGCTTTTGCCAGCGCCTCTGAAATAGCTTTTTTCAGTCTGTCTCCTGCGGATGTCGACGCATTGGATCCGGACAAGCGTCCCTCCGACCAGCTTATCCGGGAGCTCAGGGAGGACAGCGAACGCACATTGGCGACGATTCTCATCACGAACAATCTTGTCAACGTGGCGATTATCATGCTGTGCAATTACATCTTTGACAGTCTGTTTGACTTCAAGGTAGAGTGGCTGCAGTTTCTCTGTGTGACGATTCTCCTGACGTTCATCCTCCTGCTGTTCGGCGAAATTGTCCCGAAAGTATATAGCAGGGCCAATCCGCTGGCATTCTGCCGCAGGGGGGTAAAGGGCATCGTCTTCTTCCGCCGGCTGTTCTGGCCGATTGAAACGGTTCTGCTGAAGAGCGGCGCCTTTGCGGAGAAAGTGATCCAGAAGGAAAACCGTCAGCTTTCGGTGGATGATCTGGAACAGGCATTGGAACTGACAGATAAAAGTGACATCAAAGATGAACAGGGGATGCTTCAGGGCATTATCCGGTTCGGTGATGAGACTGCCAAAGAGGTGATGACATCGCGTCAGGACATCGTGGATCTGGATATCCGCTGCTCGTATGAAGGCGTGCTGAAATGTATTGTCGACAACAATTACTCACGGATACCGGTCTATCAGGACAACCAGGATAATATCCGCGGAATCCTTTATATCAAAGACCTGCTGCCGCATCTGTCCAAACCGATGAATTTCAGGTGGCAGAGCCTGATTCGTCCGCCTTATTTTGTCCCTGAGACAAAGAAGATTGACGACCTCCTGCGAGAGTTCCAGGAGAACAAAGTGCATATTGCCGTCGTTGTGGATGAGTTCGGCGGAACGAGCGGTATCGTGACGCTGGAGGATATTCTGGAAGAGATCGTCGGCGAAATCAATGATGAGTACGACGAGGAAGAACACCACTATTCACGGCTGGGTCCCAACAGCTATATCTTTGAGGGAAAGACGCTCCTGCACGACTTCGTGAAGATTCTGGGACTTTCTGATGACGAGTTTGACGATATAGCAGGCGATGCTGATTCTCTGGCAGGTCTGCTGTTGGAAATCAAAGGGGATTTCCCGGCTGTCCATGAGGTTCTCGTCTACAAGCGGTACAGATTTGAGGTGCTGGCCATCGAAGAGCGTAGAATCAGTAAGGTGAAGGTGACGGTCTGTGGTGAGAATAACGAGTGACGCGGATGGAAAGGTCCGTATCGGACTGCTCGAAATAGCCAAGGGCAGAAAGGCGGAAAAGGAAGGAGAGCTTCGGGTTCTGGAAGCTTTGCTGGGGTATGAACCGGTCGTTCTTCATAATGCGGATGGGAAACCGGTGATTGATGCTTACCATGTCAGTATCTCGCACACCGTCGGTTATGTCGCTGTGATCCTTTCGCGGGATTATGAAGTGGGGATCGATATCGAATACGTTTCCGAACGGGTCGGTCGGATTGCGGCACGGTTTCTCCGGAATGATGAAAACTTTACAGACTGCAGGCAGTTGCTTACCGCATGGTGTGCCAAGGAAACCATGTACAAGCTCTTCTCTTCTGACCATTTAGGGTATCAGGAGATGAGAGTCAGTCCGACGGAAAGACTGATGACGAATATCCGCCGCAATGTCACACTTCAGTTCAGGTGCGAAGAGAACCAGGCTTTCCTGCTGACGTATGCCTGGCGCTGATACGTTCCGTCAATGCGTGTCTGCAATCGATTGCATCTGTTTTTGGGGATGTTGGTGCAATCGTTTGCCCAATGATTTTGTTGGATAAAGGTATTTTATTGCGCATTTTTCATCAATCCTTTTGTATCTTTGCGCCATCGAAGGTAACTGATTGTTCAGGATAATCCGGGCTGTCGGATTGCGGAAAGGACGCTTCCTTCTAAAGGATTCAATCTGTCTCCGATGTATTTGGTGGCCAAGGGTAAGATTGGTAATTTGTGATTGATTTTTGTTGATTTGGTTAAGAACCCCATTTACTCAATAAAGTAAGTGGGGTTAGTGTTTGGTCAATAAAAAATGCATAAAACACAACAAAAAACAGTTAGATGTGATAAAAAATATTTAAATAATTGGGAATAAGGGAAAATTCCTTACTTTTTATTTTATTTTTTCCTATCTTTGTATCAGTCATTTAACATAGAACATAAAAGATCAACAAATTAGTCTAATTAAGAGGAGGGCATTATAATGAAAGAAACTAAGACCTTGGAATTCTTCGATGAGTATGAATTCGAGAATCAGAACAGTCAAGAATGCACCGATGTACGTCAGTTACTCGGTGGAGAAATTTGGTACAACTGAGAAGTTGCATGAGCATTTGTATATCTTCCTTGTTGAGTAAAGAACGCACTCCATCTTGCAGATCGAGTGCGTTCTTTGTGCTGTATCATTCCTCTATGCGCGCTTTGGCTTCTCATGAAGATGGATGCCGTCTTGTGCGTAAAGCCTACTTTGGGAATCTGGAGTTTATCATGAAACTTATGGAGAAGCTATATCAGATCTTCATAAGCCTGGTTCATCTCATTCATCAGTGTCTCGAAGTTGTCGGAATTCAAAGCCGCTTTCCTGAACATCAGTTCCAGATTTTCTTCTTCGAAGGTGAGTGGCGTTTCGTGCAGAAGAGAGACCATTCCCGACAGCATCAGTCGATAGACGGTGGCCTGACGCAGTCTTCCGTTTTCAGCAGCCGCCAAGGTTATTCCGGCCGCATAAGCCTGCATCTGGACACGGACAAGGGAACGGATGGCAAGAGAGACAGGTACGCTGTCTTCATCGGTCAAGGGCGGGCAGTCTGAAAAATAGGCCTCGGCTGACTGGAGGTGTCCCTCAAGCAGAGCGTACATGTGTCTTTGATATTCGGAAGTTATCAGGTCGTACAACGGCTTGCTGGCGCAGGCATAACGCAAGAGAACCTTTGTCGGGGTCGAATCAGAGAAATGTCGTTTTCTCATGTCGTCGGTCACTTCCTCGACGTTCTGATAGTTCAGACGGATGAGAATAGGGAAGAGAACGGAAACGAAATGGTGTGAGAGCCGGTCTAAATTGTCCATCACCAGCTGTTTGTATTCTTTTGCTTCCAGCTTCTTTTTACCGGTGAACAGGGCATCAGCCTGACCCGAAAAGAAAGCATGAAAGTAGCCTCTGACTATTGCAGAAGCTACCCTTGAGCGGTTTATATCTTTTATCCTCATTTTCTGTTGTTTATCTATGACCGCCAAAGCTGCCATAGTTATTCGGCATGTTGGGACGTGTCTGAGTGGATCGAGCCTGTTCTGCAGGCATGGGAGAACTTGTCGCGGACGGACGGGAGGCATTGCCGAAAGACACACCGTTGTTGCTGTCCGGTTGCTGACGGGTCGGTACCGTGCTTTGTCGGGGCTGGCAGACCGGGCTTGTCGTCTGCTGCCTTGAACCGCCGAAACTCTGGTTGGAAAGTCTGTCTGAGGCGACGTCCGTGCTGTTCCGGCTTGCATTGCCGAAGCTGTAGTGCCGGTCGTCTTGCCGTGGCGCATCCCATGCCCTGTCGTTCTGATAGACTTCCCGGCCGGTTCTGGAACGGCTGGTCATGGGCGGTCGCCCCTGCCGGTCGCCAAATCTCCCTGCATAATAACTTTCTGCAGACTGGTTGCGTCCTCCACGGTAAGTGAAGTAGTCTGCCGGACGTGAACGGTAGAAGCGATCACGGTCGGTATAACGGTTATAAACCCGGTATGCGTAGTTCTGGTTGTACCAGTAGACCGGACGGTAGAAGTAGTCTTCACCTATATAATGGTTATACTGCCGGGCATTGAGCACATAGAACAGGTCGCTGTTCCGTCTCGACCAGTAGCTTCCGTAAAGAGAACTTTCCCCCTGCATGTTCAGAAGGTAGTCGAGGTTTATCTCATAGACTGCTTCATACTGTGCGTCGGTCAGTCCGAGTTCATAAGCCATCTTGTCCGAAAGGAAGAATGCCTCCCGGCGGGCATCCTCATAAGACAGCCTGCCGTAACTGCTTCCATATTCCACATTGTAACCGTCATCATAAACTGCACCTGATGAAGCCATCGGTCCGCCAATTCCTCCTCCTATAGAGAAGAATGTGCCACAGGAAGTCAGCGAAAGGGCTGTGAAGCCCCCGATCAACGTATAGAGAACTTTCTTTTTCATATCTGTAACCTTTAAAGTGACTATTTCTGTTGTCTGTCTGATGCAAAAATAGCCGTTTGGCTTCAAATTTCATGTAGGTAAATTCCTATTCTGCAAGGGGAAGTTCCTACATTTCATACCCATCTGTTCCACAACACCCATTACAGAGCAACTGACCCTGAAAAGGGGAAGTTTCTTTCTTTCCTTCCACTTCATACACATTTTCCATCGCTGAACAGCAGATTAATAAAGGGGAATTTCCCATCTTCTCTTCCACTTCATACACGGTTTCCATCGCAGAACAGCGGATCAATAGAAAGGGAAGTTTCCTTCCTCTTATTCTACTTCTTCAACAACGGTATTGGGTACTTCTTTTGATTTCAACATCTCATCCAGACTCTTGAAAGTATAGGCGGCCTTGTCCTTTACGAAGGTCTTTGAGAAACGGTCACGCAGACTCATGAGCTTCTGTACGGCTTCCTGATAGGTCTCGGCGGTGATGCGTTCTGCCATCGACTTCGCATTTGTCGGAGTGAAGTCAAAGTATTGTACAAGATACTGCTGGAACTGTCGACGCTGGTTCTGGGTCATCTCCTGGAGCTGCAGGTTCATCTTGTCTTTCGTGCGATGAATGACAAAGACGAGCTCGTCCGGTTCACCACCACGCTGCCCGCGGTCATACTTCTTCCCATACTCAAAGTAGCAATCGCAGAATCCCTTCTCTGAAAGTTCTTTAAGCTCCTGCATGGCCGGGTCGAGGACACGTCGACAGAAATCGGAAAACTTCTTGTAGTTGTTTTCCAGACGAAGCATCTTGCGGAACTCCAAAGTCTTGATGACTGTACGCCCCTTGTCTATCCATGACTCGATGAACATGTAAATACGCTGTGTATAACGGTTCTTGCAGGCGAAGACAATCTGCTTCCCTAAGCGGTGATAGCCGAAGTCCAGGGAGACAAGACGCTCTGCAACAGTATGGTCGAGCTTCAGGATCGCGTATTTGTTATAGGATCTGTCCTCCGGGATATAGACATCACAGAGGTTGGTCGCCTTTGTGTATTTTCTTCCCTCCGCCGTTTTATAAGGTATTTCGACAGGGATAGAGGCCAGCATTTTCAGTGAATTGCGCAGCTGGGGATAATGGTTCGGGTCGACTCCCAGCTCCTTGAAAGGGAGCTTGATAGGCATGCGGCCGTCCTCATCCAGCTCGTCTGTCTGGAACAGATCCAGTTGGAAACTACGCTTGTTGTTCAGGATTCCATGCAGGATAGACTGCAGACTCTCGACGATAGACACCAGAATCCTCACCTGGATCAGGGAGTAGTCGTGGCGCATCATCGTCACGGCGATAGGCTGCAGAAGCCAGGTCTCCTCTTCTATGGGGATCAGGTCGTTCGAGATGGTACGGCTTTTCAAAGGAGCTTTCTGGGCCTTTGCCCCGCGCTTGCGGGTAACCTTCCGTGTGGTTGTCTTGTCCGTTGTCATATATGCAATGTTTGCCTTTGTCATGTAGTTTGTGAATCCTTCAAGCTACAAAGATACTGCTTTTATTTGAACTAACTATTAAAAACAACGAAAATGATAGGCTGCACTTTCTGAAAGCCGAATAAAACCCGGCCGGAATCCGACCGGGACTTATCCATACTACATGCTTATCCCCACGTAGACGGACAGATCTGCGTGGGGATTATCAGTTTACGGCCGGTTCACCGGATATTTTCGGATAGCGTACATGGCATCGCCCTGTGACCTGCGGATTCCCCCGTCCGGCTTATGGAGAGACAGACGGCGATGCTTACAGCAGGCGGCCCGCATCGCTGTAAACAGCCCGACGGCGGCCGCTTCACCGTCACATGTACGATGACAATGCTACGACTTCCTAAAACGAAATGTTAAGTCCGGCCTCTACCGTGGTGTAGGTTTTCCTGATCGGTACGATAGGATCCGTGTCGTAGATCAAGCGGTAGGCGCCGTTGATTCCAATCTTGGGTGTAATATTGTATTTCAGGTCGACGGCCCCGCCAAAGCGTGCTGCTTTGAAGTAACTGTCTGGCTTTGCCTGATGGATGGCCGTGGTCGTCAGTTCCCAATGGTCTCCGATATGATGCTTGCAGCTGACTGACAGGTGGCTCTTGATGCTGCGGCTGTAAGCGTGCAGCCGGGCAGGATTCGGAGAGGGATCATCCCATTTCTCAAACTCGTAGAACAGTCCCACTGCGGCAAACATGAGGAACTTCTCTTTGTTCACCAGCCGATAGCGCGACTGTAGTCCGGTAGAGATCTTATACTCCATCCCCCGGCTCTCAGCCCACTGTGATTCTGCGTAAGGATAGATTTCAAAGGCACGGCTTAACAGATAGCGGTATTCAACATGTACGTAACCGCCGCTGACGGTCGCCTTCTTGCCATAGGTCGAGAACTCCAGTTTGTTGATCAGGTTGATGACACGCTTGTGCCTGATCAGCAGGTTGAGATTGGCGGTATTCTTGAGTGTTAGTACGTTTTCCTTTTCGGTCTTGAAGTCGAGTACCGGCTGCAGAGACCCCTGTATGGTCTTCGTGCTGTCTATATCCATCGTCAGATTCTCCGAAAAAAGCATTTGCGAATAGGAGGGGAGATGAAACAAGAGTGCGGATAATAAAGAGAAGAGTGTTTTTTTTGTCATTGTTTTTTGTTTTCTTAGAGAATATGAAGTTCATTGAAATATAAGGACAGACACACCCGTCTATCCTGAAACTGTGCTGTGGAAAAAGCAGTCAGACCGTTGGTCCTGATGGTGAAGGAGACGTCCGCCTGTCTGATAATTCAAGATAAGCCTGTTCTGAAAATCCCCGTCGGCGTATTGATACAGTTGAACATCTGCCGGATTCTTGTGGCTCTTTTACCTTCATGCGCCACCTCCGGCTTTCTCTTTCAAGGTGTACAGCCTGTCATGCTCTTCAGGAAGGAAGACAGTATCTGTCCGCCTAATAGTCCTGAATCCATCACCGGATTTTTCCAGAACCACCCCTATATAGCGGATCGGGGGGGAGCCGCCGCCGGTCAGATACGGTCAAATTTGATGCACCTTATCATATATGCAGACGGGGTTCCCTTGCAGGAAGCCCCTGACCCCATGTCGGCAGACCGGATACGATGAAACCGTCCAGACCTTCGGGTCTTTTCCCTTTTATACAGCAATCTTCTGCTTTCTCTTTCGCTCGCATAGGCCTGCCGTGCTTTTGGAGAAGAAAGCAGAAGCTGCCAGTCTAAAAGGCAGACGACCTTCAAAGGCAGCTTTCAGCGTCTGCCCTTAAAGGTGTTTTCAGAACCGTTCCCTGAAAGTCTTACTTGTCGATGATCTGGACTTTCTTGTTCAGTTTGTCAATCTTAGACTGGAGCTTGGCCATTTTCTGCTCCATCTTGGTCATGTCCTTCTGACTCTTCGCCAGCTTCTTGTTGACGGCCTTTGTCTCCTCCAGTTTCTTGACGGTGTCTTTGGCCTGCTTTACAGTACTTGAAGGGTCTGATGCCGTGAAATTGGTTGTGGCGCTGTTGGCATCGGCATTGACACTGGCGGCCTTTTCGCTGATGGCATTGTAATTGGCCTTTTCCTTCTCGTAATCGAGCTGGAGTTTGTTCAGCTTTGCCGTCAGATCGAGCACTTTCTGCTGCTCTTTCAGGTTGTTGACTATTGCGGTGTTCTGGGAAAAGCCGGTAAGGACTGACAATGTCATTATCCCCATCAATAATAATCTTTTCATATTTAAAGTCTGTTTAAATTTATGTTGCATAACATACGTATTTATCGTGGATCAACAAAGATTTATCCACAATTTTTTCGTTTGTATAGTCGAAATCCCTCTGCGGATACGGGAGACGAGAGCTTTCTGCTGGAACAGGTTCAGCCCTCCTGCCCATGCTGACGGACAGGGCAGGGCATCAGATACTGTCTGTCGACGGCTGTCTGCCTCTGTCGTCTTTCGGATGCTTCATGCCTAAACCGATGTCATCCAGCAGTCCGTCCAGCGCTCCTCCCAGTATTCCTTTAATGGCTGTCGCGGCAGGATCGACCACGTTTTCCTGTATCATTTTCTGAGCTTTCTGCTTGAGCTGTTCTTTCACGTTTATCTCCGATTTCTTGTAATACTGCTCTGCGGCTTTCCGGAGATCGTCTTCGTCGACCGTGAAGATATGGCCCAAAAGACCTAAGGAAACGATGTAGTCCTTGCCGTTATAGTGGACTTTCCCCAGAGAGCAGACGACGTAATT
>ERZ773046.1034-NODE-1034-length-16776-cov-4.267029_pt1 | contig 16776 bp, 12 predicted proteins | sample MGYA00580634_ERZ773046 | MGnify/ENA primary metagenome ERZ773046 (study PRJEB29015, sample SAMEA2738127) | human oral metagenome | biome: human oral; feature: human-associated habitat; material: saliva | place: China | collected 2159 ... | reverse complement strand
ACCTTTAAAGCCTCAAAGGAGGTGTACGGAATGAATTCCTACACCTCCTAATTCGTTTTAATGCGTATCACGTTACTGTGATTATAGAATCCGTTAGTCTTTGCGGAATCATCTTTATGCAGCCAATATTTTTTCTGTTTTCCACTTTGTTAGTAGTTTTTTCTGTGCAAGTAACTAAAAGAGAATGCTACATTTCAACTAGCAAAGCTGTGCTGCACTAAATCCTCTTTACGGTTGTACAGAAAATCTAATACGGAGTTCTTACTAAGAACTGCAATACGCGTTTCCTTTCCATTAAGGCATCTTTATGATTGAATAAAAAATGCTATTACGGAGTTCTGCACGGAATCTATAGTAGCGATAATAGCGTTTGTAACTGATGTGAATTGGGAGTAAGACAGAAGAAACAATGCACTTCTGTTTCTTCGTCGTCTTACCCCCGCAAGGACAAATAGGATTGACCAAACTGCTTGTCAGTAACGGTCAATCCATTTGTCTACTGCGTCAAAATCAATAAAGTTTATTAATTGATAAAGACAAACTTGAGGCTCGATAGGTGATGAGACGTAAGGCTCACCCCGGTACAGCTATTGTCGCTACTATAAAGAGTTCCGTCAGAACAGAGTAATAGCTTTTCTATTTTTTATTTTCCGGTCCAATCATAGAGAGGCCGACACGACCTTTCTTAAGATCAAGCTCCGTCACCCAAACCGTTACGATATCCCCAACTGCAACGACATCACTTGGATGTTTCACGAAGCCTTTTTTCAATTTCGAAATATGCACAAGGCCGTCTTGTTTCACACCGATATCTACGAATGCGCCGAAGTCTACTACGTTACGAACGGTTCCTTCGAGTTCCATTCCCACTTGTAAGTCTTCCATCTTCAAGACATCGCTACGTAAGATTGGGCCTGCAACTTCTTCACGTGGGTCACGTCCTGGTTTCAATAATCCATCCAGCACTAATTCCAGCGTTTCTTGTCCGATGCCAAATTCTTCTTTCAACTCTTTCGCATTCAGTCCTTTAAGGGCTTCTTCCAACTCTGGTGAACCAAGCGCTAATTTTTCAGCATTGGCTTTTTTCAAAATGGCTTTAGCAACATCATAAGACTCTGGGTGAATGTCAGTGCCGTCAAATGGATTCGTTCCATCGATGATTCGTAAGAACCCAACGGCTTGCTCGTAAGCTTTTGGCCCTAAGCGAGGTACTTTCTTCAATTGCGTACGGTTTGTGAACTTACCGTTTTCGTCACGGAAAGCGACCACGTTGGCTGCTGTTGTTTTCGTTAATCCGGCAATGTGCTCTAAGAGAGCGGCACTCGCCGTATTCACGTTTACCCCAACCTTGTTCACGGCTGTTTCAACGACAAAGTCTAACTGCTCATCTAATTGTTTTTCTGGCACATCGTGTTGATATTGTCCAACCCCAACGGCTTTTGGATCAATTTTAACGAGTTCTGCAAGTGGGTCTTGCAAGCGACGAGCGATGCTGACTGCGGAACGCTCTTCAACTTGGTAATCTGGAAATTCTTGACGTGCAATATCGCTGGCAGAATACACAGAGGCACCTGCTTCGCTGACGATAGTATAAACAACCTTACGAGGGATTTGTCGTAATTGTTCCGCCACGAATTGTTCAGACTCACGGCTAGCCGTTCCGTTCCCAATCGCCACAAGTGTCACTCCGTATTGTTCCACGATGCGACGGAATTGTCCGCCTGCTTGAGCGCGTTTGGCTTCTGAAGCTCCTACGTGAGGGTAAATCACAGACTTACCAAGCACTTTCCCCGTTTCATCGATTACCGCTAATTTACATCCTGTACGGTACGCAGGGTCTAGACCTAAGATGACTTGGCCTTTCATTGGCGCTTGTAATAATAAGTTCTTCAAGTTTTCCCCAAAAATCGCAATCGCTTGTGTTTGCGCCTTTTCACTTAATTCATTACGGATTTCGCGTTCAATCGCTGGTCCGATGAATCGCTTGTAGCTTTCTTCAATCGCGCCTTCGACAATCGGTGCAGATGGTGAAGACGGATTTTTGATTTTCTCTTCTTTAATCTTTGTAAGAGGGTTCGTCACGTCAACTTCAATCGTCACACGTACAACGTCTTCTTTTTCTGCACGGTTTAAGGCAAGCACGCGGTGAGGAACGATGGATTTCACTGGCTCCTCGTAGTCATAGTACATTTCGTAGACTTTCTTCTCGTCGAGCTCTTCTTTCTTCACAACAGACTTCACGATACCGTTCTTTTGCGTAAATTGACGCAATTGTTTACGGTATTTTGCTTCATCGGAAATCCATTCAGCGATAATTTCTACAGCACCGTTAATGGCATCTTCGACCGTTAGAATCGCTTTTTCTTCATTAATAAATGTGGCCGCTTTTTCCTCTACAGAATCCTTCGTCGTCATGAGTAACCATAACGCAAACGGTTCTAGTCCTGCTTCTTTAGCAATCGTTGCCTTCGTGCGACGTTTTTGTTTATACGGACGATAAATATCTTCTAATGCCGTTAAAGTTGTCGCCTTGCTTAATGCAGCCGTAATCTCTGGCGTCAGTTTGCCTTGTTCGTCAATGAGACGGCTAATTTCTTCTTTCCGTTTTTCGAAGTTTTCCAAATAACGTTGGCGCTCTTCGATTTCACGGATTTGCACCTCATCTAACGAACCGGTTTGGTCTTTACGATAACGTGCAATAAACGGTACTGTATTCCCATCTTGTAAGAGACCTAATACCGTATCGATTTGTTTTGGTTTATATTGAGTGAGTTCTGCCTTCACAAGCGCTACGGAACGCTCGTAAGCAGTGATTTCAGTTGTTTGTTCTGTCATAGTCAACTCCCTTTCTGTCTCCTCTATCCTATCATGAAATAAAAGGAAAAGCACCTAAGCAAAAATACCTAGGTGCCCTATTACGGCTAAAGTTTAAATAAGTGTGTTCACTATCAGCTGATGTTTACTCTTATAGAAGAGCTAAGATAATGAAGTTAAGGATGAATAATCCTGTAGCGACCCATAAAATTGGGTGAATGTCTTTTGCTTTACCAGTAATCACTTTCACTAAGCAGTAGAAGATGAATCCTGCTGCAATCCCGTAAGAGATACTGTAGCAAAGCGCCATGAAGATGCCGGCAAAGAACGCTGGAATGGCTTCGTCCAATTCGTCCCATTTCACATCTGCGAATGAAGAAAGCATCATCACCCCAACAATGATTAACGCTGGTGCTGTCGCTTCTGCAGGAACGATTCCGACGAATGGTGCTAATAATGTTGATAATAGGAAGAGACCTGCTGTAACGACTGCTGTTAAACCAGTACGTCCACCCGCACCGATTCCGGCTGCACTTTCAACATAAGTTGTAGTGTTTGAAGTACCAAAAATCGCCCCGATAGAAGTACCGATGGCATCTGCGAATAAGGCTTTATCCATCTTAGAAGAGAAACCAGATCCATTTTCAAGTTGACGTTCGTCTTCTTCAGAGAAGATCCCTGTTTTACGACCTGTACCGATGAAGGTTCCAAGTGTGTCAAATGTATCCGATAAGCTGAATGCGAAAATCGTCATTAATACTAACGGTAAACGCGCAGGGTCCGAGAAGAGTTTCACGATTCCTTCTGAGCCAAAAGCGGCCATGAATGTTGTGCCTAAGTCATTGAACGCTGCTCCTAGTGAGTTGCTTTCAAAGCTTACTTTTGATAAATCAACAACGCCCATTGGGATGGCTAAAATTGTTGTTAACACAATCCCGATAAGGATAGCTCCACGAACTTTTTTCAATAATAAGAATACAGTGATGATTAAACCGATAACTGCTAAAAGTGCACCTGGAGACGTGAAGTTTACAAGAGATGGAACGATTCCACCATTTGAATTCACGCTAAACACGCCGCCTTTGTAAGCTTCTGTTGCGACATTATACGCAGCACCGTTGACTTGAGTAATCGTTTTTGAATCAGAAAGAAATTCTAATAGGTTGGCATTTTTTAAACCGATATAAGCGATGAAAATTCCAATCCCGCCCCCGATGGCATGTTGCATACTGACCGGAATGGCTTTAATAATCATCTTACGAACTTTTGTTACAGTAATAAAAATATTTAATAAACCACAAATAAATACCATTGCTAATGCTTCTTGCCAAGTGAATCCAAGGCCGAATACAACTGTAAATGTAAAGAACGCGTTTAACCCCATCCCTGGTGCTAATGCGTAAGGAACGTTTGCGAAAAGACCCATCACTAATGTGCTGACAACTGTTGCAATAATCGTTGATAAGAAGACTGCTTGGAATGGCATCCCTGTTTTACTAAGAATGTTCGGATTGACAAAAATGATGTATGACATCGCGAAGAATGTCGTTAACCCAGCCAAAAACTCCGTTGAAACGTTCGTGCCGTTCTCTTTCAGTTTAAAAAACTTATCCATTGAAATGATAACTCCTTTTTATTGGTTTATTTGACGACTTAAGTATACTAGAACCATTTTTATTTTACAATATAAAACACGTACATTTTAGTACGCTAATTTTATTTTCGTTCGTTTTATTTAACTTTATTTTATTTCAAGATTGTCAGATGGACGATTCTGTTTCTAAACACGAATATTAGCAACAAAAAAAGAAGTGGCGTTCGCCACTCCTTTTTCTTTTAGTTATTCTTCTATTATTTTGATTCCTTTACGCCCTTTTTCCACCGGTGTCATAAAGTCATGATAATCCCCAGGTTCATCCTCTTCTAGCCCTGCTTCTTTGAGCCCTACATAATAAGAACCTTTGACTTCTCCTGCATTTGAAGCAAAGAATCCTTCTCTCAAATTTTTTTGAACTCTTACATTCAGATACTCCATCGACTCTTTAGCAAGTTCTTGCACCTCAAAACTTACAATCAACTGTGTTTTATTTTTGTTATACTTGTCTTCGTCGTATTTCCCAAAGGAGTAGCTGACTGGCGAAGGCTTTGGGCTTTCGTATTCTGCGAAATCTACAGCATTGAATTGTTCTCGTAAATCTTTAATTTTTTCATCTATCTTTTTCAATTTTTCTCGGACTTCCTTAGAATTTCCTTCCCACGATACTTTAATACCTTCCTTTCTCAGCGCCTCTAATTGGACTTCTAATTTTTCTCGAAGTTGTTGTTTATGGCGATAGAAATTTCGTTCAAATTGTTTTTGGGCTAGTTCTAAAATTTGTTTTTCATTCTTCCCTCCTAAATCCCCGAGGTCCAAATCCAATCCTGTATAGGCAAGCACGTTTCCTTTTCCATCAAAATGATAGACCGCCGTCACCGTGTTATGTGGATTTAACTCTCCTCTCTCTCCGTGATGCACATCCATCCAAATCCTATCTGACTGCAACGCATATGGTAGAGGGATTTTTTCCTTTTCTCCGCATGCTGCAAGCATAACAGCTACTACCGACAGCAACGCTAGTTTTATCCATGTCTTCATCATTCTTCCTCCAACGTTCGAACTTTCACTTTCATTATACTACACGCAATCAGAATCTGCTCCTATTCCAAACAAAAACGCCAGAGCATCCTTGTACTCTGACGTCTAAAGGGATTATTTATCTGAATTCCACACTGGGAAGTATTGGCCTGGTGCGATTTCATTCATTTTCTTCGCTACATCGTCTGATTGATATAATTCAACGATTTTTTTGTATGTTGGGTTGTCAGCATCTGCTGCTTTAACAACGATGATGTTGTAACGATCTTTAGGAATTGTATCTAAGTGGTTTGCATCTGAGAAGATGTTGTCTTCGATTTTCAAACCAGCATCTTGTGCCATAGAACCATTAATTGAAGCTGCATCAACGTCTTGTAATAAACGTGGTGCTTGTGCTGATTCTGCTTCGATGATTTCTAAGTTACGAGGGTTGCTTGTGATGTCTGCTAATGAAGCTTTTGTTCCAACGCCTTCTTTTAATGTGATTAAGCCTTCTGTTTCTAATGCTACTAAAGCACGACCTTGAATCGCTACTTCTTTTGGTACTAATACTTTTGCATTTTCTGGTAAATCTTTTAATGATTTATATTTTGTTGAGAAATAATATAATGGCACGATAAATGTTGTTCCGATTTCTTTTAAATCAGTCCCTTTATCTTTATTCCATTGTGCTAAGTATGCACGGTGTTGGAATGCGTTCATTTGAACAGAACCTTCTTCAAGGGCTGTATTTGGTAATACGTAGTCGTTCATTTCTACAACTTCGATATTGATATTTTCTTTTTTCGCTTTTTCAGCTACGTAATCCCAGATTTCGTGTGATGCGCTACCTACTACGGCAACTTTAACTGTTTGCGCTGGTGCTTCAGTTGTTTTAGAAGCCTCGCTTGATTGTTGTGAACTTTGATTTCCGCACGCTGCTAATGTGAATGCTGCAACGGCTGTTAATAATACGTTTTTAATTTTCATATTGTTTTTCCTCCGATTTTATAAATTTGTTGTGTTAGTTGCGAATTTAATTGAAACATTCCTCCTTGCACTGTCGAACACAATAAAAAAATCCTCTGCCCCAAAAAGGACAAAGGACGACCATTTCAAAAATACCGTGTTACCACCTTTATTCGTTTATCCATCACTGGACAAACCTCACCCGATTCCACTAACTGACAGTTGAAATCGTACCGCTATAACGGGCGCCCCGTACTTCCCTTACATCTGCTCAGAAAGTCCGCTCAATGGCCATCTTCCTCATTTCGTCACTACTTAGTTCCACCAACCCTAAGCTCTCTACTCAGTGCCTCGATGAGTACTCTCCATCTCGATGCGTTATGGATTCCATTATACGCTCATTCTTTTCGATGTCAACAAAACTCTTCCATTTATAGACATTTGTTTTCGAAATAGAAACAAAATCATCAAACTGACTCTAGCATAAAGAAAACCTCCACACGAAAGTTCGTGCAGAGGTTAAAACCGTCTTATTTAGCAGTAGTTGTTGTTGTTTGTGAATCAGCCGCTTGTAAGAAATTCTTCAAAGCGTTTTGTAAGCTTTCATCTGTGATTTTCACGTCAGCAGCTTTCACTAAATCTACCATTGTTTGGTGTAAGTATGCAGAATCTTTCAATTTCGCATCTAACATTTCTTTTTCCATTTGTTCTTTCATTTCATCAAATGGTTTCTTCTCTTCTTTAGATACTAACTTAATGATGTGGTATCCAAATTGAGTTTGAACTGGAGTTTCAGTGATATCTCCAGCGTTCTTCAAGTCGTAAGCTGCTGTTGAGAATTCAGTTACCATGTCTGAACGTTTAAATGGTCCAATTTGGCCGCCTTTTGCAGCTGTACCAGTATCCGCAGAGTTTGCTTTTGCTAATTCCGCAAAATCAGCACCATCTTTTAATTGTTGGATTAATTCTTCTGCTTTTGTTTTAGCAGCTGCTTTTTCTTCGTCAGATGCATCTGCTTTAGCAGCAATTAAGATATGTTGAACTGTAATTTGTGGTTCCCACGCATCATAGTATGCTTTGATGTCTTCTTCTGAGAAGTTCGCAGCTTTCTTCACTGCTTCTGTCATTAATTTATTTAAGTAAAGTGTTTGACGGTATGCGTCTACAGAAGTAATTCCGCTTTGTTGTAAAGCCGCTAATAAACCAGGTTCGCCACCGTATTGAGCTACTAATTTAGCCACTTCTTCATCTGCAGCTGTTTTAAGAGATTTTGCATCTTCAATAGATCCTTCTAGTACTTTTGTTAATACTAAACGTTGTAGTGTTTGTTCTCCAACAGTATCTTTCATTGCTGTAACAAATTCATCTTTTGTAACGTTACCGTATTTAGTAGTCGCAACGTTTTCAGATGAGCCATTTGAGCAAGCCGCTAATGCGAAAGTTGATGCAAGCGCTAATGCTCCTACGAATTTTTTCTTCATAAAATTCCCTCTCCAATCGGTTTTCTTTTTAATCGATGTTATTAATATACCACAGTTTGAAGCTGTTTCCTAATTTTCCACCCATCTCTTACTTTTTCTTAACTTTCTAAAAAGCAAAAGAGCCAGGACCTATTTCCTGACTCTTCGGTAAGTTAAGTTTAGTTCAAAAAATATTGTGATTATTGTAATACACGAATTGTGATTGTACGACGTCCGAAGTTGTAAACATCATTCAAGTTTACTAAGTGAACATCAATTCTATTTCCGTAAATGGCACCACCTGTATCTGCAGCACGGAAAATACCATATCCTGGAATTTCAACATATGATCCTAATGGAATCACACTTGGGTCAACCGCAATCACGTTTGGTTCACTAACAAGGTTTGTTCCATCAGCTGTGTAGTTTGATAAACCAGCTTCGTTATATGAGTAAGCTGTTGCTTCTACTGTTAAGTAGTAACCACCTTGGCTTGAAGAAGCTGCAGCTGCTTGAGTTGTTTCAGTTGCTGGAGTCGCTTGAGCAGCTTGTGTTGTTTGAGTTGTTTCAGTTTCTGCTGCTTGTGTTGTCGCTTCTGTCGTTTCTACTTCTTTCACTTCGTTGTTGTTTTGAACACGGTATGAGTGTTGTTCTGTTCCGTTATCAACGGTTACTTCTTTTTGGTCAGCTGAGAAACGTAACACTGTACCTGGGTAAATAAGGTTTGCATCTTGAATTTCGTTCACTTGAACTAATGTATCTAATGATGCACCAGTTGCTTCAGAAATCACTGATAACGTATCTCCCCATTTGATTGTGTACTCTTGTACACCTTTATCGTCTGTTTTAACATCTTGTTTTACTTGTTCTACAGTACGTGCTGTCCATTCTACTTCGTTGGCACTTGCTGTTGTTGCTGAAAATCCTGCAAAACTAAATAAAGCAAGTGATGCTGTCACCATCATGAATTGTTTCTTGATTGGTTTCATATTTTCCTTTCCGATTTCCGACTTTTTCTAAAGTCAAAAACCTCGTTCGCTTGGATTTTTTGGTTGCGAACTTAATTGATGCTAATTATTTTAGCACAGGAAAAACTCAAAATGTTGATTTTATGCGGTTTGTTAAGGTCACTTAATTTTTTTGACTTTTTCTGATGTTATTATGACAAATAGATGACAAGAACATATGTTTCTGTAACAGTCGAAACCGTTCTGTAACACGTTCGTAGAATTTTCTTACAATCTCGGTCATATTTTCTTCATTTATTACACTGTTTTTCGTTCCTTTTTGAGGTAAAAACCTATCAAATCACCCTTTTTCCGACATTTTATCCATCAAAAAAGACCTCCCTATTCATCCATAGGAAGGTCACTAAACATTCGTTAAGCTGTTTGATTTAATTCACTCATTTGAATTGTTTGATCGATATTCTCTTTTAACGCTTCAGGAAGATGGTGTGTTACCCATAGAACGGTCACGCTCTTATCTTCTAGGATTGGTTTCAACACCTCAATGGTTGTCTTTTCATCTAAGTTGGAGCTGACTTCATCGAGCAAGAAGACTTTTGGGTGTTTCATCAACCCACGGGCAAAAGCAATTCGTTGCAACTGACCGCCAGATAAATCTGTATTTTTGTCTCCAATTACTGTATCCAACTGATCCGGTAATGCTAAAATAGTTTCTTTTAGTCCAACCTGTTCCAGAACTTCAAAGAGTTCTTCATCCTCTACAGCTTTATCGAAACATAAATTTTCACGAATAGTTGCACTAAAGAGATGTGGTTTTTGGCTAACATAACAAACTTTTTCGTACAAGATTTCAGGTGACACAGAATTAACATTAATTCCATCTACAATAATTTCACCATTATAACCACTTAATTTGCCACTGATTAGATTCATTAATGTCGATTTACCACTACCACTTTCACCTAATAAAACATATTTTTTATTTTCGGTAACGGTTAATGATATATCGTGTAGGATAGGCTGGCTCTGATACGAAAACGAAAGATTTTTAATCGAAATAATTGTTCCTTGTTTCTCTTTTGAATTAGAAGACTCTTTTACTTCTGCTTCCTTTAATTCCTTGAAACGATTTAGCAACGGCTCTGTACTTTGAATCATAGCAACGTATTGACTAATGTTTGCTATCATATTGAAGATAGTTGAAGCTAAGGCCGTTGTAGTCACAATGCTACCTACACTCATTTCTGATTGCAAGATTAGATATCCTGTTAGCAAAAAAATAGACACTTGACTAATCACATTCCCGACTCCACCAGCAATTGCTACTTTTGCTAGAGTTTGGCTATAGCGACAATGAGTGTCTCCTAACTGAGTGGATTGATTATTGATTTTTTCCAAGAAATAATTGAACTTTCTAAAAACAAATAAGGTTTCATATCCACTTAGCAAATCTGAGACTGTTTTTGAAAATTCTTCATTCGATATTGCTACTTCTTCTGTTTTGCTAGATAGCTCTTTCATAAACAACTTTGGTAGATAGGAGAGACAAACAATTAAGACTAATGTAGCTACAATAAGTGACCAATGAAAACATGCCAACGCAACCATTGATAATAGTACAGAAATCATCCCTGCAATAAATTCTAACCCAATGGAGATTCCTTTTTTCTCAATTTGATCGATATCACTGGTAAACAAAGAAATATATTTCTGACTATTTTTACTATAAAATTCCTCATAACTCGTTTTAGAAATAGCTAGCGCAATTCTGTTTCGTAAATACGTAGCAATTCTCTGAGTAACAATTGCTTTATAACGAATCATTCCATATTGAAACAACAAAAATAATACAAATATCGTAATTAATATAAGTCCGTTTTGAAAAAAATGTTCAAAATCAGATTGTACTAAATTATCAACTAATTTTGTATTCATCAAATTGGTCGATAAGTTCAATCCTTCTATAATTATATATAAGAATAAACAAGCTATAATTTCTTTTTTGAATCTTCGTGCAATCTCAATCATTAGTCTCACCTCCTAAACTACTCTATCTTATTATTCGTCATCTCCACCAGAAATTTCAATTTTAATTTTCCATTTCATCACTACTCACTCCTTTCTAAATTATTTCTATTAGCAATGCGCACCTGGTGGACAGATTGAATGATCAACATCTACACCAATATAAAATCCTCTACTAAAAAAACATTATTCTTCTCCCTTCAAATAGATTCGTTCGAACAAATTCAGTATAGTTCTCTCCTCACTTTTGTCATAAAAAGTAATCATATCGTGTTACTTGTGATTTAACTGCTCAGACAAAAATTGTCGATATAGCTTTCCTTTATGATTTTCTTCAAAATCATAGAAGAATTGAATAGATTTATTGCATAACTTTTCTCCGTCCTTTTTTTGATTTCGCTGAATCATTAATATTCCTTTGAAAAATTGTGCAGACATTTTTTCTGCATAAAAACCTTCTCTTTTTAATAATTGCTCAATTTCTTTTAAAATATCATCTCCATATTTAGAGCCTAGGAGAATGTCTTTCAATAAAATATTTAATAATAATTTCGATGCAATTTCGATATATCTTCTTTCTGATGAAAAGTGATTCTTTTTCTTTCTCAACAAATGAACAAATTGATGGTTTTCTTCAGGAGAAAAGAATATTGTGAAATTCCCAAAAAGCTCGATTTCATACAATCCCCAATTTTCAATATCGAATAAGTAGTTTAAAATCTGACGCTTCGATATTTTCGACAATGTTTGTCCATCCATCTCTGCAAGAAATGCTTCCATAAGAATTTTGTTATGTAAATGCCTTATATTCTTGCTTTTTTCGAACGCCTCTTCTTCGCGTTTTTTTAATACTTCCCATAAATAAGCATCATTTTCTTTTTTTGCTTTGATGACTTCATTCAAAAATTCTTTCTGACTATTCTCTCCTTGAAACAACTCCTCAAACTCACTAAAATAAATATTCATTCGTTCTAGTAATCGAAGGAATGTTGAATCATTAACTTGACTTTCCCCTCTTTCATATCGAGATAAAAAATTCTTCGATAGAATACCTTCTGCAAGTTGCGATTGTGTAAGATTCTTAGACAATCGTAATTTCTTAATGAAATACCCATTATTTTCCATTTCTATTTCGCCTCATTCCAACAATACTGTGATTTATATCTATTATAAATTCCAAAAAGTTACAATTCAATATAAGGAATATGAAAGGAGGAAGTTTGTAATGCGAAAATATTTGATCGCTACTATAATTATTACTGGGGTTATAATGGCAGTAATTGCTTCAAATGCCCTAAAGCATAATGTCGCTTTGAACTCATATGAATTATTTGAAATTATCAATATTCGCGGGGGAGATTAACTTTCCATAAAGTAAGCAAAAAGAGACTTCTACAGTTCGTAGAAAGTCTCTTTTTATTTTTAGTAGATGCTTATAATTCACTCATTTGAATCGTTTGATCGATATTTTCTTTCAAGGCTTCTGGAAGATGGTGCGTTACCCATAGAACGGTCACGCTCTTATCTTCTAAGATTGGCTTCAACACCTCAATGGTTGTCTTTTCATCTAAGTTGGAGCTGACTTCATCAAGCAAGAAGACTTTTGGTTGTTTCATCAATCCACGTGCAAAAGCAATTCGTTGCAACTGCCCGCCGGATAGATTTGAATCACCATCGCCTAAGACCGTATCTAATCCCTGCGGCAAGTTTCGTACGATAGAAGCAAGTCCCACTTTTTCTAAAGAGTCCCAAACCTCTTCATCCGTATACGCTTCAGTGAGCGTTACGTTTTCGCGAATGGTTGTCGTGAAGATATGTGGTTTTTGAGCGATATAGACCATTTGACGATATAACTCATTATAGGATTGTTTCTTCACATCGACTCCAGCAAGCTTCACTTCTCCTAAATACTCCGTTAATTTAGCAGCGATAATATTTAACAGCGTTGATTTCCCTGTTCCACTCTCGCCAGTAATCGCGTATTTTTGCCCTTCGTTAAAGCCAAGAGACACATGATTTAAAATCACTTTTTCTCCGTAGTTAAACGAAACATCCTCCACCTCAATCAGGGTACGCGGTGCCTCTTCTGGCGCTTCCTCTACAAGGGCTGCTGGTTCTAATTGCTCATATTTGTTAAACAACGAATCGGCACTCTTAATCGAACCAATCTTTTGACTAATATTTCCAAGCACGTTGAAGATGGTACTACTTAATGCCATTGCTGCTAGAATACTCCCGATACTCACTTCGCCAATATAAGCTAAGTATCCCGTTAAGATAAATACGGAAATCTGGCTAAACACGTTCCCAATCCCACCACTAACGGCAACTTTGGCCATCGACTTACTAAAGTCGCGATGCGTATCTCCTACTTCAACCGATTTTTCATGAATTTTTTCTTTTAAATACGCTAGCTTACGAAAGACGAACAGCGTATCATATCCGCTCAATAAATCCGAAATGGATTTTGCGAATTTTTCATTAGCCTCTGACACTTTGATAGTTTTTTCTGTCAGTTCTGCTGAGAATAAAGCCGGCAACACGGCCATGATGACAATACAGATAGCCGCTAGTAAGACGATAGACCAATGATACATAAACAACGCTACCGCAGAAATGACCGCAGAAATAATTCCTCCGATGACTTCAAAGGTTGGATTCATCGCATTCCCTTTAATCTGTTCCAAGTCACTTGTAAACCACGAGATGTACGTTTGACTATTCTTTTCATAAAAGCGTCCATAAGACGTCGCTTCAATAGAATGACTAATACGGTCCCTTAACCATGTCGCTACCTTTTGATTAAAGTAGGCTTGATAGCGAATCAGCATATAGGTAAACAATAAATAAAATGCAAAAATAACAACTAAACAAATCGCCTTATAAAAGAAATTATGAATATCCATGTTCACTAAAGTATCTAAAGTCTGCGCATTCACGATACTCGATACAAGCTCTGCACCTGCAATAAGGGTGAGCAACGTAATCATGATGAACACTTCTTTTTTAAATTTCTGAAAAACAACCTTCATATATACTCGCTCCACTTCAAAATCTGACTATGCTCATAGTGTAACACTGTCTTAATCCAATGTATATAGGACTTTTGGCGGAAAACAAAAGAACTTTCCTTTTTTTACACAAAAAACCACACCTCTCTTCTGAGGTGTGGTTCGTCTATTTATTTTATTAGTCTTTTGTTTTTTCAGCGCGGTCACGTTTCATTTGGCTTGAACGTAATTGTCCGCAGGCTGCTTCGATATCATGTCCGAATTCTTTACGAACGACACAGTTGATGTGGTTTTTCTTCAACACATCGTAGAAAGCGACTACGCGTTCTTTTCCACTACGTTCATATTGGTCATGTTCACGAACTTTGTTATACGGAATTAAGTTGACATATGAAAGACGTTTCTTATCCGCAAGAAGGTCGGCCAATTGTTGCGCTTGTTCCACCGAATCATTCACGTGATCGAGCATGATGTACTCGAAGGTTACACGACGATTGGTCTTAGCAATATATTCATTAATCGCATCCATCACAACTTCAATTGGATATTTACGGTTGATACGCATGATACGAGAACGTGTATCGTTATCTGGCGCGTGAAGTGATAATGCAAGGTTCACTTGTAATCCTTCGTCTGCGAACTCGCGAATTTTTGGAGCCAAACCACTTGTAGATACAGTGATATGACGAGCCCCGATTCCAAGCCCTTTATCAGAGTTGACCACTTTCAAGAACTTAATCACGTTATCATAGTTATCAAATGGTTCCCCGATCCCCATGACAACGATATGGCTGACACGGTCCCCAGGAGACACTTCGTCTAATGTGCGTTGTACGTGCATGACTTGCGCTACGATTTCCCCAGCAACAAGGTCACGTTGTTTTGCGATAATTCCGCTGGCACAGAAAGTACATCCGATATTACATCCTACTTGTGTCGTCACACAGATAGATAAGCCGTATTCTTGTGGCATTAATACCGTTTCGATTAAGAGGCCGTCTGCTAATTCAAAGAGGAATTTACGTGTTCCGTCTGTTGATTGTTGTTTGATACGTTCGTTTAACACTGGGAATGTGAACTCTTCTTGTAACTCCTCAATCAGTGATTTTGGCAAGTTTGTCATTTCTTCAAAACTGGTTACACGTTTGCGGTAAAGCCAGTCCCATAATTGACCCGCTCTGAATTTCTTTTCGCCTTTTGCTTCAAACCAAGCTGTTAGCTCTTCTAGTGGCATGCCATAAATAATCGGTTTTCCTTCATATTGACGAACCACTCGTCCAATTTTTCTAACCATATCTATTCCTCTTTCCTATACTTGAAATGCTCTAATGATTGTTTCTCTATTTGCATGAGCGCTTAATAACACTGATAATTTCACACGAGCCTTTTGTCCACTAAGCCCTGTTGTGAAAATCACCCCTGCTTCATGAAGCTGTTTGCCTCCGCCAAGATAATTATAGACATCATACGTTACACCGTTAAATGCACGAGATACAAGCACGACTGGAATTCCTTTATCTAAGCAACGTTGCAACCCAGGAAGCGCCATTGGAGGAAGATTTCCTGCTCCAAGAGCTTCGATGACTACTCCATTGGCGTCTGAATCGGCAATGGCATCAAATAACATCGAATCCATTCCAGCATATGCTTTTAATAAGTATACCTTGTCCACGAGTTCTTGGATTGGATAGTATTCATGATGTAAGAATTTTTGGAAGTAAATCACTTCACTCTTTGATACTAATCCAAGTGGCCCAAAAGTTGGAGTTTGGAAAGTCGCTACGTTAGTTGTATGCGTCTTTGTCACATACGTTGCTGCATGAACTTCATCATTCATCACGACAAGAACGCCTTTATCCACACTCTCTGGACTCGTTACCGTAATAATGGCACTGCGTAAGTTCGCTAACCCGTCCGCTCCGATTTCATTGCTTGAACGCATCGCTCCCGTTAAAACGATTGGGAATTTTCCGTCTGTTGTTAACTCTAGGAAATACGCTGTTTCTTCTAATGTATCGGTACCGTGAGTCACCACCGCTCCGTCAAAGCCTTCTTGTTGCGCTTGAACGATTCGCTTTTGAACTTCCCACATTTTTTCCTCCGTCATATGTGGAGACGGAAGGTTAAATAGATCCTCTACGACGATGCTTGCGATTGGTGCAAAAATCGTTTCGGAGTTTGTTAATGGGTTGGTGCTTGTTGGGGTTACGTTACCGGTTGAGCGGTCTTCACTCATGGCAATCGTACCACCGGTGTTTATGACGATAATTTTCTTCATGGCGCTACTACTTTCTTTCATTTTCTCTTTACATAGGATACCACAAAATCGCAAAAAGTGCCGAAGCTTTTGTAAGTATATACGCACATTTCTTTTTCGGGTTTCTTCATAGTAACGGTAATGGGGTACCGGTTCGAGCCCCGTGGGCTCTCTCCTTTAAAGCCTCAAAGCAGGAGTAAGAAATAAATTTCCAACTCCTGCTAATTCGCATTTAATACTATTCCCCATTACTATTACTATAGAACCCGAAAAAATGTGCGTATTTACTTTCTGCTTTGATAAAAAAATGAAAAAAAGTGTTGCGCCACTCAGTTTGAAGGAACCTGTGCAGGGTGTTATAAAGTGCATAGCGACGGCGTTTTTGAGAGGTTTGAACTATCTAAAGTAAGTCATCACTGAAAAAAATTTTTTGATTTTTTCTAGGAATTTTTACTACACTCTTCCGAAAATGAGCAGCAAAAGAAAAACTAGGTTATTGAACAAACCGCTAAAAACCGAATCATTTCAACATTTATATTTTACTTTTAATTTTAAAATTTGAAATGTAACATATATGCTACTGTAGCATATATGTTACATTTTTATTTTTGCAAAAGAAAAAAACACTAATCTTTGGCAGTACTATCTAAACATGATT
>ERZ773046.1033-NODE-1033-length-16789-cov-2.965639_pt1 | contig 16789 bp, 15 predicted proteins | sample MGYA00580634_ERZ773046 | MGnify/ENA primary metagenome ERZ773046 (study PRJEB29015, sample SAMEA2738127) | human oral metagenome | biome: human oral; feature: human-associated habitat; material: saliva | place: China | collected 2159 ... | reverse complement strand
GTCGGCCAGCAGACGGTCTGTCTGACGACAGTCCGTGCTGGCCAAAGGGTGGCGTTCCGCCCCCTTTGGAAACCCCCCTCGCGTTCACGACGACATTCATCATTGTTCTCCACCCCATTCGGGCTGAGAACCTGACTCATTCGTCGCTCCGCTGTTCGCCTCACGGCGACGCGCGGCTGCCTTAGCAGCAGCACGCTTACGCTTCGCGTTTTGCGCATCGATCTTCGCTTGCGCTCGATCAATAAGCGTACGAACGCTCACCTGATCGGCGTTCTCATTTTCGTTGTTCTTGATCTCGTCAAGAACACTCAAGACCGCCTCTGCGTATTGAGCGCGCTTCTTCTCTTCTTTAACGCGCTTCTTCTCCCTCAGACGCTCAACCTTTGCGAGAGCGTCTTTGATTTCATCGTCGATATTCGCCATTGCGAACTCCTTTTTCTCTTTTCGTTAGTGCCGCTGCCCATCCCGGCTGAGGGCAGAGCCGTTTGGCTCTCGGGTCTAATCAGGGGTCAGTCGGCGATCCGCTGACCCGCCTCTTCGAGCAGTTGCTCGATCTCGGCGCGAGCACTCTCGCCATCAGAAGAGGCAATGGTGGTCGCGTCGATGATGGCCTGCCTCGCCTCAAGTGCAGGCGCAAGGTTTTGTTTTATTGCCGCGCTTTCGATGGTGAGTCGCTCGTCCTCAGGAAGACCGCGCGACTGTTCAATGACGTTCCTCAGATTCATACGGAACGTGCCCAGTGAGCGGTACTGCTCAAATGCTCCCTCGCCGAGCACACCCTGGTTCACCTGTACGGCCAACTCGTCGGCGTTCACCGCGAGGATGATCGGCAAATATGCCTCAACGAATGACCCGTGTAGGTGAGACGTGTAAGGATTATTCGGTTCCCCCGCGATCACCTTGGTAAGCCTCTCCTGGAAGTGCTCGGGCAACTTACGGCTGCAGATTACGACGTATTTGTGAAGCAGTTGCGAGGGGCCGTACCGGGTCTCGATCAATGTGCGGCTAGGAAACAGCGCCACAAAAGCTCGTGCACGTTCCCCGTCGCTTCCGAAGGGCTCGCGCAAGTCGAACGGATCGTCGATGGTCGCGTGGATGACAGGCTCACCGTCGTAGAGGTCGAAGGTCGAGATGAACTCAAAAACGTTGCTGCGTCCCTCGGCGAGGGCCTCAGCGAGACCCCTGCTCAAGGTCTGGACCGCGTAGTAGTCCTCGCCGTAGACGTAGTAGGCGATCCTCTGCGCGGTCGGGTCCTGCTGGGCAAGGTACATCGCCCGCAAACGGCGCAGTTGTGACTCCGATCGCGCCCCTCGTCTCAGTGCCTCACGGACGCTAATCTCACCTGAGGCAACCTGCTGGACGAGACCGCGCGACTTCTGGCGTGAAGTGCCAGACAACGCCTCCTTGAGGGCCATCTCGCGCAGGAACTCCTGCCAGTCCCACCCCGGGACCGCATGGAGGTCAGAGGGCTGGTAACGGGCCTTACCCGCAGCCAGCGAGTCCTCGTCGTCGTGGAGGAGGTACTTCAAACACGCGGCGATACCCGCCTTGCCCCGCCTGATGCGGTCGAACTGTGTGGGCGGCAGCAAGAACCACTTGGAGAGCGTCTCCAAGCCAGGGTCACGCTCGCACCAGAAGACGCAGTGCAGATTGTCCGTTGTCTCGTCGCGGTCGTGGAGAATCCAGGCCCAGCCCTTGATGGTCTTGTGGGCGAGGCCCTGCTCAAGGAGCGCGACCGAGTAGCCGGACTTCAGGTGTGTGGTGAGGTGGAAGGCTCGGACGGGCGCGGTGGAGTTGAGGAGGTCAATCGTGGTCATGAAAGAACCCTCCCCACGCTGACAGAGGGGCAAAAAAGTACAGAAGTACAGACGAGTACAGCGGCTTTTCCTTGGTAGAACCCCTTATCTGTACGTACGCGTGCGCGCGGAATTCGTTGAGATCCAAACATTTTCGGGGTGCATACGAGCCAAAAAGTACAGTGCGTACAAGAAAAGTACACTTTTTCAGACCAACCGCCCCTAAGCTGGCGAAAACAATCTGCTACACAAAAATCTGCTACATCGACGAGTTTCACCTGAGCTACCAGGCAAAACCGTGTAGCAGAATTTTTGAGCGGATCTGCAACATCTGCTACACGGAAGCGTTTTTCCTGGTAAACGAGACAATCGTGTTGGCCGCTGATGTAGCAGTTCTTGAGCAAAACTGCTACATCCGGTCTAGAGGGGGTGCTGGAGTTCATCGCTGGCCCCCGGTCACGGTCCGATGAGCCTGCATGAAGTCAAGCAGGTCCTTGAGTTGATAAGCGACGGACCCACGACGACGGCCCTGGCCGTCCAGGTCACCGCCCAGGTCATACTTGAGATAGGATGGCCCCTTGCCCAGGCTGCGCCAGTTCGTCAGGGTCTTGGCAGAGACGCCGAGAAAAGCAGCGGCCTCAACGGGGGATAGAGCGCGCTCATCGTCGAGCGTGGCAGAGGTAATAACAGAAGCAGTAGGCATAGCAAAGCCCTTTCCCTGAGTAGGAAAAGGGCTTGACACCGCCAGTTAAGGTCGGAAGCCCTTGTTCAACACCGCACGGGAGGTGTTGCTACCCATCGGTGGGCACGGCTCAATCCCTCAGCATCATCCATCCCGTCGAGGATGACGTGGGGGTCTTGCGACCCCCAACCAGACAATCTCATACTGGTCCAGGCTAATCCCCTCACCCCGGAGATATCGAGGTGTGCCAACCCTCATGGGATCGGCCCGAAGGACTTGCTCCGATCCTAGCATACCCCACCAAATCCCCGCAACTCCACCTCACTCCCACTTGAACCAGGGGAACAGCGTATCTTACAATGGAGGTATGACAGAACCGGCAACAAAGAAGAAGCGAGTGGCCCGTGTCGTGCTCTCACCCGGCCAGCACTCCATCGACCGAGCGACCCCAGTCCCCATCGACGGCGGTTTCCGCCTTCAGTGGCGCATCATGCTGCACGACGGGCGCACGCTCCACATGAAGACCCAGGCCCCTACGAGGGGAGAAGTGCGAACCAGGGCACGCGCCAAGGCCGCCGAACTGCTCCGGACCTCCGGAACCTCCTCGTGGTCCCTGCGCTCGCCCGTGGCTGAGTACATGGAGAAAGTCACCAAGCCCGCGATCGAGTCCGAGCGTCTCGCTGAGGCCACACGAGCACGCTACTGGCTCTCCTACAGGCTGCTCCTCGGGGAGTGCGGCTCCGACGAGAAAGGCCACCGTCACCGACACGCCCTCAAGGGGCTGTCCATCGAAGCGGCGATGAGGCCCCGCGCGCTCAAGGAGTGCCTAGAGGAGATCGGGCGGCTGCATGGGGCCAAGAACGTGAAGCACGCGAAGTTGGTCGCCTCGAAGTACCTCGCCCGACCACTGAAACTGGACGGCCTGTTGCAGTACAACCCGCTGGCCGATCTGGACCTCGACCTGTCGAGATCCCGCAAGCCACCCGTCCAGCGTGGCGGGCACGCTCTCACGCGGGAGGAGTATCGGAAGGCGATCGACTGGCTGCTTACCCAGGACCCTAAGGCGGTGGAGAAGCCCAGGCGCGGGCGCTGGACTCTTGAGGACCGGATTGCCGAGCGCCGGGCTCTGCTGGAGTTCGTCCTCACCCAGGCCGCCACGGGGATGAGGACCTCAGAGATCGGTAGGCGTCCCGTGAGCGAGGTCGAGATCGACGGCAACGGGAACGTGGTGTTCGTCCTCGGGGAGGCCGCTACCAAGACGAGGCGGGCTCGCCGCGTGCCCGTGCTCGATGACGAGGTGGCCCGCCTGCTCATCAAGCGGATCGAGGAACTGCCCGAGGGGGCTTACTTGTTCGGCGCCCCGACCGACCCGATGAAAGAGTGGCTGCCTAGGAACCGGGACCGCAAACTCGCGAGCCTGTACGAGGAACTGGCCGAGGCGTGCGGCATTGAGATGTTCAGGGTCGAGCGAGGGCACTCATGGAGAACGACGATCAACTCGATCTTGGCCGACGTGGTTCCCGAGGACCAGCGGATCCGCCTGCTCGGGCACACGAGAGAGATTAACCGATCCCACTACACCGACGCGCGCGAGGTTGAGGCTCTCAAGATGGCAGCCTCTCAGGCCCTCACCTCATCTTGAAAAGTATCTTGACTCATGGGATTACAGGGGTTTCATCGGGTGTTGACGGGAAGAATGAAGACGGGAAAAACATTGCTATCCCGCCAAAAACCCGCAGTGCCCTGGGGGTCCCTATGAATTGAATACCCTTCTCAAGGGGTCGTGGGTTCAAATCCCGCCAGCCCGACAGCTGATCAGGATCGGTTTTCCGATCCTGATTTTTTATTTCGAGCCACCTTTTCGCGTGAAGTTTTACGCCCAATTGACGGTCCTAGCTTCCACTCCAATCTGGGCCAAAACGGCTGCGTAATTCCTACGAACTGTGAGATGTTCACGCATATTCAACGAAAATTACTGAAGAAATGCTGTGAATGAGTGCACTTTATGCTGTTACGCATGTGATAAATGTGTATAGTGTTACGAAAGTGACTAACCATCATCACTGACGGAGTTTATCTATGCGAGTAGTTTCCCTGACAGCAAGTGCTGCATTCTTAAGCCTTGTGTTCCCACAAGGAACAGCCTTGGTGAATGCGCCTACTGGCGATCAGCAGCTCGCCCTCACAGGGACGACAACAAGTAGCGAACGGCCCGTACAAAAGATCACTCTCACGCGTTCGCAAGGTGAACCTACCCGCGTTGCCCAGGCAGGCCTCGAGAATGTCGGAATTGGAAACGGACATTCTTTAAAACGTTTCTCACGCACCACACTGCAGTCCCAGGGCACATCTTCTTTTGATCCTAGTGATAATGCAGCAATCTTGACTGAGCCCATCTCTGTCAATCCTTTCATGGTCACTGGTTTGTCCTGGAGTGGGCAATCCATGCTTTCTGCCAATACCCAGATGTTTATTCGGGTTCGCGAGAATGGCCGGTGGAGCCAGTGGTACCTCACTGATAATGATGGGGGAGCGGGAAAAGATCACGCTGATGGTACACAAGCGCGTGGTGCTACTGATCCTTTCATTACCGCGGGAGCCGATGGTATCCAGATTCGCGTAACTGGAGACGAAGACGATCTTCCTGCTGATCTCGAAGTCGCAATGATTCCCGATAACCCGCAAGGCGAAACAACACTGGCAGAAGACGATGTTGTAACAACGGCTGCGGAAGGCACAGATCTTAATCTCGAGTCCGTGCAGGCTGAAGGTAACGATTTTACTTCGCTAATTCAGCCCGAGCAGAACACTGAGGCTGATAGCCAGAGCGCAGAGCCTGAAGCTGAAATACCAACCCCTGCTTCAAGCGAGGACAGTGCCGAGGAATCAACTCAAACTGTTTATCCAGGAGTCGGTAGTGGAATCGCAATCGGTCGCAGCGGTGCGCAGCTCAGCCGCGCATTCCCCAAGACCGCTCAGCCCAATGGGCTTCCCGTTGCGGTTACGAGTCGCGCTGGATGGGGTGCAGACGAGTCCTACCTTGATTGGGATCCCGAGTATTACAACGCGCGTCATGTTGTCATTCACCACACTGCCGGCACCAATAACTACTCCATGGATCAATCGGCGTCCATTGTGCGGGGAATCTACCACTACCATGCGGTGACTCTTGATTGGGGAGATATCGGTTATAACTTCCTTGTCGACAAATGGGGACGTGCTTTCGAAGGCCGTAAAGGTACCTTATCCGCACCTTCAGGAAAGATGGTCGCCGGCGCCCACGATCAGGGCTTCAACTCTGGAACAATGGGCATCTCGATGATGGGCACCTACCAAAGTGAGGCTCCCTCGCAGGCAACCTTGAACACCGTGGGCGCTTTGGCAGGTTGGCAGTTGCGTCGAGCGGGTGTCAGTAACATGTCGGAAAAGGCTGTTTTTAAGCCGATGGGTTCAAACCCCAAATATCGTGCCGGGACCGCAGTGAATCTTCCTCGCATTTCTGGGCACCGCGATACCTATCCGACAAGCTGTCCTGGTGATGCCGCTTATGCAAAGCTCCAAACAATCCGCGAAATTGCACAAAATGGCACTCGTGCAACGACTACGAACATCTCAGAACGTTCGGCAGTCTACTCCGTTAAGGGAGCAATTCGCGGACTCTGGAATGAAAATCAATCCCTGATGGGTGATCCAAAGAGTGAGGAGGAACCGAGTGGTAGCGGGGTCTACCAGCTCTTTGACCGAGGTACCGCTTACTGGAGCGAAAAGAGTGGCGCCCACTTTGTCTACGGATCAATCTTCCGCACATACGGTGACAACCGTTACGAACGCGGGTTCTTAGGATTTCCAACGAGTGATGAGTATTCTGCAGGTTCTGGACGCGTACAAGAATTCGAAGGTGGAGTGATCACTACCTCTGGATCAGGAAACTACGTTCTGCGATTCGGAACAGGTATTGCAAACACGTACCGCACTTTGGGCGGAGCAAAGAAATTTGGCGCAGCAACAAGTGCTGAAACGCGCTCCGCAAGGGGAGTATTTCAGGTATTCGACAAGGGAACCGCTTATTGGACAGCGGAAGGCGGTACCCACTTTGTCAGCGGAGAAATCTTCAAAGCATACGGACAAGCAGGCTATGAACGCGGCTCATTAGGTTATCCATTAAGCGACGAATACTCCACGGATTCGGGGCGGATTCAGGAATTCCAAGGTGGTGTCATTACCTCCTCAACTTCAGGAACCTACACCCTGCGTTATGGCACTGGTATAGCAAATGCATTCCGTGAAATTGGCGGGGTAAAAGTTGTCGGTTTACCACGCACCTCCGAGACCCAAACAGGCAAGGGCGTCTACCAAGTATTTGATAACGGCACGGCGTACTGGACCCCTCAAGGCGGTACTCATTTTGTACGGGCAGGGATCTTCAACGCCTACGGAAGCAAGGGATACGAACGCGGTTTCCTAGGTTTCCCCGTCAGTGACGAGTACTCGGCAGGCTCCGGTCGCGCGCAGGAGTTTGAAGGCGGCGTCATCACATGGAGCGCGAGTGCGGGAACCTATGTCTTGCGCTACGGAACTGGTATTGCAAACGCATATCGAGAACTTGGCGGTGCACGCTTCTTAGGCGTTGCAACTACAGCTGAGACACCTTCAGGTAAGGGAGTATTCCAAGTCTTTGATAAGGGGACTGCCTACTGGAGTGCAGCAGGCGGCTCACACTTTGTTCGAGGACAGATCTTTACAACGTACGGCCGAGCTGGATACGAACGCGGAAGCTATGGGTATCCCACCAGTGATGAATTCTGGTCCTCAGGTACTCGAGTTCAGTACTTTGAGGGCGGTAGAATCGCCTCATAACTAAGCCCTGACGGCGTAGTTGAGGCAATAATGGCGTACACGCAAGAAGACTTTCAGGAATGGATTTTCTTCATTTCTGACAAGCTGGACTTGATGACCGATACATTCGCAAAGGAAAACGGTCTGAATCTTGACTTCTCAGTTGAGTCTATTGATGCCCTCGAAGAGTGGATGCTTGCACATTACTCATCGATGCCACAGCATCTCTTAATCGGCGCACAGGGACGTATATGAGCACAATCTTCCGCTACAAGATCGAGCTTTCCAAAGAAGATGACTGATCACATGTGAATGTGTGTAGCTAAAACTAGTGGTGCGGCCTCCCAATGGGGAGGCCGCACCACTTAACAACTCTTTGAGAGCCTAGCGGCGACGGCGCTCGCGTACACGTACCGAAATCTGGATAGGGGAGCCCTCAAATCCAAAGTCTTCGCGCAAACGACGCTCAATGAATCGGCGATATCCGGGATCCAAGAACCCGGTCGTGAAGATGACGAAACGCGGAGGCATGTTTGACACCTGAGTGGCGAAGAGGATTCGAGGTTGCTTTCCGCCGCGAAGGGGGTGCGGATGCGCTGCGACCAGTTCGCCTAAGAAGGCATTTAGACGGCCTGTGGGAATGCGAGTTTCCCAGCTATCCAGCGCAGTCTCCATTGCGCGCGTGAGGCGGTTGATATGCCACGTCGTTTTAGCCGAAAGGTTAATGCGGGGCGCCCATGAGACCTGAACAAGTTCGCGTTCCAACTCGGCCTTCAACTGTGCCTGGCGTTCCTCATCGACCATATCCCACTTGTTATTGACGATGACAATGGCGCGTCCAGCATCGACTGCCTGCTGTACGACTCGAATATCCTGTTCGGTGAGTGGCTCCGAGGCATCAAACAGAATCAGTGCGAGCTCTGCTTTCTCCAAAGCCGCCTGAGTACGGATCGACGCATAGTAGTCAGCGCCGGTCGTTCGATGCATTTTGCGTCGGATACCGGCGGTGTCAACGAACCACCATTTCTCACCATCGAGCTCAATGAGTTCGTCAACAGGGTCACGAGTCGTTCCCGCCAGTTCATTCACAACAACGCGTTCAGCGCCGGCCAAGGCATTGAGCAATGATGATTTCCCGACATTTGGGCGCCCGATGAGTGCAACGCGACGCGGACCGCCTTCGGGAAGTGCCGAGGCGACAGCAGACTCCGTAGGAAGAACGGCCATGACAGCATCGAGCAGGTCGCCGGTTCCTCGTCCATGTAGGGCAGAGATCGCGTAAGGCTCTCCCATGCCAAGCGACCACAGATAAGCTGCCTCGGCTTCCTGCATAGCAGAATCGACCTTGTTTGCGGCCAAAACCACTGGCTTGCCGCTACGTCGAAGCATCGAAACGATACGTTCATCTGTGTCGGTCATGCCGACAGTTGCATCGACAACGAACAGCACGGCATCTGCCAGATCAACAGCGATTTCTGCCTGTTCTGCGACCGATCGATCAATACCCTTGACGTCGATTTCCCAGCCACCGGTGTCAACAAGCGTGAAGCGTCGACCCGCCCAATCTGCCGGGTAGGACACGCGGTCGCGAGTGACACCGGGAGTATCTTGAACGACGGCCTCGCGCCTTCCAATAATGCGATTGACCAGTGTTGACTTACCCACGTTGGGCCGACCAATGACAGCAAGAACCGGGAGGCCAAACTCATCTTCAACCTCGTCACCGTAGTCAAAGTCCTCGTCTAATAGGGCGAGGTCTTCTTCGTCGAGGTCGAATTGTTCAAGGGAGTCACGCATCGCGCGTGCACGAAGCTCCCCCTGAGTTTCGTCATAGGGGTCTTGGATGTCGATGTGCTCTTCACTCACAGGCTTATCCTATCGGTTGCAATGCCTTTGAGTCGCGCGCGAATGTCTTGTGCAAGCACTTCCTGTGCAACAGGAACGTCATTGTAGGCATGTTTAATTCCGCGGATCTCTTGGTACCACTCGGCTCCCTTACCCGATATCACAACGATATCCCCGGCCTGGGCAGCAAGGATAGCTTCACGAACTGCGTCGCGGCGGCAGGTCGAAACTTCAGTCACGTTCTCAAGATCGGGGCGGATCGAGCGGATTCCGGAAAGAAGCTGGCGACGAATAGAAGAAGCATCTTCTGACCGTGGGTTCTCGTCAGTCACCCACAAGACATCAGCTAGCTGCGCGGCGATTGCGGCAAGGGGCTCTCTCTTCGTCGCATCACGGTCGCCATCGGTTCCAAAGACCAGGACGAGTTTGCCGCGTGTCAGTTCACGCACTGACTTGAGAGTCCACTCAAGACCTTCGGGAGTGTGGGCGAAGTCGACAATGACGAGGGGTTGATTTCCCGGATCCGGATTCACAGAAGTCATACGCCCGGGGACCTGCTCTGCATTCTCCAGAGCCAGGACAGCAGCATCAAAGTCGGTGCCCATTTGGACTGCACTCACCAAAGCAACGACGGCATTTTGCACATTGACTTCACCGAGCATTGGCATTCGAATGGTGCGCAGTTGCGATTGAGGTGTTTCAAGATCAAAGGTGACGGCGGGAATATCGCGATCGAATGTAATCTTGGCGACCTTCCAATCGGCCTCGTAGTCAGAAAAAACTGCGACTGTTGTTACAGGTACTTCACTCTCTCGCGCGAGGCGCTGGCCCCACTCATCGTCCACGCAGACAACGCCCTGCTTGGAGTGGGCAGGAGTGAATAGGCTCTTCTTGGCAGCGAAGTAGGATTCCATGTCACCGTAGTAATCCAGATGATCGTGCTGAAGATTCGTGAAAGCTGCTACGTCGAAAACGATGTTATCGATGCGATTCAGACTGAGCGCATGAGCGGAAACCTCGACAATTGCGGCCCCGCAGTCTTTTTGCCGGGCTAGGGCAAGGATTCTTTCGATTTCGGGAGCCTCAGACGTGGTCTTCTCGGAATTGATCAGTAGATCTCCTACCCGGATCTCAACTGTTCCACACAGCGCAGGATCCCTAAAGCCGCCTCGAAGAATGGAGCGCAGAAGATAGGTAGTCGTCGTTTTGCCATTCGTTCCAGTGACCGCAGCAGTCTTCAGTGACGAGGCTGGGTGGCGATAGACATTCGCGGCGATGAGGGCACTTGCCTGACGTGGGTCGGGAACAACAACGATCGGAAGACTTGGATAGTCCGCGTGGGCGCGCGAAGCCCCTTCAGGATCGGTAACGATAGCGCAGGCGCCGGAGCTGAGCGCCGAATGAAGGAAACGGATGCCGTGCTGCACAAGACCTGGAATCGCAATAAAAATCCAGCCCTCTTCCATATCAGTGGAAGAAACGCTCACACCATTAACAGGGAGCTCGGGATCGGGGCACAAGGTCCAATCCACGTCTGCAACGCCTTCAAGTGCCTGAGTAAGTGGCATGGCGGGGGTATTGGGACGAATTTCATTCGCTTGTGTCATACCGTTTAGCCTAACTTCTTGGCTCATGAAAAGCTCTTTCATCGACACGTCGGCAGGCAAATACCTAGAATGGCACCATGTATGTCCTGACCCGTGAAGATGCCCGTCAACGCTCTGCTTCCATAAAGGTACGACACATTGATGTGTCCCTCGATCTGAGCGGAGCGACGCATGAGTCGCTTTTCCCTGTCTGTTCGCGTATGACGCTTGTGAGCGCTACCCCCGATCTTTTCATCGATTGCGCGGGGATTGTTCAGCAGGTCAGTGTTAATGGAATCGCAGTCCCATACACGCATGATGGCGAGCGGATTGACCTCCACGAACTGCCAACAGACCAAGAGATCACTATCTGTGTTGATGCTCAGTGTCGATATTCGACAACGGGGGCGGGACTGCATCGCTATCGTGATCCCGAAGACGGGCGTTACTACCTCTACACACAATTTGAACCAGAAGACGCTCATCGGGCATGGCCGTGTTTTGACCAGCCTGACATCAAGCCCCAGTGGACATTTCATGTGATCGCCCCCTCTTCTTGGGTTGTCACTTCGAATGGTGTTGCGACAACTACTGATCTGGAAGAGAGCAACACGCGTTGGGACTTTTCAACGACGCCACCACTGTCGAGCTACATCACGGCCGTTGTCGCCGGTCAGTGGGCCATTGTTGATGGGGGAACCTGGGAAGGCAGCGCGGGAGACGGCGCCTCGGCCTGTCTCGACTTGCGTCTGATGTGTCGGCAGGCGCTTGCTGAGGCGATGGATAGCGACGATATCCTGGCGGTTACGCGCGCCGGCCTCGATCACTATCACGCACGCTATGGATATACCTATCCTTGGGGAAGCTACGACCAGATTTTTGTCCCCGAATATAACCTCGGGGCAATGGAAAACCCGGGGTGCGTGACTTTTACGGAGAGCTATCTCAGCCGCGATACTCCCTCTTTCGCTCTTCGACAAAAACGAGCGAATACGATTCTTCACGAAATGTGCCACATGTGGTTTGGCGATCTTGTAACTCCTGCTTGGTGGGACAACCTGTGGTTGAAGGAGTCCTTTGCCGAAAATCAAGGAACGACGACGGCAGCGGAAGCAACTGTTTACACGGGGGAGTGGGCGTCCTTCGCCATTGGCCGTAAAGCGTGGGCCTACGCCCAAGACCAATACCCGACAACGCACCCGATCGTTGCTGATATCCCCGATATTCCGGCTGCGACGAATAATTTTGATGGCATTACCTATGCAAAGGGGGCCTCTGTACTCAAGCAACTCGTTGCTTGGGTCGGCGAAGATGCTTTTTATCAAGGTGTCCGCCTGTACTTCCAGCGCCACGCGAACGGTGCGACGAGTCTTGACGACCTGTTAACCGCGTTGGAAGAGGCAAGCGGTTACGATCTTGCATCCTGGAAAGATGCGTGGCTTTTGACCACGGGGCCTTCGAAGCTTTCTGTGACAACAACTAGTGATGAAGACGGAAGGGTTACCTCTCTTACTCTTGTACAAGAGGGCCTTGCGCGTCCTCACTGCCTGAACATCTCTTATTGGACATCTCGGGGCGACGCCCTTCAATGCGTCAGCAAGGATCGCGTTCGCATTGAGGGTAGGGATCTGTCACTCAGCATTCCCGAAGAGTTTTCAGTCCCGGGCGGCGCCGAAATGCTCGACCTGATCGTTGTTAATGACGACGATCTGACCTACGCGATTGGAACCTTGGATGAGCGCTCGACTCAAACTGCTTTGAGCCGAGTTTCACGTATCGAAAAAACGATCACCCGAGCGGTCATTTGGTCACATCTCTTTGCTGCTGTACGCGAAGGAGAACTCGACCCCCGACGCTATATTGACGCTGCATTGACCCATATGACTGCGGAGAAGGAAGACGCGATTTTTGAGCGTCTTCTGGCGACAATCGCCCAATCTCGCACTTTCTTGCCAGGACATGTCAGAGGAGAATACGACAGCAAGATTCTCCAGCAGGTTGCGCAAGCTATGCGCGCAACCTCCTTGGATCGTTCGCGCTCGCTTCTTCATCTCTTTGTCGATGTGTGGAGTGCTGGAACAGATACAAGCTACTCGGATTCGCTTGTTGCCCTTGCGCGAGGCGAAGAGGGTGAGTTGCTTCCTCTGATCGCGGGGGAGGAGAGCTCGTGGGCCGTCCGCTGCGCACTGGCGGCGCGTGGCCTCGTTGATGAAAAGCAACTTGATGCGTGGCTCGATGAGTCGCCGACGGGGGAGAACAAGACTCGGTGGGTTCGTGCGCGCTCTTCAATTCCCAACGCCTCCATTCGTGAGGCCGTCTGGAAGGAAGTCTTGTCGCTGGAGCTGTCGAATCATCATTTGAGTGCATCTTTGCAAGGACTCAATGCATCCTCGTGGGAAGACAGCGAATACACTGATCACTTCTTCGCTGAGCTTTCGTCATTCTGGGAGCGCGCGTCAATGGGATTGGGACTGCGCTACATCAATGCCGGTTTCCCCATGAGCCTTGATTCTGACCGTCCAGACGAGGCCGAGCACCTCCTTGCTTTGACTCGTCAATGGCTCACCGATAATGAAAGCGCCGCCGCTGCGCTTGCCCGCCTTGTTACAGAGAAACTCGACGATTGCGAGCGCGCTTTTGCACGCCAGAAACAGTGGCAATGAGTACCGACAAGACGCAAGAGACTCAAGGGACTCAGCAACAGGCGGATCCCGCCGCGTCGATGTCTTTACTCAAGGCGATTCTCGAGAATCCTCTTGAGGCGGGCTACAGCGCTTACCACGATAAACCAGTGCATGGTAGGGCTGGTGTCCTCAAGCAAACCATTACGATACTGATTGCCATTGCACTCGGTATTGGCAGTGGTATTGCAATCCGGGGATTGCGCGCCCAATCCCTTAGCGAAGTGCACTCATCTTTGCTCAGCCATGCTCAGCAACAGACGCAACAGATTTCCTCTCTCGACGAAGAAGTCTCAAAACTACGCGCGCAGGTAAAAGAGCTTTCTCACGATCAAAACACGAATGCGGGCCATCAAGACGTGGCAACCAATCTTGCGAATGCCGATACCGAGGTACGTGGCCCTGGGTTAAAAGTGACACTGACAGACGCCCCCGGAGCTTCTTCATCGCGGCAAAGCGATAAGGGGCAGGTCCGTGATCAAGATATCCGTATGGTTGTCAATGCGTTGTGGAGCGCCGGGGCCGAGGCCGTGAGCGTCAATGGGCAGCGAATCGGGCCTGGCTCGTTCATCCGTACTGCGGGCTCGACAATTCTTGTTGACGTTACGGCCATTTCTTCGCCATACAACATTGAGGCGATTGGGAATGCCAACGAGTTGTCCCTGTCTTTAGTGCGAGGCTCAACGGGGGACTATCTTTCCAGTGCAGAATCACTGACGGGAATTACACTGAATGCGCAGTCAGTCAAAGAAATGACTCTGAGCGCGCGAGAGAATCGGTCGACTCGTTGGAGTACGACTGTTGAGGGGGAGCACTGAGGTGTTAGCGGTACTTGGATTGATTTTCGGAATTATTGTGGGTGTCTTAATTGACCCCACTGTTCCGACGTGGCTGCAGCCATTCCTTCCCGTCGCGGTCGTGGCTGGACTCGATGCTCTTTTGGGGGCCGGGCGCGCATGGCTTGAAGGGACCTTCCGCGATCGTGTCTTCGTGATGTCCTTTTTCTGGAATGTCGTCGTTGCTTGTCTGCTGGTCTTTTTGGGGACACAGCTTGGGGTCGGTTCGGCAATGACTACCGCAGTCGTAGTGGTTTTGGGAATCCGAATCTTCTCGAACACGGCCTCCATTCGACGTTTGATCTTTAAGGCATAAGCGATGGGACAGCACGTTAAACACGAGGATGCCCCGCAGGCTCAAGAGCCTCTGCAACCAATCCACACGCGTCTACGCGCGGCAATCTTGGCTGTTCCGCGCGGAACTCACCTTCTTCTCTTTGTGATCTGCCTAATTTTGGGAATCGCTTTGGTCACTCAGGTGCGGGCGCAGCGCACGGATCCGCTGAGTTCTCTGAGCCAAGAGCAATTGGTTGAGCTCCTTGACAACCTTTCGGTTCAAGAACAGAACTTGCGCGTGGAACGCGGGCGACTGGAATCTCAAGTCAGCCAGCTTGAAGACGAGTCTCAAAAGGAAGAGGCGGCTGCGGCTGCAGCCAAGAAAGCTGAGGAACAGGCGAAGATTAACTCTGGGCAGGTCGCGGTGCACGGCCCCGGAATCGAAATGGTCATCGCTGACTCAACGCATTCGCTCAGCTCAACGCACTTTGTAATGGCGATGGGAGAATTGCGCAATGCGGGTGCTGAGGCGGTGGATATCAACGGACATCGCATTACTATCGCCTCGAGTTTTACGAGCGATGGGGGAGTGATTCGCGTTGATGGCGAGGAAATTGCTTCTCCCTATGTCTGGAAAGTGATTGGGGATTCACAGACGATTTCGACCGCGCTCGAGATTCAAGCCGGCAGTGCTGCTCAGATGCGTGCCAAGGGCGCGTCAGTGACGATCACGCAGATTAAAGACCTCACAATTACCTCGACGTCGACGCCGAAGGTCCCTGAATTTGCCAAAGAAGTTCAATAGATCCTTCGCGAAGGCGGCACCGCCACACTATACTGAGCCTATTGTCCCTATGAACTGGAGTATGTGATGGAAAACCAGCGCCAGGAGTTCGACCCGACGACGACTTCCGTCTTCAGTCTGAACACTGTTGACGAGGCCGTGGATGCGCCTCTGCCTTTGTCTGCGCGCGATCAGGATGCTGTTAACGCCCTTCCCGCGGGTTCCGCGCTGCTTATTGTTCAGCGTGGTCCGAACTCGGGCGCGCGTTTCCTCTTGGATGCAGAGGTCACTAACGCGGGTCGTTCGCCGCGTGCCGACATTTTCTTGGATGACGTCACTGTTTCTCGTAAGCATTGCCAGTTCCTTTCTCGTGACGGTGGGCATACCGTGCGTGATTCGGGTTCTTTGAATGGCACCTACGTCAATCGTGAGCGTGTCGACCAGTGTGAGCTGCACGCAGGCGACGAGGTACAGATTGGCAAGTATCGCCTGACCTACCAGCCTTCACCGCAAGTCCAATGAACGCGCGCGCACAGCGCAAGGTCACGGAAGAAACGATCGAGCCGTGGCCTCGCGGTATCAGTCGTGAGCCAGAACTCTCAATCGGGCAGCTTGTCGAGCGCCTGAAAGGGGAGTTTCCTGCTATCACGCAGTCAAAGGTTCGATTCCTTGAGGATAAGGGCCTCGTTGTCCCCGCGCGAACCTTGGCCGGGTACCGCAAGTATTCCCGTGCTGATATCGAACGCCTTCGCTATGTTCTGGCAAGCCAGCGAGATTCATATTCGCCTCTGGATGTCATTCGTGATCAGCTCCGCGCGCTTGATGCTGGCCACGAAATCTCTCAGCGCAGAGCCGCTCAAGTTGTTGCCTCAGAAGGAAAGGTTGTCTCCGTCGGTAATCGTCGTGCGATTCCCGCCGCTGACCTTGCTGATCTGACCGGCTGTGACTTGAGTGCCATTGAGCGTTATGTGACCTTGGGATTAATTTCCTCCGATATTGCCGGCTATTTTCCGGCTCGTAGCGTTCAGGTCGTGCTACAGATTCGTGAGCTTGAATCGATGGGCGTAGACGCACGCACATTACGCTCAGTTCGTCAGGGTGCCGAGCGCAGTGCAGATCTCATTGACCAAACCGTTTTGTCGCAGACTCCGCGCGATCGGGCTGTTGATCGAGAGCGACAAAATGCGCGTTGTCTTGAGCTAGGGGAGCGCTTCGCTCATTTGCATCAAGAAATGTTGCGCGTGGCGATTTCGCAATTGACTGACGGCGGGGTGTAACCTTCAACTTGAACTTGAAGGCTCGCCGTGTTGTTCATTGACCCTCGTCCTTCATCTTCGTAGTCTTAACCTTAGATCGTGATTCTTTCGTATCAAGGAGCATTCGTGAGCGCAGAACCGCTGGATGGCATGCAGGGGCGTCAGCCTATGCTCTTTGGTGACCCCTTGGAAGGTCGCGATGGCGACGATG
>ERZ773046.1029-NODE-1029-length-16799-cov-4.802317_pt1 | contig 16799 bp, 30 predicted proteins | sample MGYA00580634_ERZ773046 | MGnify/ENA primary metagenome ERZ773046 (study PRJEB29015, sample SAMEA2738127) | human oral metagenome | biome: human oral; feature: human-associated habitat; material: saliva | place: China | collected 2159 ... | reverse complement strand
AGAAAGTCATCACATTCAAATTTTATATTTTTATAGTTTTCTAATAAGAATTTTGCTTCATCTCTTGAATATTTCATCTATACACCTCCTATATCTCTTCACATTCAATATTGCTCACATCCATAAGATTTATTTTTATTCCTCTTAAGTCATATTCAAAGTACATTATTTCATCGTTTCTCTTTGCTACATCGAAATACCAAAGTAAATCCTTTGTTGTTTCATCATCAAAAACATAGATCGCTTTTTCTCCATTTTTGAAATTTATTGTAATTTTGTATAGTTTCATTAACATCTAATCTTCCTCTGTAAACATCTTTTTAAATATTTTTCTAACAATTCCTTTAAACATTCCATATAGAGTAAAAACTCCAAAAATAAATATTATTCCGTAAAAAATTACTGCTATTCCATCTTTTAAAAAATTAATTATTGCTTCCATCTTTTCTTCTCCTTAATCATCCATGAATTTTTTAATTATATAAACAACACCTATTATTGCTGCAATAAAAACCAATGTCATGTTATCTCCTAACTCAATCATCATTAGCAAATCACCTCTTTAATCTCTTCTCCGAACTCTTTGATAAATTGTTCAGCTATTTCTTCTGATTTAAAATAAGGTAGTTTAGATAAGAAATTTACACAAGAATAAGATTTCACATAAAATTTTTCACAATAATCATACGTCACTGCATGATTATATTTGCTAAAATCTCCCCAATCAGGCTTCCATCCTCCATTATGTTCTTTAGCCCAATCTTTCAGTTTTGTTATTAATACACGTTCTTTATCAAATTGTTCAGCTTCTTCTTTAGTTTTAAAGACTAAGCCACGTAGATATGCCTGTTCAAAATCATAATAATTTAATACTTCTCCAATCTGATTAATTTCTCCTGTTTCATCAACATGATAGTAATTTCCTATATCGTCCGGCACTTCCACTTCGTAAGGTTTATTTTTCGCCTTACTTTCCAACTGATTAAATCTTAATTCAATAATCTCTTGTTTTAACTTTTCAATCTCTTGTCGTAATTCTTCGTTTGTCATTTTTAGTCCTCCTACTAAATATCAAATTCAAAATCATAATAATCAGCTGTATCATATCCGCCATTATTAAAGAAATGATTAGCTGCTATTTCTTTTAAATCTTCTTCGGATAGTTCTTCTATGTCAAAATCTTCATCTACCGGCACGTTAAACATAACTCTAAATTCAACACCTAACCATTTTTGTTCATTCATTTTTTAGCCCTCCAACAAGCCTTTATTCTCGTATATATTACCAACAACACTAGTTACATCTGCATTTACCTCTAATGATAAATATATACCGTCCATATAATTTTCTCTTTTCAATACAAATCCTTTAAATGGTATATATGTGACTTCAAAATATTTATCTGATATTTTAACAATATCACCAACATATATATAAGTTCCGTTTTTATCTTTTAAACCTGTATTCTCCATGAATTTCACATCTTTAAATGCATATAAATGATGTTCGTTATACTCTTCATCGTAAACTTCAACTCTTTCATCTTTAAAGTTAATGTATTCTACTTCTAGTGTTTTCCATAAATACATAGTAAATATTTTTGGTTGTTTCATCTTCTATCCTCCTACATACTAAATGATCTGTATATTTGATACACTGTAAGAACCGCTAAAAATATTAATATAATCATTAATGTTACAATTATATATTTCTTTTCCATACGTTTTATAAAATCATCAATTTTACAATATATTTTATTAAGTTCATCTTCTATTGCATCTATTTCTTCAATCGATACAGTTGATAATGTGTGATCTGTATATTGATAATCATAACAACACATTGCTTCTTCTATATCATCAAAATGAAATGTTATATTTGAAATAGTGATTTTCAAATTTTCATTTCTTATTACTCCAGCTTTCACTTTACCATGTGCTTTATTTATTGCCATAACATCATCAAAATCAATTGAAGTTTTTAAAAATTCACCGTTTTTCAACCAAATTCTTATTCTAACTGGACTCATTTTTATAACTCCTTATAATGATATTTAATACTAGCAATATATCTAGTAGCACGTAAATAGTTTACTTTTTTCTTTTTCACGTCTAACATTTTTGGAAATGCTAACGGTGTAAATTTTGCATAATCTGTAATTATTTTTAACACATCCATTAAATAATAATAAGTCTCGTCAAGTGAATCAAATATCTCATTTTTAACTAGATTAGGGAAAATCTTTACGAAATTCATATCACTTGTTTCATGCGTAACCAAGAGGTGGTTAAGTCTATTTGTTACCGTGATTTTAATTTTTTCACTATTACATTTATTACTGAAAATTATATGAAATTCTTTACCACCGCTATATATAGCGTTGTGTGTGTAAGAAAATATATCTTTCAACACTTTAAACCAATTTTCAAATTTATTGTACTTGTAAATTACCATAGCTTCTTCCGTGTAATTTCTATCGTACTTTTCGTTAAAGTTTTCTATATTCATTGTTAACCCTCCTATATCTTTTTAACCTTACCACATTTTCTACAGTAATAATAATCACAGAAATTATGTTCATAAGGTATCCAAACCCATTCATGCTTACAAAACATTCTTTCAATAAACCTAAATTTCAAAAGGCTGACCCCCTTTAATTCCTTGCAACTGTTTGAACATTTGCAGTTCTCTTATACGTTCCTTTTGTTGCTGGATAGTCCTTTCTTTGACTATATTATCATTAGAAAGTTCTTCTATCGTGTTGCTTGATACATATACTCCTAGTATCAATCCCGCTGTAAACATTGCTAGCAACATTGAAAGTGTGATTAGTATTATTTCAATGTTATTCCATATTCTTTTCATTTCTCTTTTCCTTTACTCTTTCTATGTGTCTTCCTGCTAATTCATCAATCAAACCTAACACATCAAGTCCAATCTCTTCTTTCAACTGATCCGGAATAGCTCCTAAAGGTATTAGTTCTTGACCGTATCTGTACATTTCAGTATCGCTTTTTAGTTCGAATATTTCTCCGATAAAATCTACAATACGCTTTTTACCATATCCATGATTAGCCCTAAGCACCCACGCTACCAGCACTGTTAATTCTGCTAACATATTAGCCCTAGCATCTAATTCTAATTGTTTTCCTTGTTCAAATTCTTTAGTTTGTTTAGTTCCAGGTTTGCTAAGTCCGAATTTATTCTTTTTAATTTTCTTTGCCATATTATTTCCCCCAGAAATAATTAATAATTTGATAAATGAAATTAATAACCCAATATATCGTTGCAATCACTATTAAAAAATTAATTCCTACTACATACATTTTTATTTTATGAAGCTCAAAACGTGCTTTTGTTAATAACTCATTACTTACATAAGCATCCATTTCTAATTTAAATATTCTTTTTTCTAATTCTTTTATTTTTTCATCCATTCCTTATCCTCCTATTTCTTTCGGAGTACATCCCAATACTTTAGCTAGTTTTCGTAAAGTCTTGAATTTAGGTGTCTTACATATACCTTTTCTGATATTTCCTATTGTGTTAAAATGTACTCCAGATTTTATATATAATTCATGATCAGTTATTTTTTCTTTATCCATTATCTTTTGTAGATTAGTCATAACTCATAACCTTTTACATAAACTCCACTAATTGAGTTATAACGTTTCTCACTCTTAATACTGCTAATATGTGAATCGTCTTTCCAAAAATTCAATTTAGTCATTTGATCAATAAACGCTTTTGCTAGATTATCAGCATCAGGTTTTTTAGTGTAATAATCACCATCTACCTTATTTTTCTCTAACGGAAAGCACCATATTAATTCAACCCCAATAGGAGCGTTTAACATTTTACTAGGAATACGACTAATCAATCCTGTTTTAAATATCTCTTTAGCTTCTTTCAAATTGTGAGAATCAAAAATAATAGGTTTACCATTTTTTACTGAAATAATTTTATCTTGATGTGTGACCTTTGGTATTTTTTTCAAAGGCACAAAAAATTCAAATTCCATAATTCAATTTCACTTCCTTAACTCCATTTTAATTTTTTACCATTTTCATTTTTTCATTTTTCTTTTTTTGCGCGGAGTACAGGACGGTGTTGGTACAGACAGGGGGTGGTTTTTAAACCCCCTGTACTGTCCAACCTGTACTGTCCCTGTCCTCCCTATCCAACATCATATATCTTAGATATATGGGTTTTCCCGTCCGGACAGGACTATAAAAAAACTAATGTTGTCTTGTCCGGACAGGACTTAAAATTTAAGTCTTGTCCAAAATAGACAGGACAGACAAAACTAAGTGTTGTCCTTGTCTTTTTTTCGTTTTTTGATGGTTCCAGAATTCTTATCAAACCAAAAATTATTACTATTTTCTAATCTTCGGTTAACAGTTTTCACACTAATACCTAAATAATCAGCAACCATTTGTCTAGTTGGTTCTTCATCAAAAGAACAATTTTCTATAGCTAATTCAAACTCTAGCATGCTTTCTTTTTGCTGTTCTTTTGCTTGTTTTTGTCTAGCTTCTTTAGTTTTAGTGTATTTTGTTTTGTCTGAATCTAGTTCAATATCAGCTAAAACGCCAACTGTATCTATTGTATGAATAGGGTACCCAAACCACATATTTACAGGTTCAAACTTCGCAAATTCTCTAAGAGTACCTTCCACACGCCACGCTGTAGTCTGTCTAACCGCTTCTTCTAACTTCTTCGCTTCTTCTCTTACTTGAAGTAAGTGACCGCTAAGACTTTTTTCAGAATGGTATTTCATTTTCTCATAATCGTAATGATCGTCCATTCCTATTTTATTTTTGTAATAATGATTATTTAGAGCTCTTATTTTTTCTTCGTAAAATTTCACTAAAGTATTATTTACTTGAGTTTTCATTAAATCTTCTGGAATATCTAACTCAACTAAATCAATTAAAGCGTCTGGATCACGTGCAAAAACTCCACTGCCACTGGCTCTATCCATTGATTTTTTACCACCTTGCGCCCCTTTTGAGTGATGGTGGCAATAAATAACTGAACATCCTAATTCTGTTGCTACCTTGTCAAACTGGTTAGTAAAATGTGCCATCTGGTCAGCGCTGTTTTCATCTCCAGTAAGTACCTTATAAATAGGGTCAATAATCACCGCTGTATAGTTTTTCTTGTGTGCTCTTCTAATTAATTTAGGAGCTAGCTTATCCATAGGAACAGTTTTACCTCTTAAATTCCATATATCAACGTTATTTAAGTTATTAACAGGTATTCCTAATTTAGTGTACACATCTTTAAATCTGTGTAAGCAGCTTGCTCTGTCTAACTCTAAATTCACATATAGCACCCTACCTTGTGCACATTCCCATTTTAACCACTGTTGACCTTCAGCAATTGCTATTGCCATTTCTATTAGTGCAAAACTCTTTCCAGCTTTAGACGGCCCAGCAATAAGCATTTTGTGGCCTTGTCTAAGCACTCCTTTAATTAATTCTGGAGCTAATTCTGGCATATTCTCCCAAAAGTCTTCTAAAGACTCAGGATCTGGTAAATCGTCGTTTAAATCTTCGATAAATTCAAACCATTCATCCCAACTAGGTTTCCCGATGTTAGTATCAATTAAAAATTGCTTCTTGCCATTTCTCATAATACCAGGCATTCTACTTAATCTAGAGGGGTTCTTATTTTGAGTATCAACTGCTAAACCATTTTTGGCACATATTTTATATAAATAATCAACACGCTTTTGGTATTCTTGATAATCTCTAGCTTCAATTTTAACGATAGCATGAACTGACTTACCACCACTATGCACTAAGCAAGCTACTGGCAACTCTAACTCACGTATAATAGCGTTCTGTTGAGATATGCTAGTTTTATCACTTTCTACAAGTGCATATCTATATTCTGTTACATTATCATTTTTAACCCCCTTACCATCTAATGGGTTAAATCTTATCCATGCTCCAGCTTCTTTATTATAATCACCAATAACAAAACCGATATCATCTTTATATTTATTTAACTTTTCGATTAAATGTCCCGCTGTACGATCATAGACACCTTTTTTAGGTTTATGCAATACTTTACCTTCTCCATCTTCTAATGGATAAGTTTCGGTAACAAATCCTACATTTTCGGTACTTTCAAATAGAGTTTCTATATATGTTATTAACTCCTTGACAGGTTGCCAATTAGTAGGTTCTTTTATTTCCTTACCTTCTATCCAGCTTTTGTCGATAAATTTATAATCACCATCTGATTTTATTTCATCATTCCAATCTAATGCATACGAATTTTCAGAGTTGATATATAATGGGGTATAACCTCTATCAACAGCCATTTGAAATATAGTGCCACCTGTGACAGGCTTACCAGCACCATTAAACGTACTCCATTTTCTAAGGCATTCACCTTCTTTATATCTCACATCATTTTGCGACCATAAGTCCCAATCTTGGACGGTGTGTCCTTCATGTTTTAAAGCCATACCAACATTGACCCATTCTTGATAATCAAGAGTAGCAGGGTTGATATACTCTAATAATTCTAATAAATTATTCTTATTTTCCATTTTCTAACTCTTCCACTCCTAATTCTCTAAAATATTCTGGTTTACCTATTGACAATTCTTTGATTTTAATATATTGTGTATATGAACAAATTTTTTTATAAATGACGTACTCTCCTACAAAATTGAGTGCGTCTTTTTCTGTTTTAAAAACTCCTAATTGATTATTAGGGAATATATTCGGGTTATCATCACAAACCAAATAGATTTTCTCTCCCTTACGTAATTTTCTTTCTTCCATTATTTTCACCTCTTAATTATTTATTGACCTGGAGTATATTCTTTAGCTATAATTCCTTTTGGCAACCTCCAGCCATTTGCTGCAATTCTTGTAATCATGTTGTTAGCTTCTTCAAATTTCCATGAACCAACTTTTCTAAATCCACGATTTTCTAATAATCTAATCTGTTTTGGAGTTGCTAAGCCTGCATCTCTTCTCTTATTAATTCTCTCAATCAACAAACTAGCTTTACCAGAACATTCAATTTCACTAGCATATATTCCCATTTTTTCTAATGTTTCAATTTGCTTTTTAGAAGGTGGTGCTTGTTCACTTAAAAAACTAGGAACATAATTCGCTAAATCTTCCGCAGCAATACTCATTTCAAATTGCAATGGATCTACTAATTTACCTTTTTTACGTCTTTGTTCAGCAAGTTGTTTAGCTAAACTATCTTCTCTATCTTGAATTACTTCTTCAGTTGCTTTAACTTCTACTTCTTCTAAGTCAACGGCAAAACCTACTTCTTTTTCACTCAGTTCAGTCATTTTTTTAGCTACTTCTTCACTTTGGGCAATTAAATGAGCAGGACGACACAATTCGTGTTTTTCAACATGCCATAAAAAATCTAGTAAGAGTAAATTTTCTTTCCCTGGATGTAATCTTGTACCTCGTCCAACCATTTGTGAATATAAAGCTCTAACTTTTGTTGGTCTTAAGACGATAACACAGTCAACACTCGGACAATCCCAACCTTCAGTTAGCAACATAGAATTACACAACACGTTATATTTGTCTTTATCAAAATCTTCTAATATTTGTGCTCTATCTTTACTTTCTCCGTTGACTTCAGCAGCTTTAAATCCTTTCGAATTTAAAATATCTCTAAACTTTTGACTAGTCGCTACTAACGGTAAAAATACAACCGTTTTTCTATCCTTACAATGTTTAACCATTTCATCAGCTATTTGTTCCAGATAAGGATCTAATGCACTGCTAACATCACTAGCTTTAAAATCTCCATTTTGAGTAGCAACTCCACTTAAATCTAAATTCAATGGAATTGTTAAGCTTTGAATTTTACTCAAGTAACCCTCTTTGATAGCATCAACTATTTTATATTCATAAGCTAAGCTTTCAAAGTACGTCCCTAAGTCTTTCATATCTCCTCTATCTGGGGTTGCTGTAACTCCTAATACTTTTGCTTTGTCAAAATGATTAAGAACGTTCTGATATCCATTAGAAATACAATGATGTGCTTCATCGATAACGATAGTATCAAAATAATCATTACTAAATTGCTTAAGTCTTTTTTCACGTTGTAAAGTTTGAACACTTCCTACAGTTACTCTGAACCAACTACCTAACGAACTACTATCAGCCTTTTCAAGTGCTGTGTTTAATCCAGTACTTTTCTTTAGCTTATCGCTAGCTTGCTCCAGAAGTTCGCTTCTATGTGCTAGAATTAACACACGTTCACCTAATTTAACTCTATCTTCTATAATTTTTGAAAAAACAATAGTCTTACCACAACCAGTAGGAAGTACTAGGAGCGTTTTATTAACGCCCCCGTCCCACTGTTCTTGCACTTTTAACCTTGCCTCTTCTTGATAAGGTCTAAGCTGCATTTTTAGAAGCCACCTTGTCCATTATTCCATGGTTGTGTATTAGCGTTAAAAGTAGGTTGACTAGCTTCATTTGTAAATGGATTTGAAACATTTAAAACTTTAGTGATGTCTACATCTTCTTTATAAATCATACTTTTAACTTCATTGTACTGGTTGCCATTGTGTTCTCTAATTCCTACCTTGCAAACTCCAGTAGCTCCTGTAATTTGATTCCAAGGCATTTTTAATAGTTCACCTTTTTGCTTAAGTCCAATAGCTCCAAAGAAAGCCGAAAGTAATCCCTCTACAGAAGTATGTAAGAATAAATTATGTTTTAAAGTAGTTTCTCCTTCATTAGCTACTATTTTTATACTAACAATAGCTTTGTTACAACTAGGTAACTTCGCATTAGGATTAGTTGGTGTGTGTTGTGCTCTCTCATATCCCGCAACAGTAAAACTATATAAACCAGGTGGTAATAAGGTAAACTCACTATCTGCTACTATCTCCGAATCCCAGTCTAATTCTCTATCAAAATTGTTATTGTAATTTGTATTCATTTTAAAATCTCCTTAAATTTATATTATTGTTTTAATTGTTTTAATAATTGTTTTAATCCTTCCCATTTAGGAATGATATATCCAGTAAGATATCCTTGTTCATTATAGACACTCATAGGAGTACCTTTCGGGAAATAACCTTTACTTTCTGTCACCAGTTGAATATCTTCTTCTGTAACGTTATCTTGAAGCATTAAATCCCATAACGGTTGAGGTATATACTCAGGTTTTGAAATAAATGGATCTACTAAATTTTCAACAGGTGTATTCTCAACCTCTTTAACAATATCTCCGAAATTATCCATTATTTTCTCCTCTTGTGTTTTCTCAATTTTCGGCGCTTCTAAATCACCGTTATACTTAGGTTGTTCAAATTGTAATTGTTCTTTTTTCTCGTCTTTAAATTCAGTTTGAACAGTCTTTTTAACCTCTTCTTTCTCCTCAGTTTTAAAAATATGAGCAATAGAAGCATAATCTAATGGAAGTTCGCTAGGTAATCCGTGTCTATTCTTAGCATCCCATGCTGGGTTGTGTTCTGTGTACATCACACGTTGATTCCCTTGCGCTTTCTTCTTCGTAGATTTTTCTTGTGAAATTAAATACGTTTTGTAATTACAAAATAGTAATAAGTCCGCCCATTCTTTCACTAATGGCGCTGTTTGTGAACTTGTCTTCTTACCAAGTTTTAACTCGTACTTATCATATGAACCCATTTCATCTGGCAGTTCAAACTTACGAATTTGAGCATGAGCAGTTAACACAACATTTATTCCAATCTCAATCAAATCTTGTAATTTATTTAAAAAACGCCCCATTTCTTCTTTTGCATAAACATAACCGTTACCATAACCAAAATCTTCAATACCTTTCTTACCATGCATTGCACACAAATTATCAACACATAGTGATTCCGCCCAGTCAATAGTATCAATAACTAACGTTTTACACACAGTTGGATTTGCCTTAATAAATGCAATTTGATTATTTAACATAATCCAGCTTGTGGGTTTGTCTAGTCTTGCAACGTCCATATTATCCGTTGACCCTTCAGTGTCTATAAATAAAGGTTCTGGAAATTGTGAAGCTAGTGAACTTTTCCCTATACCTTCAGTACCATAAATTACCACTTTTTGAGCTCTTGCTCGTTTACCTTTTGTGATTTTCATTAAAAACTACCTCCTACATTATTCTCCCAAGACGGTGCTTCTGTTTTTTTATTCTTAACATATCCATCTTCAATAATAATTTGACATTCTTCACCAGTAGATACTCTTGTTGCTATTGCTTGTAAATTATTATTTTTTAACCAATTACCAAAATCAACTAAAGTCTCAAGATCCATTTGTTCTAATTTATCTACTAGCACAAATTCACATTGTGGGTTAATCTTTCTAACAATAGCAGTTGCTACTATAAGTTGTTCAGAACCACTCATATTGTCCCAAGGTTGACCCTTATAAGTGATTACACCATTATCAACGCTTAACTCTTCCAAAGGTAAATTAGCACCGTTTAACAAGTCTAATTTTTGCTTTCTCAAGTCTTCAATAGAGTTTGTTAAATCTTCATATTGATTTTTATATTCTTCAGCGTCCTTTTCAGCACGTTCTCTATCTTGATTAGCTCGTACTTTTCTGTTGATTTCTTCAATATTCTCAATGCTTCGTTCTAACTCTTCAGTACTTTCATCAATCAAATCAACAACATCTTTATTAGCTATTTCAATATCAGAATTTAATTGTTCTAAATTTAAATTTAATTCTTTTAATTGTGCTTCAAGTTCAGCTTTTTTATTTTCAGCAAATACTTTTTTAGCTTGTAAATTATCCAGATTATCACGCTTACGTTGATTTTCTCCGTTTTTAGCAAGAATCTCTTGTTGTTCTTTAATTAGTTCAGAAGCACTTACTAATTCATTTCCTACTTCTTTAAAGAAAGGTTGCTCTTCAGCAAAATGTTTCTTTTGGTCTCTAATTTGACCGACAGTTCGTCGTTTATTGTAAATTTCTAGTTCTTCTTGTTCAATTTGATATAATTTTTCACCTAAACCATCAACTGTATTTAATAAGGCTTTGGTTTTGTCTTTTGAGTTCATCTCCATAAATTTTGGCAAATTAATAGCGAACTGTTCAACAAAACTATTTAATAAGTTTTGACCAGCCTTTTTGCCACTAGGATCTGTTACTTTTAACTTTCCATCTTCTCCCTTACGTTCGACAATAAGTCCGTTATCCAGTTGAATTTTTATAATCGGTGGCACAACGCTACCTTCTCTTAACGGATTAGATGGCTTATAAGCATTACCTCCTAAGGCCCATGCTATTGAGTCCAAGACACTTGTTTTCCCTTGACCATTTCTTCCACCAACAACAGTTAGTCCATTAGCTGTAGGCTCTATCTGAACAGCTTTAACTCTTTTAACATTCTCTATTTCTAATTTATTAATCTTCACCATATACTAACGCTCCTAGTCTATTTATTACATCTTTTACTATATATTCTGGTACTTCAGCACCATCTAGCACGATACATTTTATATTTTTATCGTTAATTACATCTTTCTCTTGATCAGTTAATAAGTCATTTAACTTATCAAACACCGCTATTTCTTCAGAACGCTTTTCACTGGCTTTTAAACCGTCCAAATCATTTAACCAAAACTCACAGTATCTGATTATTTTCTTGATGTCGTCCTGCGGTTCATCATGCTTTTTGTTTGCTCTTATTCCATATTTCAAGATATTAGCTTGACACACGCTGCCAAAGTCCTTAACTACATCTTGAATTAAATCTATTGTTTCAATTCCACCTACTTTATAGTGGTTGGGATTAATATTATCTTTTGTCACTTGATTTTTCCTCCTGTTTGTGTTATTTTAAAATTGTAAATTTTGCTAAATAGTCGTTGTTTTAAACGGCTATTTTTTTATATCTTCTTTTCTTCCTTCACTCTTATCATTAAATCAATAAGCTCTTTTTTAGGAAGTCTAATTAAACTTTTATAAAGTTCTTCAATTTCATTAATATCATCACCATAAAGTAACTTATCAACAGTCGTATTTCCCATGATAGCTATTTTAAATAAAACTGATTCTGGTGGCAGTCTAAAACCTTTTTCCCAATCTGACACACTACTTTTACTAGCTCCAACCTTCTCCGCAAATTCAATCAAAGTTAATAATTTACGTTTTCTAATGACCATAATACGTCGTCCAACTTGCTTTTTGTTGATATTTTCATCCTGGTTTCTTTTCAAATTAAATTCACCTCTTTTATTTATCCTTTACAAAACTTCCATCAATCATTTTTCCAGTACGATTTTTTATTTGATTATAAGCATAGTCAACACAATCAACTAACTCTAAATCATACTTTTTAGCAACAACATCAAGTAAATTTATATAAGTTACTAGCATTTTAAACAGTTCTACATCTATTTTTTCTTCACTTATAAAAGTTTTATAAAATCTAGCATCTGTCGTTCTAAGTAATTCTGAAAAACAAATCCAGCTAGTTTCTAATTCATCTTTAGAATGCCATAAAACCGTAGATCTAAAAATATAGTATACAGTTTCTATCGGTTTCAATAATTTAAATGCGACTACTAAAGTAACGTAAACATCACCGATAGCATCTTTTATATTTACTATTGCCTCTTTATTGCCTAACTCATATTTAGTAATTGCTTGTGTTAATTCTGCATTTTCTTCTCTTGATTTCTCAAGTTGCATAGGTAAAAAATCACTTCTATTTAAGCCTCTTATTTCTGCCCAATCATTAATTTTATATATATAATCATAATGGTTTAAATTCTCCATTCTATACTCCTTTCAATTTATTCAAATCTATATCTAATGCATTTGCTAACCGAACGATATAATCAAATTTTAATGTAGCGTTTATATGATATCTAAAGTTGTAAATACACGTTTTTGGAACACCACTTATTTCTGATAGTTCAGTTGGTTTGATTTTCAACTGTTCAATTTTATCGATTAGCAACTCTCTAAATTTCATACTGTATTTATTGTTGTTTTTTGTACTTACCTTATACCTAGTCATTGCTTTCACCGTCTTCAAACAACTCCTTACCACGTTCATCTAGTGTATAAAATGGTAATAAGGTTGCTCCTAGTAGCAGTGCCAGTATTGTTCCCCATTCAATATCGCTTAAAATGAATACACATATAGCAACAACAGTGCAAGTCCAGTAGTAAACATTAAATTTTCTTCTTCTTAATTTATTCATTTTAACCAACTCCTATATTTTTAAATTCTTGTACAGTTTGTTTATTGAAAGGTAGCACATACTTTTCTAATCTTTTGTCTTTAAAATAATCATAGTTAGAAGCAAAGTGTAACCAAGCATAAACATTAAATTGTTCTTGACCTACTTTTAAATAACATCCCGATGGATAAATTTTTTCATCAATTTTTTCTTTAAATTTATTTCTATACTTATCATAAGTGGTAGATTTTATATCAAAGCATTTCATTATTTCATCTTTAGAAATATAAGGAAAAGAAAGATCAAGTTTTTTTAATTCCACTAAATTTAATTGAATTTCTGGCATTTTATTCACCTCCTTTTAAGTTTAAAACCATATTTTTTATATTTTAATCGCGGTTAAACCGTGTTAATAGGTAAAAAATTTATATCAGAATAACTGATATTAAATAGTGATTCTATCTTAATTATTTCTGGTACATCAGGATAACTTTTAAAGTTTTCCCATTTACTCCAAGTCGCAGGAGATATATTTAATTTATCTGCAACTTCTTCTTGAGTCATATTTGCTCTAACTCTTAACATTTTAAGTGTATACTTATTTACCACTTTGACACCTCCTCTTATTAAATTGTTCAAGTTTGATTCCTCCTTTCTCAAGAGTACGATTTTATTATACACGGTTTAACCGTGCCTGTCAATAGATTTTTTTTACTTTTTTTAATATTTCTTGACAAAAACGCGTTTTTACCGTAAAATTGTAGTATAAAAACTAAATTAGTAAAGGAGAAAAATAAAATGTCTAGTTTAGGAAATAAAGAAGTAATGGCTAAGAATATTAAATATTATATGAAAAAATATAATTTAAACGCTACAAGCCTTGCAGCCGAATTAGATTTTAAATATTCTACTGTTTTAGACTGGTTAAAAGCAAACACTTATCCCAGAATCGATAAAATAGAAATGATGGCCAATTATTTTGGAATAGAAAAATCAGATTTAGTTGAAGATAAAACATCTAAAATTGAAAATAAAGACATTTCTACAATGGTAGACGATTTAATGGATAATCTAAATAGTACACAAACCCTAATGTATAAAGGTGAACCAATGGATGAAACAACAAAGGAGTTAGTGCGTGCTTCTATCGAGCAAGCGGCCCGAATTGCTATGGCACGTCACAAACAGTCTAAAATTGACGATTAAAGACACTTATAATTCCCTTGTAAAAGAATTCGGAACAAACGATCCATTGAAAATAATAAAAGAATTAGGAATAATTGTACAATTTGCAAACCTTGGAGAAAATAAAGGTTTGTACCACACTTTGAAAATAGATGACATAACATACCACTGCATACACATAAATAATAATCTATCTTCAAATGAACAAAGATACACGTTGGCACACGAATTAGGGCATTATATTTTACATCAAGGCTCTAATTTACATTTCTTAAGACGTGTTACCTCTACCCCTCTATCAAGATATGAAATAGAGGCAGACTTATTTGCTAGCTATTTTATGGTTTCTGATGAGGAGATAAAAGAAATAAACAATCTTACACATATTTCTGAGGCTTATAAACTAGACTATAGGATATGTGAGAAAAGGTTAGAATATATAATTTAGGAGAATTACATTATGTTTTTTAAAAAAGATCCAGAAAAAGAACGTCTTAAACAAGAACGTAAACAAAAAGAATTAGAACTAAAAGAACAAAAGAAAAAAGAAAAAGAAGAATTAAAAGTTAAATCAAAAGAAATAGCAGATGAAAATAAAGCTAGAAGAACAGAATTTAAGAAAACACTAACTTTAAGAGGATTGATAATCGATGAAATAACTGGAACATTTAAAATTAATACTGATTATTTCAAAGTATTTAAGTTCGATGAATTAGTAGATTATAAACTTATAGAAGATGGTGCAAAAGTTGCTCAAGGCGGAGTTTCAATAGGTCGTGTAGCAGCGGGAGGTATCTTATTAGGTGGTGCTGGAATGATAATCGGTGGTTTGACTGGCAAGAAAAAATTAGAAGATCAAGCTACTGAATTAAAAATAGAATTTACAGTTACAGGTTTAAATGAAGGTACATACAGTATTGATTTATTAAATAAACCTATTAAGAAAGATAGTCTAGTTTATAAAGGATTAGTAATTAACGCTAAAGAAATAATTGAATTTTTCGATAAAATATCAAATGTAGAATAATTAATTAGATTTATAATAAAATATGTGATATAATGGTATCAGATTAGAGGGCTATGCCCACCGTGAAGAGGTCTTTTATCATTAGATAAAGGCTTCTTTTTCTTTTAACTAATCAAACTTGATACAGAATAAAATAAAAAACTCTCCACCCCGCCAAGAGTATGAGAGTTGTAAAAATGTGTATGGTATACACATAAGATACACTAATAGTATATCATACACATCTGAATTTAACAAGAAAGGATGTGTATTTCTATGTGGTCAGAAAAGACTGATAATGGGAAAATACGATATTATGAAAGAGTAAAACAACTAAACGGTAAATTTAAGAAAATATCTGTACTTTTCGATAAAGACACAAAGTCAAATAGAAAACTAGCGCTGGAACTATTAAGATTAAGAGAAATTGAAGAAAGTTCTATTTTAGATACAGGAATTACATTTTTTGAAGGTCTAGAAATTGTGAAAAATAAACACTTTAAAAATATTAAACCAAATACTCAAGTTCAATACTCAACGACTATAAAAAAAATAAAACGTGTTGGATATGATATTCCATTAAACAAAATAAATGCTAACTATCTGCTGAACCTTCTAGAAGATTTATCAGTTTCAGAGGTTAACTATAATTCACACTTGGGGTGTATAAAAACATTTTTAAAAGTTTTGTATCGATTAGATTATATAGAGGATATAGCTTTTTTAGAAAAGTTACAAAAGAAAAAAAGAACTGTCAAAGAAGAGACTAAATATCTAGAACAAAATGAAATAGATCAGATACTGGATGATTTAAAAGATTATCCTTTTTACAAAAACATAATAGAATTTTTAGTAAATACTGGACTACGTTTTGGGGAACTACTAGCATTAACATTTGATGATATTGAAGATAATATATTATCAATAACAAAAACTTTAAATATTAACCGAAAAATTAATTCCCCTAAATCAAAAAGTAGCAACAGAAAAATATCATTAAATCAAAAATGTTTAGACATCTTAAAAGAGCAAAAACTATTAAAATCTAATTATAAAATACTCTATAAAGATTATAATGATGAAAAGAATTTGATATTTCCCAATTTCCATGGAAATTATATTGTACCTTGTCACTTTAGAAAAGAATTAAAAAAGCTAGTAACTATAAATTTTAAAATTCATTCGTTGAGACACACTCACGCTAGTTTGTGCATTGATAAAGGAATACCTATCGAGTATATATCCAAAAGATTAGGTCATGAAGATACAAAGGTAACTCAGAGAATTTATATTCATAAAACAGAAGCAGGACAGAAAAAAGAATTTGATTTATTTAAAAATATTACCTTCTAAATATAAAAAAGAACTAACTTTAAATTAAAAGCTAGTTCTTTATTTTTTAATAAGTTTGCCCTTTTTTTGCCCTTTTTT
>ERZ773046.1023-NODE-1023-length-16847-cov-3.243807_pt1 | contig 16847 bp, 4 predicted proteins | sample MGYA00580634_ERZ773046 | MGnify/ENA primary metagenome ERZ773046 (study PRJEB29015, sample SAMEA2738127) | human oral metagenome | biome: human oral; feature: human-associated habitat; material: saliva | place: China | collected 2159 ... | reverse complement strand
ATCCCAACTTATTGCCCTTAGAATCTTATTGAGTTTAAAGGCAGCTGATACTGGCATTTTGTCTGTGGCGTGTTGCTGAATAAAGCTTTCGATTGCTACCATATCTTGAAATTTTAGAATCATTTATTTCTCCTTTTGTCTTTTCTTTTATTATACCATAAAATCAGAGAAAAGTCAAATTCTACTTTGCAATACCATATATACAAACCATTGGATATTCAGTAGGGAATGTCGTGCTATTCAATCCTCTAGGAGCATCGCTTTCTAGGGCTATGATTAAATTGTTTAGGGATACTGCACTATTTGCAGCTGACCAAGAGCCACCGTAGCAATATCCATTAGCTGTAAAGCCAGTTATAGAAGAAAAAATATTGTTTGGTATATTAACTTTTAGGAAATAACGCCACCAAGATTGCATTTGGACTGCGCCGCTATAGTAAGTACAATCGTTTCTGCCAATAAGTTTATACATCTGAATGACTTTATTAGGGAATCTAATAATTGTCCATCCGTCTACCACTTCTGTTTTAATTGCTGAGCTTTGTACGTATTCCTCTGTTGCAAAGGTGTATTCTTTGTTATTATGTAAATAACCCACTTTTCCTACGCTTGGGTTTGTTAGTTCAATATGTAAGAGGTTTTCTTCATTTGTGCCACTAGGGTCTCTTGTCATTGAGAATAGAGCTGATGGCTTATCGTCATCGTTTTTCAATAATCCGAGAACTTTAAAACCAAAATTGTCTTCACTGTTACTGGTCTCTAAACCTGTGTGCCTAATCCCATTTTCCTCATAATCCAAAAATGAGAAATTCCTCATTCGGGTGCTATTTGGGATAGAAGTCGCTATATTAAGTCCGGTATCAGTGCTCATTCTTCGAATTTCAAACTGATTCTCATTGGCATCTTTGACAGTAAGTGTACCACCGAACAAATCTAATGAAGACTGAAGGCAGTCAATACCTCCACCTTGCTCTATGTTTATCTGAGCTTCTTCATCTACTCTAATTAAACCCTCTGCCTTGATACCCCCAGTATTTAAGAAAGGTGCCTTGTTCTCAAACTTACCACCGTAAAAATCAGGGTGGTCTTCTGGAATCTTATTTAAGAAAGTTGTCTCGTTAATTAGATACTTAGAGTTCCTTATCTGACCTGAGTTTCTAAAAGTTCCAGTATTCTGAAAAGCTCCCTCACTGTTAAAAGGAGAGTTAATCTGAATTTCTGTCGTGTCCTCTAGGTTGTTAGTATCCTCATTGTACGAAGGAGTAGTTAGTATCAAGTGCTTTGGAGAAACTTCAAGAGTCATATAAGATAATGTTGGGTCCATTGCCTTTACTTGCGGGTCTAAAACTTCTTCATCATAAAAGCCAATTTTTTCTCCTGCTTCGTTACTATGAAAACTTTCTGTTTTAATCTTACGGACTTTACCATCGTGCTTAACCCTAGCTAATTCAATTCCTCTGTCGTCAAGTCTAAGACTATTCTCCTTTGCCTTTATAGTCGCAGTTCCATCATTGACTTTAACTTCACCTAGTAGATTATGCTTATCATCAAAGAAACCAATATTAGGTGTGTTAGCAGCTTGTCCACCAGTAGTCTGATGAGTATCGTAAAGAGCTAGCGTTGAAGTAGCATCTGCACTAGCTGAACTCTTGTTTACAACCATAGCACCAGTGTTAATATTCTCCCATTTGTAAGGAGCAAAAGCTCTCACTGTTCCTTTACGAATTGTCCAAGGTGGGGTAAATATCTCGCTGAGTAGCTTCTCTGACCAAGGACATTCTCTATTTAGTGTAATATCCTCTGTAGTCGATATTGGTGTGTCTACTATCTCTAGCTTTGCATACATACAGTAGCTTGACTCAGGGTTAAGTTCTAAGCCTGTCGCTGTGTCGTGAGTGATTGCATAAGTCTTATGCAGGTCTTGAGTTGCATCGGTTAAAGTTATAGCTTCTTCTTTTATAACGTGACCTTGCGTTTCACTTGTGGCAGTTTTGTCTGCTTGCCCTACATACAATACCCATTTATAAGATATGTCGCCTAATAGGCTTTTAATAGCTGAAACATAAGCAGCCCAAGCATTGTTATAACTAGTCTTGTTCTTTGGATTTATATGACCAAGAGTTGCAGCTACCTCTACTTCTAGCTTTGTATTATTCCAAGCTCCCTTAATGACTTTTGCACTAGAACTTTCATTGCAAATACCGATACACTCAACCGTCTTTTGTGGCTGACTATTTCCTCTTTCATCTTTCGTATAAATATGGAAAGCGTACTTCGCATCAAATTCATAAAAAGGTACTCGATAAGTTAAGACAGCCTCATCGCCCATAAAACTTGAAGGTAGGATAGTTTCTTCTATAAGTAAAGTCTGTGATTCCTCATACTGAAATTGCCCATTATCAAGTAATGAAATTGGTGACACGTAGACGCTACAATAGTATGTAACGTCTCCGTATGCTCCCCTAGTCTTATCGGTTACGGCTTTCGTAACCATTTTTATTTTGTTTCCTTGATATGTAGTTAATATATTGTTAAAGTTTGTGTTAAGTATCATAACTACTTCTCTCCTCTTGATATTGTAATCTCTCCCAAGTCTTTTGGGTCACACCAAGTATTTGGTCTTACTGCATAGGACATATATCGTATTGGTAATAGAGCATAATCCTCTGTTATAGTATCTGATAGAGGAGTATCGCTTGTGATTCTTCCAGCATGATATACCTCTGAATACTCAGTCCTAACGATAAACATATATTTTTTATTTGGTGCTAATAGAGTACCAATCATAGGGCAGTTTTCTATCTTCTTGCCAAATAAATGAACCTCTGCCACTTTATATCCGCCACTGTTTGGTAGCATACCGTTTACTGATGGTTCTAAAATTATTTTATTTTCAAAGGTGCATCCTATATCTTGACTAGACGAATCAGCTCTAAACATTTTCTTAACATCAAAAGTGAATGATGGACCACTTGGTATCTCTATTGTAGCGTTATGGATATAGAAAATAGCATTGTGTCTTTGTTGCCAAGTTACTCTACTTTTCCATTTTGCTGAGTTCTCATCATCATTATTTTGCAGAAACTCTTTATCTTCTCCCTCTGTTAAGCCTTTAATCTTTGCTTCTGTGATAGAACGAAGCTTGACCTTAAAGTCCTCTTGAGGGTACGCTGAAGCTTTTCCTGAGCTTGTTAATGTATAGTGTTGCAAGTCCACTTGATAGAACTTCCATTCCACCTCAATGGTATCTTCATCTTCTCCCAAGCTTGCTTTACCTATCGTATTCACAAGCTGATATGGTTGCACATTTGAAAACTGCATAGGAATCTTTTCGCCATTAGATTTATTGACTATTAGTTCTAACAAGTTTTGGGAATTGTTATCATAGCGTTCTACCATATCAAGTTTAATCGCTAAGTTATTACGCAATACTGGCAAATCGTCCTCTGAATAATAGAAATAGGAGTTTTCTCCACCATCTAGCATAAAGACATTTGCAATTGATTGGAAAGAAGTGATGAAGTCTTGTTCGTATTCTATATCATTATTCATCCAATCAAGGGATACTCTAGCAAAGATTCTGTGTTGTATAGGGGTAGCGTCGGCAGGTTTAGTTTTTCCAATAAGAAGCTGATTAAAGAATTTGTATCGTATTTTTAATCCTAATTCATCGGTTGGGTCTGCATCAAATTCTAGTAGTGGCACTGGACCATCTACACCCCTTGCAAAAACTTCAATTTTAGCTGTAAAGCCTACTAAGTCGTATTCATTGTCAATTTTAGGTAGTTCAAGAATTAAACCTTTTTCTGGTGACAATAGTAAACTACCTCCAGTAAGATTCTTTCCGATGACTAAATACGCTTCTGCAGACTTTGCATAATACCCTGTATCTACTGTAATAACAGGTTTTTGTGGAGGACCTACCATCTCTTTTGGTAGCAAGCCAAAGTCCTCATTGGTAAAACCAACATATATAGTTCTAAACGGATTGCCCGTCCAAAAATTAGCTTCCTTATTAGGTATAGAAATCTGCTTACGCACTTTCTTACCATTAAACTCACACTCAATATGCACAACATGATTACCTTGTTCATCTAAAAGAGTGGAATTATCTACTATACATTCAACCCCAAACTGATATTGTCGTGGTGTATAAAATTCTTGATGGAGTAAAGACTCCATTACTTGTGGAGTAATAGCTTTCTGTTGGTGAGTGTATAATTGTCCAAAGAGCTTTGGTTGAGAATAAACCTTGTCCGAAACAGTGCCATCTGCTCCCTTTGCTCGTACCCAAAACTGAATTTGCGTACCTTGTCCTATTTTAGCAGCACTTATCCAAGCATAGTAGTGGTCGCCATCTCTTTCCCATCCTCTATCTTCTGCCATTATAGGGATTGCATAGTCTTCTGACCAAATGTTGTATGTTTTTTCTCTATACCCTATTTCATAACCAACAACGGGATTGTTGACCCCATCTTCTGCTGGCTCCCAAGTCCACTCAAAAGCTTGTTCTTTATCGTGAGGACTCTTCTTTTTATTTCCATTACGAGAAAAGTTAGTTCCATCATACCAATCAAGGTTCTGTGGTGTTCCAATTTTAGAAGATAGTTTGTCTAACGGAAATGCTCCTACAATCTCAGTTAGTGTAGTGTTTCCACTGAAAATAGCTTTAAAAGGCACTGCTTCTTGGTCGAACTGAGTGCTTCTTTCTACTTCAAAAGACTCTGACTTATAAAGGGGTTCACCAATATCTCTATTGCTAACAATAGGAATCTGTTGTATATCACCTTCGCATTGAAAATGCACTACAATAGTTTCTTCAGCCACTGGACTGCTTGTAGCTTCTCTAACACTACCACCCGGTCCTTCAGAGGATGGGGCTTGGAACCCCATCTCTCCTCTAGTCAAGGTAGTGTGCTTGTCTCTGTTTGTCTCCCAACGAATAAAGGCTTCTACGGGAGTTCCGTGATAGTCAAATTGTTTTGTAAAAATACCTTGTTTCATATTAGTCTCCTATATAGTTATAAGCTATGCCATCGGCTAATTGCTTGATTACTATTTTATCGCCTATTGCCAGTGAACCACCAATAGTTACTCTTGTTAAGTTACCAGCTTTTACTTCTCTTTCACCTTGAGGATTTACCTCTAACCCCCTTTCGTTATTTCCATTTCCACTTATGATAAGTTTCTTAGCAGTTTTTATCTGCAAGTTTCTATCAACTAGAGCAATATTTCCTAGCTGATTATCTTTATGAGCGTCTGCTATTGCTGTAAAACTGCCCTCTTTCTGATACTCTGCAAACGAAATACTATTTTGTCTAATAGATACACTTTGTACAGAATTGTCATCTGATACCGATAAAGCCTGCAATCCCACTGCGACCATTCTTGAATCTGTGTCAATATAGGTAACAGCAGGAAATGGGTCGTTTGTTTCAGGATAGTAGATATTGCTTTGTGTACCTTGATATTTACCGCCTAGCGTTTTAGAGAAGATATTAAAGCCTCTCCATAAGTGTAAGCCTTCCCTATTAATGTCGGCTATGTAGTTTTTAGGGATAATATCGTCCCCATCATCAGTAGCTTGTTGATGTAAATTCTCATCCCAACGGAAGTAGAAGTGTCTATGTGGGTCATCAAGTGGATTTGTATCACCTTCATATCCAAGAGTTACGCCTGAGGCTGTTAACGAACCTGAGAATGTACTATCTTTTGCAATGATTTGACCTTTGAACACACCCTTTTGAGCGTACAATTCACCACCTTGAGTAATGATTAAAGGTGCAGACTGTCGTTTCTCTGGTGTTGCACCTGCCCAGAAGCGAACATTTCTATCATCTTGATTTGCAATCTCTAACGCCTCTTCCCAAGCAATAGTGTCAATGTGATTATTAACGCCTACTTCATTGGTAATACCTGCTGATGGCATGTACAGTTTACCTGTTAAGAAAGCATTATCAGCTACTAAACCATATGACTTCTTAGCCTTTAACTCATCTCCAAAGTAGCTGATGATTGTGCTATTCATTAAAGATGGGTCTAAGTATCCGATAACTACATCTTGATTGTTTTGTGAAGGGACTGAAGGTCCTCTCATTACTATGTTTGGACCGTACGGACTTTTGCTTCGTAGTGATAGAGTATTTATATTCTCACTCTTACTAATGATAAAAGTACCTTTAGGCATCGATTGAACAGTCGTTGGTAACTTTAAGAAGAAGGTATTCTCTTCTAAGTCAGGAGCGTGGATTACACTTCCCTCTATTTCTTGACTATTCCTCTCTAAGTTAATGACACATTTATCTACTCGATTCCATAGTCCGTGACCCTGAGAGGTTGGCTTTCCGACTTCATCTTGCCAGTCTGTTAGGACTACGCCATATAGGCTTTGTCCGTTTACAGTGTGATAGCCTGCTGTCATTTCCTTTTCTAAAACGATAGTAGGGCTGATTACTAATTCGCCTCCAACTGCTGATAGATAGTCATAGCCGAAGTTTACTGCTCTTAAGTGACCTCTAATATTCACATTATTGAAGTTAGCTGTACCATCACTGTTAATAGACCAACTATTGCCTACGTGAATATCTCCTTTGTCACCATCTATCACCATATTATTACTAATGATTTTTCCACTCAGTAGTAGATTATCTTTAGCGTGTAGATTGCCTGCAATATGTACCGTACCATTCTCATCTACAGAGAATACAGCTTGTGATTGAGAAGTCGTCTTAGGATTATATATAGAGAATATCTCTGATTTTCCCTCTCTTTTGCCAATAACGATATTGTACTGACTAGGTGATTCATATCCTCCTCTATCGCTAATCCATAAAGGATTCTTTGATATTGCAGCTAATTGACCGAAATATTCGCCTAGAGTATTGACGCCATAGGCTCTATTGTTGATATTTAAGAATAGTTCAAACGGACTTGTAGTATTAGGACTGCCGATATAACTGTTATTATCTAAATTCAGTCGTTCAATACGACCACTCTTTGCTATAATTTCCCCCTCTACTCTACTATTACCAGTGATGCGAACATCTTGTCCATACATAGAACCTGATGGGGTTACATAGAAAGAAGGATTTGTTGCTCCACCTGACCAAAAAGCATAAGGAGCATTGCTTGAGCCGTCTATGCCTGCTTCTCCATTTGCACCTACAGTAATCTTTCCTAGGAACGCACCCTCTAATGCCTTGATAGTACCTGTAATATCTGCCTGAGTAGCTACCAAACGACCACTGTTATATACCTTGAAAGGGGCAGGTTCATAATCAGCCGGCTTAGTTGAATCTTTCGTAGGGGCATATCCTGCGTAGAACGAAATAGATTCGACAGTGTTTCCGTTATCAAGTCCATTGATACCAGCGTAACGATAAATCTTCTTGCCACCGATTGTAACTGGAGTCTTGCTTCCTACCTGCAACTGGTTTAGTAGTTTTAGGTTGCCTTGGTTATCTGTCGTTACGGTAACTTCTCCTCTTTCATTTCTTAGGCGTAATCCATAGTAAGCTGTATTTGGGTCTCCGTCATAAAACTTACCAACTGATACGACTGGTATTAAATCACCCTCAGTTTTCTTATCTGGCGTTAAGTAGCCTTTATATCTCTTAGCGTCAGGGTCTAGGTTGTATAGATAATTATCTATGAACAGTTTTTCAAAGTGCCAATCGGGGTTGAATACCTCTAAGCCGCCCTTTGGTGTTAAAGAAGTCGCTCCACCTTGGTTACGTATTGTTAGTCCACTCCAAGTAAGCATAAAACTTGTATATGGATTAATGGCTTTTATTTTTTGCTCTATCGTTGCATTTTCACCTAAGTTATATAACGCTCTATCTATTGCTGCACCTTGTAAAGTACCATATAGACCTAAGTTATTATAGCGTACATATACTTGACCATTATCGCCAAGTCCGGCTGTTTCAGCATCCGGTAAGTATGCACTAATACCATGGGCGTCCCAAGTGAAAGCTGGATTTGCACTTCCACCTATTAAGTTAATCTTGCTAACATCTAGTTGACCTGCTAACAGATGAGAAGTATTGATACCTCTACCAGTAATACCAGTAGTCCAAGTCTTTCCTCCATCGGTAGAAAGCATGATACCATATGAGGTAATCTTTACCCTAGAGTTTGTATTTGTGCTATCTACGATGTTAATACCATCTCCACTATCCCAAGTTACGCCTTGATTCTTAGCGTTACCTAGTACAAACGCATTATTCTCAAACGCTTGTTGTAGTGAGGACATTTTAATCTCACCATTAGGCTGAACAACATTTGCTGCCCTATTATAGCCACCTGAAGCATACTGTAGCGATTGAGTAGCTGCTGTGATATGAGAGAATAGGTCTTCCCATTGATTCTTATAAGTCTGTATCTCTATTTGATTTTCAGCAGGATTATCAAAATTACGAGTATAGCTTGTAACAACAACCTCTTTCTTAAAAGGCGTTCTAACGCTACCATTGGCTTCGCCATTTGGCTTTAGATATACCCAACCGAAAAAGTCTGTATCTTCAATATATGTCTTTTGACCAAGTTTGAATGTGTACCCACTATTTCCCTCAGTCATTGATATGTCAGCCACATCTATCTGATAATTAACTTGAGGATATGCTGATTGATTAGCAACCTTATAACCGTCTAAGTAATATTCGTTGTCATCTATATACTGTTGACCTTGCCATATACCCTCTTGTATATATCTATAATACTTACGATATAGTTTTAGTTCAAGAGCCTTTTTAAAATCTATTAGAATCTTTTGTTGTTCTACTAAACCAAAGATGTTAATAGAAGAAGTATGTTCCCATCCTGCCTCTAGTGTTCCAGTAGCACTAAATAGCTCTTCGTTTCTAGTATGTCCGGCAGTAGCTCTATAAATCTTATCTTCATAATGAACGATTGACCCCTTTGGATAAGGATTATCTTTAGACCAAAAACCTTTGTAGAAGTAGGCTTCTTTTGTCTGACCTACACCAAATAATAGTTCTTGATATTCCTTAACTTGCCCTTTATACTTATCTTTCATTACTTCAAAGTTAAGTATCTTGGCACGAACTACGTTAGCAGCAATCAGTTTATCTTCAGTACGAGGCAGACCTAATCGCCGATAATCCTCATAAATCTTCATTGCATTTTCTAAAGCGACTCCACCATCTTGGATAGCGATACTGCAATAGTTATAGTTCTCTTCAGCCGTTTTTAAAGCACCTAGAGTAGCCTGTATCTTATCTGATAAAGGTAAAAGAACCTTATTGATTTTACCCATTCTATAGTAATAGGCTAAGTTGTCGTCTGTTAAACCGTAAAAATCAGCTAACATTTGTGTACTATCTAATAGACCCATATTGATGTAGTAGTCAAAGTTATAGATAGTATTTTCACCACTTAAGTTATCAATCGCTCTTCTTATAGAACAGATACCATTGGTAGCAAACTCATTCTCATTATCCTCTACTACTATCTTAGTCGAAATGGCATCTGAAACAGTCGCTCTTTGAATACTGTTTAGATTCTGCTCATACTTAAAACCTGCCCAGTTATACTCATCTAATGGAGAGAATCTTGAGAAAATAACTTCTTTAATTGGCTCTCCTTTTTCATCTAGCAGAGTGTTACCACTTTTATCGTGCTTAACTCTGAAACGAACCCATACCTCAAATAGTTCAGCTAAGGAACTAATGTTATTGAAATAGTTACTTTTACCAATCTCTATATGCCTTACTGCTTCATAGTTAGGTCGTTTTACTACCGTATATAGGTTAGGGTCAGAAGATTTCATTATTATTCTGTCCACTGATGAAGTTCTATCTACCGTGTAAAAGAACTGATTCTCAATAGCCTTCCCCTCAGGTGTGTCATAAAGGAATAGTACTTTCTTAACATTTTTGCTATCTGTGTATTCTTTATAGTCAAAGAACTGAATATCAGATATATGCCATAGATAGTTTGTATCCTTAGCATTAGAGTTTAGAATGAAGTACACATCTTCACCCACAGAAGCTGTCGTTTTTGTTGCCTTTACATAAGCATAAATATACTGCTCTTCATCACTCTTGAATTCTCTTAGAGTTCCATCAAAAGGAGTTCGTATTCCAGCTAGAGGGAAACCATACTTGGACATATCACTAGAAGTTGAAGCAGGGAATCTCACTGGTATTGCTCCACCTATTAATGACACTGGAGCCGATGGTCTATTATAAGTGCAGACATCGACAGATAAGCCAAGTGTATTAGAATGAGTGTCTAATGATATACTAGTAGTAGTAGCTTTAGTCGCAGCTGTATTAACTTTTCTTAGTTTCATTCGGATAACATAAAGATTATCCTTAACTAATCTCATCTTTTGTGTTACTGCACCTTCATTGTAATAGAAAGTAGGCTGAGTAACTTGAGGAAGCACCATGTAGTTTACAGGATTCCAATTAGGGTCAGTAGGTTCTAACACTGGGAAAGTCCTGAACTGAAGAGTATTCGTTGGACCCCAACCTACATGGCTAGTAAAGTTAGTAGGATTAGCAAGATAATTCTTTACTATATCAGTCGTTATATATTCAGTTTCCTTATATCCGTAAACAGCCTCCCCTGTTCCCTTTTCTATATAGTCTGTTACATATTTTTTAGCTATTGGCTCATAGTGAGAATAGTCTGACTCTACTAGCTTTTTGCCTTGTATCGCAGCTCCTGCGTGGGATGGGTCTAAAGGTGAACCTACTGGATACACGATAACGCCACTGTAATCTTCTTCAAGGATATAGCTATATCTATGGTCATCATTAACAACAGTATGGTTATCACCACAATCGTCTAGGGTAAAGATTCCACCCTTTTTGATTAGCACTTGAGGCTTTTTAGCACCTATCTTAACAATCCATTTTGATTCATAAGGCTCTACATCTGAATAGAAGAAGTAAAGGACAGTATTGGCAGGCATCGTTTCAGACGGTCCACCAAAGGAAGGTCGCACTGTTACCTCACGAGTCATTCTTAGGGCAAATAATTGCTCAGTCTTTTCTTCAGGTGGGTTCTCACAAATAACTTTCCAGCCACTGCCTACTAGAACCTTAGATGCTAGGTCTTTAAGTGTTCCGTAGTTGTTCTCCAGTTCAGTGTTTAATACAACACCATAACCGTTCTTACCAAGTTCTGTTACGTGAAGTTCTTGACAAACATAAGTGTTTATGTAAGACAGTTTGTCCTCAGTAACATTCTTAATAAGAAAGTCTTTCCATCTTTCGTCTGTATCTTCACTCTTAGCTTTTTCGGCACTATAAGCCCCGTTCTCAGTTAGGTCATAGGCTGCACCATCACGCAGCTTGATTTTACGCTCAGCAACCAATAAACCTAAAAATGGGTTAGAAACTAACTCACCTTCCTCATTGCGATACTTCCTCGCTATTTGGAATGTAAGCGTTCTTTGCCCATTGATATTTTCCGTTAAAACGGGATTGAAAGCCTTAATAGGTGAGTCCATTGAGTCCCCACCTATTGTAGCTATTTTTCTTTCAATGAAAGATGAAGCATTGATATTGCTATCTGCCACATCTTCCCAAATAGATATTTCATATTTGTCTATTTGTTTCTCCATAATAACTCCCTAATAGTACAAATAATCGTACCATACACATACTCCTGAATGATAGTAAGGCGACGCATTTGGTCTTGCTCCGTCAATCACGATATTCCATTCATCATCTAACTCCTGCTTAGGTATATTGAAAAAATCTCCAGCAACCAAAGCGTAATTACAAATTTTTCCTTTCTCTCTATATGTAATTTTTTTGTCATCGCCCTTTATTTTATCTATGCCCAATATTAAATGCAATTGAGTGTCAATAAGGAAATATTCCTCATCTTCTGTTAAATGCTCTTTTAACATTCCTAGATTGATATACATAGCTTCATAAGGTGTTGGCACACCGTTTTTCACTAGCTTTAAGGACATGATATTATCTTTTGTTGCCGTCGTCGATTTTGTCAATCTTAATAAAAATTTCATTGGTGTTGGCTTTTGACCACCATTATATATTCTGATGTTGCCATTGTTCGCACCGTCAGCGTTGCTGATTTTATTAAGGTCGGAGAAGCATAGCGAAGTGTCTGTTGGACTATCTTTTTGATATTTTAAGATACCACTCGTTTGTATCCATAGCTGTTTATTTTTATCATTAAAATCTTCATTTGTTAAATGAACACTTTTTGCCGTTGGATTGTAGCAAGTGAATTGGACACTACCTTCTCCCTTATAAACTCGACAATGTCTCTCCGGAACTTCAACCACATTGTAATCGCCAGATAATCTATCATCTAAGCTTCCTTTAGTACCCACTTCACGGACTCTATCTTCCTCAAAGGCGATAAAGTTTATAACAGGAGAGCCTGTCACTTTCCCACGATAAGCCTTGTAAGGATATTCATCGAAGATTAGGTCTCCCTCGTTATCCAAGGACAGCCACTCTTGTAGCTGTCGTATGGATTCTTCACGAAGGTCGTCAAAAGCAAAGTTGATAAGAAAAGTTCTTGAGTCTTTAGTAGACCTGACGAAAAGTCCACCATCTCGACCCGTTATACCAATTGTTGAGTCGATTGGACTAGAGAATAACTCTAGCCCGTCTCGGTCTCCATTTATTACTCGGACTATTCTAAAATCGGAAGAATGTTTACCGTTGAAGGTGAACCCTAGGAAGTTGTCTCTTCCGTTTAGTCCGTCTTGATTGATTATACTCATTTTATCTCCTACCAAATCCCACGTTATTCACGTTACGATACTGAGCGTCTTTCTTGATTTGCTCTTTCATCTCTTTCCACATCTGTTCAACATCATAGTCAGAGTCGATAGTGTTTTCCATATGGATGTCATAGTAAACATCGCCCTTAGGAGGTTTAACTCCATCTTTCCAACTTGCCATGATATTCTTCAGTTCTAGGAAGTTTTGAGTGTCCTGTGCATTTAAGACTATTTCAGGCTTAGACTTTGTACCGTCTAACCAAGCAGGTCCTGTGAAGTCAGCTAGACCACCTGTCTTGAAGCGACCCTTGAAGTAGTTAGGTAACGATGACCAACTCTTCTGAGCACCTCTATACTGAACTACTCTATTAATGTAGTCTTGTACTTGTCTAGCACCTGCTGCACCAATGCGGGCTGTTAGGTCACGACTACGAGTAGGGTCGGTTCCCCAACCAGACTGTGAGCCATAAACCCAAATCGCTTCAGCGATACCTTGTATAAGGTCTTGTGTTACGGCTGGCGTACTTGAACTGCTTGAAGATACCGTAACTGGTCTTGGAGCAGGTGGAACATAATCTGCCTTAGCGATGTCTGTTCCGGCAGCAGCTTGATACCAAGAACCATCAAAGCCTTGCATTACTCTTGTATAAGTTCGCTTACCGTGATTTTCTTGAGCTGTTACTGAACCATCTCCATTAACGACACCTTTTACCATAGTACCTTGAGCGTTTTTAAAGCTGATAGTTTTACCTGCCATTCGCTTAGTCATTTCCTGAGCTTCCTTAGTAGAACCACCAAGAGTGTTATTGCTTATCCAGTAGCTAAAACCACCTTCGATACTCTTATTAAGTTCCTCTGACCATTCTTTTTTAGACATAACGCCCATGCCTTGGAAGATTTCTGTTTCCTTTAGCATATCTGTCATTGTCTTAGGATTGTCAGTACGAATAGCTTCGGTCATGATTTCAGCTGCCTCTCTAGCTATTGTACCATTCTCTCTATCCCACTCTAATTGAGCAGTCATTAGGTCGATTTGGTATTGTCTTTGTTCAGCAGCTAGACTGTTCTGCTTAGTCATTTCATCAATAGACTTGTCAATTAAGCTGTCTGTATAACTTTGTCTAGCGTCATCAAGGTCTTTTTGAGCAGATAGTATATCAAGCTGATTTACGCCTGAAGTATCTGTTTTCATTAAGGCTATTTTGCCCTCAGATTTTTGAATCTCCTTAAGCTGTTTGTCTTGCTCCCTATTATTACGATACTCTGTTAAGCCCTCTTGTATCTTTGCAAGTAGTTTATCGTTTCCATCATTGATAGAGTCGTTGATGTTTTGCATCTTAGTGATGGCTTTTTCTCTCAGAGCCACTATTGAAGCAATTACTCTATCCTCTAAGCTCTTTGCATCTCCTCGACCAAGCTGTTCTAGTGCGTAAAGCTGGTCTTCGATATTCATAAGCTGGTCTTCAGTAGCCTCTATCTTGCTCTGAATTTCTTCTAGCTCTTTAATGTATTCGTCGATACGCTTTCCTTGTTCGTTATTACCACTTCGACCCGATAAAGCCATAATAGCGTTCCAGTCTATTTGAACATAACCTTCGCTGTTTAGGCTGGCGTATCCTTGAAGGTCGGAATACTTAGACATTATCTGTCCTGCTTCCTGTTTACGCTTTATATTCTGCTCTTGATAATAACCAAGTTGCTTTCTTAATGAAGCCCCTTGTAGCTCTCTATTGCGTAATGCATCGCCAAGCTGTTTACCTTCAAGCTCTAATATCTTTTTATATTCCCACTCTAATCGGTTTCTAGCACGGATTTCTTTGTTGGTCTTGCGTATGAGGTTGTATAGCCAGTCGTATTTAGCTTCCCACGGCTCTTGTTCTTTAGCAGAGCCGCCACCTCCGCCTCCGTGACCACCGCCGCCACCTCCACGACCACGACCACCGCCGCCACCTCCACGACCTCCGCCTCCGGAGTAACCGTGTGATAGGGTAGGTGCACTCGGACCTGTCTTTGTAGCTGTCCAAGTTACCTCAGGAATATCGAAGGTTTGATTTTTAAAGTCCAAGGTTGGAAATCCACTCTTTGTGTGCCCAACCTTACTTGGCACTTTGAAACTAACAGACTTCATACCAACGCTAGACTTTAGTGAATAACCCATGCTACTAATGAATTTATCAGCAGCGTCTGCACTCCCTAGTAAAGCACTTAACTGAGCATGAATCTTTGTAAAGTCAGCACTACCACCAATCTGAATGTTCATACCATTGATAGTGTCGATAATGTTATGTAAAGCTTCAGCCTTAGTAATACCATCATCAGTAATAGCATTAAGGTCAGTAAGAGAACTTGCTAAATCAATAGAAATCTTTTCTCTTAGAGTATCAAGAGCGGCTCCAGCTTCATCTCCACCATCTATTAGCTGTCTGAATAAGTCTAGGTTCTGATTAACAAAGTCAGCACTAATGTTCGTTCCAAAGAAGTCACTAGCAGCCTTTGCCATTTTGTTGAGTGTATCTACATACTCAGAACTACCTGCTTCAAGCTTATCTAAGTTATCAAAGCTACTGCCAAGAGCTTGTTGCATCTCTTGGAACTTCTTATTCGCCTCTAGTATTGATACTGCAATTCTCTCTAGTTCAACATCAGTATCGTTTAAAGCACCTCTTTGTTCTTTTAGAGAAGCCTTAGTAGCGTCTATGTCTGTCTTTAAGATACCATTCTTCTTAATGACAGTTTCTAAAGCAGCATCATAGTCCTTCGCAGCATCTATATCTTCTTGACTAATCTGCTTATCGCCAATTTTCTTGTTGCCGTTTCGCACAGCTTGCACTACATTATCAGCGTCAACACCCTTACCATATTCCTGTGGTTGTATCCTACTATATGTAGAATTATACATACCATTAACGCCTCTAAGTCCAAGAGTACCTTGACCTGCCATCTTTTGAATTTGTTTATAGTTTGCCTTATTTTCAGAGAAGGCAGCACCTTGAGAACCGTAATTAGTTTTTAGCATTTCCTGTATCTTATTATAGATACCCATGTTAGACAGATTCTTCATATCGCCAATATTCATGTCTTGACCCATCTGTCTTAACCATGTACTATCACTAGCTGTAATGCTCTCTTTACTAATATCTCCTGCCATTATCTTTTCGGCTCTTTGTGCGAAAGTATCTTTGCCATACTTTTTCTTATCGTCATTGTATAGCTTATCTATCTTTTCACCACGTTCAACCTGCTTCTGAGCAGTGTTTAATTGTATCTGATACTGGATAGCTAACTGTTCTCTTAAGATAGAAGATACATCGGCAAAGTTGTCTCCTAAGAATTGGTAGTTAAAACCGTCATAGAAGAAGTCATCGGCTGATATTTGACCACCACTATTCTCAAGAATTTGGCTGTACTGTTCTTGAGTAAAGCTACGGTTTGTACCATCTCTCTTTTCAAGGTCGGATATAAGACCTGATACAGTATTAGCCTTTTCTGTTAAGGCTTTAGGGTCTACTTTGTCTAATACTTCTACTAACTCTAGGAAATGCTCCTTAGTCATATCCATGTTTAGACCAAGTTTCTCTATACCGTTAGCAAACTCTAAAACACTTTGTGAGTTTGTTGTATCTAAGTCCTCTACTAATTTATTTAAAGCTTTTGTAGTTTTGGAGTCTTTGGCTTGACCATATAAGTCATAAATAATTTTAGTGAAGGCTTCTCCCTTATCACTTCTATTTTCAACTCCAGTAATGTTGTCTACTAGCTTTTTCTTAGCCTCTGCACTTAGTCCAGCCTTCTTGCTTTGAGCTTGATAAAGCAACTCTGATACCATGCCAGAAATAGCTTTATTATAATCCTCTAACGGTTTTAGTGCATTAGCCGATATTTTTTTAGTGTTGTCGAATTGGTTCTGTAACTTTTGAAGGTCGATTCCTAAATCACTAGCTGATATTCCTAACTTTTTGAAATACTCTTCTACATTGCCAATTCTTTTAATATCTTCATCGGTTAGTCCTTTGCCTGACAATAACCTGCTTAAGGTATCTTTATCATCTTTTCCGACTTGGGTTATAGCTTTATTATATTTTGACTGATAATCCTCTACATGCTTTTTAGA
>ERZ773046.1020-NODE-1020-length-16880-cov-11.497474_pt1 | contig 16880 bp, 10 predicted proteins | sample MGYA00580634_ERZ773046 | MGnify/ENA primary metagenome ERZ773046 (study PRJEB29015, sample SAMEA2738127) | human oral metagenome | biome: human oral; feature: human-associated habitat; material: saliva | place: China | collected 2159 ... | reverse complement strand
CCAAGCATGAGGGAAAGGACAAGGAGAATCTTACACACTTTTTCGGACATTACCGAAAAAACTCGATTTTGTTGTCACGTTGTCACAGAGGAGGGGAATATGCTGATAGATAGGAGCTTAAGCGCGTGACAACAACTTTTTTGTTGTCACACCGTTGTCACGCGTCGTCACGCCTGCAATAAATACATTATCAATCGGTTATGCTCAAAGCGTGACAACGTGACGACGTGACAGCAGAAAAATAAAATCCTAAGAGGAGAGTGGGTGCTGTGCGACGCTTCCTGCGTCGGAGGTTTGTGCATCCCTTTCCCACGGGTTCGCCCTTTGGGCATCACCCGCGGTTACGCATGGTGTGTCCCCGCCGGGGACAGTGGGTGAACACGTTACATCGCAGTGGGTGTGAACACAATAAGGGCTTGTGCGGATAGGTTTATTCTATGTCCTGACGCAATAAGGGTGTCGGCTGACGCAATAAGGCTATCAACTGACATCCTTATTGTATTTCCAAACGCAATAAGGATATCTGTGAGGGGGAGACGGCGGAGCAGAAGTAGGTGCTGTGGGTGGCTCTTCTGGCGTAAAAGGTTAGAGGATGATTTGTGGCTGAAATCTTCGTTGGAGAGCGTGCTATTGTGCTTCCGCATTGAGTCGGAAGCGCCCGTTATGGTAAGTGATGCGTTCTTCCTCAACAAGTTGTTCGAGAGTCGCCGCGAGGTCTTCAGCGCGGAAGCGCGCATCTTGCAGTTCAGCAAGGCGATGCGGGCGGCGGTCGGCAAGGATGTTGAGGATGTGCGTATCCAGATGAGGCGCACCTTTGAGGAGTGCTGCACGCTCAAGGCATACGTCACACTGTGCACAGTCGGCCGTTTGTTCTTCTCCAAAATAGTGGAGCAGATAGCGGCTGCGGCAGGTGTCAGAATGTGCTGCATAGTTGAGCATACTATTGATGCGTGTTTCATAGACGGCTTTGCGCTTGTCGTAGACTTCAGGCGAGAGGACAATATCTTTTCCTTCCACGCGGCGTTGGAGGAAAGTGATATAGGGCGTTTTCTTGCGCGGGATATAATGGAGGATACGGCGGCGCGTGAGTCCTTTCAGAATCTCATATACTTCATGTTCCGACCATCCTGAATCCATCGCCAAGCGTTTTTCTTCGATGTTGATATAATCGGAAAAAAGGCCGCTATAATCGCGTAGGAGAGCCTTGAGCACATCGTTGCCTTCGGGATAGTCGCGAATGTGGTACAGCTCCTCCCGATTCACGAGCATCTGCACACGTGAGGTGCTTTCGCTCTCTTCCTCATAGTGGAGATAGCCAGCCCGCATGAGGAGGTTGAGGGCACTGACAACGGGAACAGGGAAACAATGGAAGCGCAAGCAAAACTTGTCGAGATTGAATTCATACCTCACATTGAAGCCATCGCCCACCGCCAGTTGGAAGAAATAAGCCAACTTGTTATACACTTCCCGCACATAGTCTTTCTCGGGAAATGTCTCGGGCACACGCCGCGAGAGTTTTCCATGGTCGGTATTGTTGTATAGGAGTACGGCATACGCCTTTTTCCCATCGCGTCCTGCTCGTCCTGCCTCCTGAAAATAGGCTTCGATGGAATCCGGTAAATCCATGTGAACCACTATGCGCACATCGGGCTTGTCGATACCCATACCGAAGGCGTTGGTAGCCACCATGACGCGCGTGTCATCGTCCTGCCATGCCTTCTGCCGCACGTCTTTGTCCACATTGGTTAGCCCAGCGTGGTAGTAGAGCGCGCGGATGCCCGCTTCATTGAGGGCCTTGGCCGTTTCGGCTGTGCCCTTTCGGCTGCGCTCGTAAACGATGGCGCTGCCAGGGACGCTGTTGAGAATGTGGAGGAGTTCTTGGAATTTATCAGAGGTGCGGCGCACTACATACGCCAGATTATCCCGCGCAAAGCTCATGCGATGCACTTCACTGTCGGGGCGGAAAGCTAACTGGGCGCAGATGTCGTCGACAACCTCGGGAGTGGCCGTTGCCGTAAGGGCCAGTACGGGAGCATCGGGCAACAATTTGCGCACCTCGGCAATCTGGAGATAAGAGGGGCGAAAATCATATCCCCACTGGGAGATGCAGTGGGCTTCGTCAACGGTGATAAAGGAAATGTGCATATGAGCAAGTTTCTGCTGAAAGAGCTTCGTGCCGAGGCGTTCAGGCGAAACATACAGAAACTTATAGGCGTTGAAAATAGCGTTGTCCAACACCTGGAGTACTTCATCGTGGGAAAGACCCGTATAGATGGCGGCGGCCGTTATGCCTCTCCGGCGCAAGTTTTGCACCTGGTCTTTCATCAGTGCAATAAGGGGAGAAACCACTAAGCAAGTGCCCTCCATTGCCAGCCCTGGCACTTGGAAAGTGATGCTCTTTCCACCGCCTGTGGGCATAAGTCCCAGTGTGTCGTGACCAGATAGAATGCTCTCTATGATGGGCAACTGGATGCCGCGGAAAGCGGGGTAGTGCCAATAGTGGGAAAGAATGGCTGAGGGAGACGACAAAATCCGCTCTCTCTCCTCCTGAGCGGAGGGGGAGGGGATGCTATGGGTTGGCGTTTCTTGAAAGTGTTCGGGTAGGGGAATGTTGGACGAGGGGAGTATGCCTCCCTCCTCATCTTCCTTTGAGGGAAGAGGTGCTGCTGCGGCATTCGCCCATTCGGGGAGTTGTGAGTTATCGTCCTCAGAATGGGAGGGAGAAGGAGGCACTTGTTTTTTCATTCGCAAGGTTTGATATCGACAATTTGCAATTGCACCTCGCCACGCTTGTGCGTATTCTCTTCGATGGAATAGCAGATGTCGAAAGCGCGCTTCGTCTTGATATAGCGCGCCTGACTACTCTGTCCGAAAGCAATACCATTCATCACCGTATTGCTCTTATTGTCGACAAGTTCCAGCTTGATGTGTTCTTGCCCACGTCCCACCACCTTGCTTGTGCCATAATCGTAGACACGATGGGTGCAAAAGGTGGGGCGAGCATTATCAGGCCCGAACGGAGCAAACTTGCGCAACTGTCGGTAGAAGTCGAACGTGATGTCGCTGAAGTCGAGCACAGCATCCACCTCGAGCGTAGCTTCCATTTGTTCATCGAGAATGTGGTTTTCAGCATATTCCTCAAAGCGGCGAGCAAATTCGGGCACATTTTCCACGCGCATAGAAAGTCCGGCAGCGTAAGTATGACCGCCGAAATTATCCAGTAAGTCGGCACAACTACGCACAGCTCCATACACATCGAAACCCGATACCGAGCGCGCCGAACCAGTGGCTACGCCCTCACTCTCCGTGAGCACCACAACGGGACGATAGTACTGTTCAGTGAGGCGTGAAGCCACAATACCGATAACGCCTTTGTGCCATTCTTTATTAAAGACCACGATGCTCTTGCGTTCTTCGAGATCGGGCATTTTTTTGACGTGGTTGACGGCTTGCTCTGTCATTTGTTTGTCGATGTCCTTGCGCATCTCATTGAAGAGGTTGATGCGCTCGGCCATCTCTACTGCTGCCGAATAGTCCTGTTCCACCAAGAGTTTGACAGCTTCTTTGCCGTTTTGGATACGTCCGCTCGCATTGATACGCGGCCCTATCTTGAAGATAATATCATTCAGTGTTAGTTCGCGCTCGCTCAGGCCACACACCTCGATGATGGCTTGTAAACCAACGGAGGGATTAGAGTTGAGACGGCGCAGACCATGCCAAGCCAAAATTCGGTTCTCTCCCATGATGGGCACAATATCGGAAGCGATGGATACGGCGCAGAGGTCGAGTAGCTCCATGAGTTTGTTGAACTCGATACCATTGCTAACGGCGAAAGCCTGCATAAGCTTGAAACCTACGCCGCAGCCGCTCAAGTGGTCGTAAGGGTAGTGGTTGTCGGTGCGCTTTGGATTGAGAATGGCAACGGCGGGAGGCAGCACTGCATCGGGCACATGGTGGTCGCAGATAATGAAGTCGATACCCAAATCCTTGGCGTAAGCAATTTCCTCAACAGCCTTGATACCACAGTCCAACACGATGATGAGTTTCACGCCCGTTTCGTAGGCGAAGTCCACACCTTTCTTCGAAATGCCATATCCCTCTTCGTAGCGATCGGGGATATAGTAGTCGAGATTGGCATAATACTGGAGGAGGAATTTATAAACGAGAGCCACAGCCGTACAGCCATCAACGTCATAATCGCCGTAGATCATGACGCGTTCCTTGCGAGCTATAGCATCGTTGAGTCGGCTAACAGCCCGCTGCATATCGTTCATCAAAAACGGGTCGTAAAGATCCGTTAGTTGGGGCTTGAAGAAACGCTTTACTTCTTGCGGCTCCCGAATGCCACGATCGAGGAGAAGTTTCCCAAAGATGGGGTGAATTCCCGCACGTTGGGCTACTTCTTCAGCTTCGGCCGTTGCTTCCGGCGATGGCTTCATGTAGTTCCACTTATATTGCATGAGAGTTTTTTTAAGAACAAAACGTCCGTGACGAGGGACGAAAAAAATCGAGAAATGGACGAATCAGTGTCCCAAAAGTTTATCGACGTTTCTTTGTGGTCTGCTTCTTCTTCGCTGCACCAGGTGTAGTTTGGTTGCGTTGAGGAGTGGACACAGAAAAGGCAGAAGCTGAAGTATGTTGTTGTGGCTTGTAGTATTTTAACGCCTCTGGCAAATCCTTCTGAATGGCCAAAATACGATGTTCATCAGAGGGGTGATCAGAGAAGAATTCAGCGGGCTTACTACCTCCGTTTGCAGCCATGCGTTGCCAAAAGGCCACCGCCACCGTGGGGTCGTAGCCAGCCATGGCAGCAAAGATAAGTCCCATGTAGTCGGCTTCGCTCTCGTGATTGCGGGAGAACTTGCGCAGCACGCTATTGGCGCCGAATCCGAAAACCTCGTTGCCCAGCGCTTGCCAAGAGCTATTGGTGGTTGCGCCCAAGATGGCACTAAATGCTGTTGCACCATACTGCGCCTTCATGCGCTTCGACATCTGTTCGGCACTATGGCGCGCCACAGCGTGGGCTATCTCGTGTCCCAAAACAATGGCTAATGATGCTTCATCTTTGGTGTATGGCAGTAGACCTTCATACACCACAATTTTTCCGCCAGGCATACAGAACGCATTGACGTTCTTGTCCTGGACGAGGTTGAACTCCCAAGCGTAGTTCTTTATCTCCTCCGCACGGCCATTCTGTATGAGGTAATTCTGAACAGCAGTGGCCAGTCTGTTTCCTACGCGTTTCACCATTTCTGTGTTCTGCTTATTGGTGGAAGGTATGGCTTTGCTCATATATTCTTTGTACTGCTGATTACTTAACGCCAGCACTTGTGCGTCCGTAACGAGTAAGTTCTGTTTGCGCCCAGTGAGAGGTACCGTTGATGTTGTTCCGCAGCCTACTAACAAGGAGGTTACCAATATCAACAAAAGAGAATGTATCTTCTTCATATTTCTTTTCTTTATTGTGTTCTATTCCTATTATCTGCAAAAATATAAACATTTTACAAGAAATACAAGCTAAACAATCATACATTATGGCTTTTCTCTGCTTTAGGTATGGATCGTTGCCTCCATTTCTTATGATAGTTCGCCCAAACGGTGAATGATGAAGTCGGGGTGAGCTGTTTGAAGCATTGCTATGTCGTGATTGCCGTAGCTCACGGCGCAAGTGTGGCAGCCGGCGCGGTTTCCCATCTCAATATCGAAGGTGGTGTCGCCCACTACGAGGGTGGAATCCGCCGCGAGGTGCATCCTGTCGAGGAGGGCCAATACCATATCTGGCGCGGGCTTGGGTGTGATACCGTCGTCGAAAGTCACGTTGGTTTCAAAATACTTTTGGATGTTGTGCCGCTCAAGGATCAGTTCGAGACTGTGCCGATTGCGCGAAGTTACAATCGCCATTCTGATGCCTTGCTCATGGAGCTGCTCCAGCGTGGTCTTTACCTCGGGAAACAACTCTATGGTGGGAATCTCGTGAGTCATGAAAAGCTCGGCGTAGATACTCACCGCCGTAGCTGCCTCTTCTTTGCTAAATTCTCCCAACCGGCAAAATGCTTGATTGAGCGGCAAACCGATACTTTTCACCATGGCGTCCTCCGCGGGGACAGGGCGACCCATCGCCTCGAAAGAGGCGCGCAACGTAGCAACGATACCAGGTGTTGTGTTGGCCAATGTGCCATCGAAATCGAAGAGGATACCGCCCTTGTGCGTACGGCACTGTGCGAGGAGCGATGCGGAAGTAGTAGTTGCGGAAGAGGAAATCGTGGAGTTTTGCATAAATAGGTCTTAGTTTTTGCGTATGCTGTTGGTAAATAAGCGGCCTCTGTTCTTTACTATAACAGAGGCCGTCAATGTTTTATTTCTTAAACGGTTTTCTAAATGTACACCCTTCTTTCCAGCGGGAGCAGCCGTAAGCCGTTTTGCCTTTGATAACCTTTCCTTGACCGCATTCGGGACATTGGCTGCCCACTCTGATGCGCGGCGTCTTTGGTTTGGTCGCCGCCGTATCAGTAGCTGCCGGTGCGCTTTTCTTTCTGGTTGTTTCGGTTGGTAGTTCCATCGTCACATGGCGGTTACTATTGTCGCAAAGCACGTCGTGTACAATTCGTTCTATCTGTTCTTTCAGTCCGTTGATAAACTCTGCCGGTTCATATTCGTGGCGTTCTATTTCGCGCAAGAGTTTCTCCCATCGTCCGGTGAGTTCTGCACTTTTGAGCAAGTCCTCTTTTATCAGTCCGATGAGTTCTGTTCCCGTAGGTGTAGGGAAGAGCGATTTGCGCGTCTTGCGGATGTAGTTGCGGCGGAAGAGTGTTTCGATAATGGCGGCTCGCGTTGATGGGCGACCTATGCCGTTTTCTTTGAGCGCATCGCGCAGTTCGTCATCATCCACCTTTTGTCCAGCCGTTTCCATAGCGCGCAGCAGCGTAGCTTCGGTGTAGGGCTTCGGCGGCTGCGTCATTTTTTGCGTTAGTCCTGGCTGGTGTGGCCCTTGTTCGCCCTTTTTGAAATCGGGCAGCGTGCGTTCGTCGTCGCCCTGCTTGGCGTCATCATCGTCCTCTTTCTTGTCGCGTGCAAACACATCGCGCCAACCAGCCACCAGTATTTGCTTGCCGCTCACCTTAAATGGTACATCGGCAGCCTGGCCTTCAACTGTGGTTGTAGCAAACTTGCAATCGGGATAGAATGCAGCGATGAAACGGCGGGCGATGAGGTCGAAAACGGAACGCTCAATGTCCGTCAAGTTGTTAGGCTTCTGTCCGGTGGGGATAATGGCGTGGTGGTCCGTTACCTTTGATGAGTCGAACACTTTCTTACTCTTTTTGAGTTGCGCCCCACGGAGTGGTTGCAGGAGTTCGCCGTAGGCTTCAGAAATGCCATTGAGAATGTTCTTACACTGCCCATAGATATCGTCGGGCAGATAGGTGGTATCTACACGCGGATAGGTAGACACTTTCTTTTCATAAAGGCTCTGTACGAGTTTCAGCGTTTCGTCGGCCGAATAGCCAAACTTCTTGTTGCATTCCACCTGCAACGAGGTCAAATCGAAGAGGCGTGGCGGAGCTTCGGTGCCGTTCTTTCGTTCCACTTTCGTCACCTCGAACGGCGCATCCTTGATTTTCTCCAGTGCGTTGCGTGCCTCTTCTTCGCTCGTGAAGCCGCGCCGTGCTGCACCTTGCTTCTTGCCGCCCTTGCTGTCCTCCGGCTGTTCGTCCTCATTGGGGTCGGTCGTGATGGCAGTAAAGGTGGTTTGGCGATAGTCCGTAGTTAGTACCCAATAGGGTTCGGGCGTGAAATTGTCGATCTCGTGTTGGCGATTGACGATAAGTGCCAAGGTGGGCGTTTGTACGCGACCGATGGAGAGCGGAGTTGCTCCGCGCTCGCGTCGTCCGTATTTCAGCGTGTAGAGGCGGCTGGCGTTCATTCCCAGAATCCAGTCGCCGATGGCGCGGCATAGTCCCGCTTCGTAAAGGCTTTGGTAGTTGGTTTGCGGCTTGAGCGTATTGAAACCTTCGCGTATGGCTTCGTCTGTCATACTTGATATCCAGAGCCGTTGTACGTCTTTTTTTACGCCCGTGAGCTGGAGCACCCATCGCTGGATGAGCTCACCCTCTTGGCCGGCATCACCACAATTGACGATGGTGTCGGCTTTCTCGAACAATTCTTTAATGACAGCAAACTGGTGCTCTATGCTTTTCTCGTGTTTTAGGCGGATGCCGAAACGCTGCGGTATCATGGGCAGTTGCCCGAGGCTCCAAGGCTTCCACGTGGGAGTGTAATCCTCTGGGTACTTCAATTCGCAGAGGTGTCCGAAAGTCCACGTCACTTGGTAACCGTTTCCTTCCATGTAGCCATCCTTACGAATGGTTGCTCCCAATATGCGCGCAATGTCTTGCGCTACGCTCGGCTTTTCGGCAATACAAACTATCATCGCTATAACCTTGCCACGTTCCGCTCCGAAGGGGAGGAGGGAGGCAAGAACCTTTATATCTTGTTGTTGAATGTTCTTATTAAATGACTGCTGCACCTTATTGGTCAGCACTCGCTGTCCCCACAACGCGCGGAGCATACTTCAGCTCTTTTTCCAATACTCCGCTCTCCAGCATCTCGCGTGTGGCTCCCTGCTGAATACCCTCGCGCCCGAGCAACCAAAGGCGGTCGGCCGTTTGGAAGGTGAGTTCGAGATCGTGGGTAGAGATGAGAATCGTTTTGTGCTCTTCGTGTGCTAATCGTGTGAGGAGTTGGAGCATTTCGATTTTACCTGGATAATCCAGAAAAGCCGTCGGTTCATCGAGGAGTATGACCGGAGTTTGTTGTGCGAGGGCTTTCGCAATCATCACGCGCTGCCTCTCCCCATCGGAAAGGCTTGTCAGTCGGCGCCGCGCAAAGTCGGCCGTGTCCGTCAGGCAGAGTGCCCTGTCGGCCACCTCTCTGTCCTCCGCCGTGAGGCGTCCCGTCAAGTTGGTGTAAGGCATACGCCCCGTTTCAACAATCTCGCGCACCGTGAGAAAGCCCGTGTCGGGGCGGTCGGTAAGGACGATGCTCAGCAGGCGCGATAGCTCGCGCGGCCGTATTTCTGTTAGCTCTCGACCGAGCCAGCGCACCGATCCGCTGATGGGAGGGAGAAACCCCGCCAAAGTGCGGAGCAGCGTGCTTTTCCCGCATCCGTTGCGCCCCACAAGTGCCGTCATTTCGCCCACGGCAATTTCTCCCGTGAGTCTTTGACCTACGGGGTGAAGGGTCTTTCCCGACCGATAGCCGGTGGTAAGTTTTTCGAGGGCGAGTGCAGGGGTGTTCATCATTGCAAAAGTATAGAAAAATGACGGAACGGCAAACATGGACAACGCCAAAGCAGAGGTGCAAGAGTTGTGAGGAATTGGAAATGGATGGAGCTATACCCGCTCTTTACCTTTGTCGCTCTATCTTTCAACACCCTTGATGCGCGTCTTTTCCTTTTTGATATTATCAAAAATATTCGCAGTCTACGGCTCTGAGAGTCGTTTGAAATCCAACTTGCAGTAAGTTGATCGTTGGATAGGTTCTGCTGCTACAACCCGTCCAATAAGGCTCTTCGTAAATACAATAAGAAAGTTTTCAAACGCAATAAGGATGCCAGCTGACAGCCTTATTGTATCGGCTGACACAATAAGGAAAAACATAGCTCTACGGTACTTTTCGCTCACTGGTTTTATGCAAAAAAAGCGCTTTCTCCTCCCTTTTTGTCCTAAAAAGGAGAGGTTGTTCGTTTCAACCTCTCTTTTTTTCGCCTTCTTTTGCCTGTTTTCGCTCACATTCTGTAAGATTTGTTTCCAGAAGGAGAAAATGTGTTGTTAAATAAAACGAACAAAAAATGGGAATGCTTTCTCTGAAAAATGAGTCCATAAGAGGTCGTCAATAGACTACTGTTGACGAGGTTTTCAACGAACGTGGGTAGCTTTTATATTGGTAGGGTGGATTGCTAAAGCCGATGGAGAAGTCACTCTTCTTGGTTTTCCCTTTTCGGCGTGGTTTGTAAATCCCAAGTTTTATATTTATTTTTGTGCAAAATTCTACAATCCCTATGAATCGAAAAAATGTAACGTTGAAAGCTCTACTCGTGCTGGCGTTTTTGCTGTGTGCTCATGTGCTCACAGCCCAAGTGCGCTACGAGAAAGGGGCACTCTATGGAATCTTTGTGGGTGCGAACGGCACCGATGTAGTTTCTGTCGACAATCACGGCAATGTGGTTGTTCAAAAAACCGATGCTGCCAATCCTTCGCAGTATTGGCAAGTGGAAGAATTGAGTGGTAGTGTCCGATTGGTCAATCCTTTTCGGCATTTGGCCATTCGTTCCGATGAAGACGGCCTGCTGAAAGCTGCCGAAATCAATGGCTCTGATGAGGCTCAACTCTGGAAACTCGTCGATACAAAACAAGGCGTTTCATTGTTGCCCACCAACAAGCAGGGCAAAAAGGCGATGGCGGGACGCAAGGGACAACTCTGTCTGACGGATGCAGAAAGCAAAGCATCGGAAGGAATTGCTCTGTTCTTGCTCCGCAAATCAAAAGTGGCAGGTTTTGACGAGTCGCAAACTTTCCGTATTCGCAGCGTAGCAGGGGCAAACGTGGTGCTCGGCAATGGTAACAGCGGCGAGAACAATGCTCGCATCGTTGGCGAACAGCTCGACCCGAACAACCGCGGTCAGTATTGGAACATCGCGATGACGAGACTTGGCGAATACGCCGTGCAGAATGCTTACTACGATGAGAACTTTGACGATGGCGGCGATAATGCTGCTATCGACTATCTGCTACAGTGGCCCGCCGAGCGCGGCACATGGCGCAACGCCCGCTTCTTCTTTGAACCCGTCAGTGGGCAAACAGATGTTTACCGCCTTATCTCTGCTGGCGCAAAAGGTAAAGGCACAATGTACGCCCTTATTGATGGTCGTCTCAAATTGGTGAAATACGACGCCAAAGACCAACGGGCGTGGTTTAGCTTTGAGCTGACAGATAAACCGAAGTTCAAGCAAAACGAATGGGAGGACGAAACCGTCTTTGCCATCAATAAAGAACAGGGCGTGGCCACTTATTTCCCCTACGCAACAGAGGCGGAAATGCTGGCAGACAAGGCTTTCTACAACAGTCCTTGGCTCTATCCGCAAAGAAACAGCCATTTCCGCTTGCTGAATGGTGTGTGGAAGTTTAACCTTGTTTCCGAGCCCAGCAAACGCCCCATGGATTTCTGGAAAAATGGTTTCGACGAAGCTGCATGGGACACCATCTCTGTTCCCTCTAATTGGGAGATGAAGGGGTATGATACACCTCTTTATTGCAATGTAGAATACCCTCATTCCAATACGCCGCCGTTCATCAATGCCCGTCCGGGTTACAACGATGGCGGTAAAAACTACGGGATAGACCCCGTGGGTTCTTACGTAACCTACTTCGACTCTCCAGCTGACTATAAGAATCGCAGAACATTCCTCCACTTCGATGGTATCTACTCGGCTGCTTTCGTGTGGGTGAACGGCCAATATGTTGGCTACACGCAGGGAAGCAACAACGTGACTGAGTTCGACGTCAGTAAGTATCTCACCGACGGCCGCAACCGCCTCGCTGTTCAGGTTTTCCGCTGGAGCGATGGTAGCTACCTCGAATGTCAGGATATGTTCCGTATGAGTGGTATTTTCCGCGACGTATATGTTTACGACGTCCCCAAAGCTGCCATTCGCGACCACGTTCTGACGGCGAAATTCTTTGAGAACTTCTCCGACGCCGCGCTGAATGTCAATCTGACGCTCGATAACCGCGACAATGTTTCAGGCTCACGCCGCGTAGTGGTGAAGCTCTACGATCCGGCAGGTAAGCAGGTGGGTGAGAAAAGTGTTGAAGTGGCTCTCACGCCGGGCAATGTGACGGATGCTAACCTCAATATCCACGTGCCCCACTTTATGGCGTGGACGGCTGAAACCCCCAACCTCTACACTGTGCGTATTCAGCAATTCGATGGCGACCGCGAAGAGATGGCTTTCAGTACAAAATACGGTTTCCGCGATATTCGCGTTGCCAACTCTCTAGTTTATATCAACGGAAAGAAAGTGTTCTTCAAAGGCGTAAATCGCCACGACACATCGCCAGCTCATGGACGAGCTGTCACTTTGTCGGAGATGGAGCGCGACATCTTATTGATGAAGCAAAACAATGTCAATACGCTCCGCACGAGCCATTATCCCAACTCTCCGCGCCTCTCTTTCTTGTGCGACTACTACGGTATGTATGTCATGGAAGAAGCCGATTTGGAAGACCACGCAAACCAGAGCATTTCCGACCGTCCCAGTTGGATTCCCGCCTTTGTAGACCGTAACGAACGAATGGTGCTTCGCGATCGCAACCATCCTTCTGTGATTTTCTGGAGTCTTGGTAATGAGGCCGGAAATGGGGCAAACTTCAAAGAATGTTACGAGAAAGTTCGCGAGCTTGACAGTCGTCCCATCCATTACGAGGGAACGCGCGCGGGCAAGCCTTATGGTGGCTCTCGTTTCTCCGATTTCTATTCTAAAATGTACCCAGGTATGGCTTGGATGCACGAGAATACGAGCAACCTTGATAAGCCGATGTTCATCTGCGAGTATGCCCACGCCATGGGTAATGCTATTGGTAACCTGACCGAGTATTGGAATGTCATCGAGAGCAGTAACTCCACCATCGGCGGCTGCATTTGGGATTGGGTGGATCAAGCTATCTACAATCCGCAACTAATGAAGAAAGGCATTTACCGCCTCACAACGGGCTACGACTATCCAGGTCCTCATCAGGGCAACTTCTGTTGCAACGGTATTCTGCCTGCTACGCGCCAAGAGAGTGCGAAACTCAAAGAAGTGAAAGCTGCCTTCCAGTATGTAAAGTTTGCAGAGCAGCGCACGGATATGGATAAGAACACGGTGGCAGTACGCCTCTATAATAACTACGACTTCACAAGTCTCAACAACTTTGTTCTGCGCTACGATGTGATGAAGAACGGTCACGTTGTGAGTACGAAAACGATGAAGCTGCCCAATGTGCTCCCTGGTGATAGCCTCACTTTGGTGCTTCCTATTAAGAAGGTGAAACTTCGTGCTGCAGCTGCTGCTGGTGATGAGGTTCTTCTTCAGCTTCATCTCCTTGAAACTGCTGCCACGCGTTATGCCGCTAAAGAACACGAGGTAGCTCACCAGCAGTTTGCCTTGACTGCGCGCGGCTCTTTGCCTGCGCTCCACTCATCGGCAGCACCCACGGCCACGGAACTCCCAGGTAATGTAGTGCGCTATCAGAGCGGTCAGTCGGCCATCGAAATCAATCGCACGACAGGTGCTGTTCGCTCGCTCACGCTCGGCAGCACGCAAGTGGTAGGTGCTGATGGAAGTTTCCTTTTCAATAATCACCGATGGATTGAGAACGACCGCTTCGGCAATACGTCCGATGGACTGGCCGATAAGGCAGAGGTGCGCCTCGAAACTTCTGCTCAAGGCACGCCTCAAATTATCGTGTCGCGCGACGGCTCTCTCTGCGGTCAGACGCTGAAGTACACGCTCTATCCCGAAGGCGTTGTGGATGTCGATGTAACCCTCCAGCCGAAGACGCCAAACCTTCGCCGCGCGGGCATCGTGGTGTACCTCGACAGCACCTTCCAGCACATGAACTATTACGCCCTTGGACCTTGGGAGAACTATAACGACCGCCGAGATGGAAGCCTTATGGGGCACTATACAACCATGGTGGAGAACAGTGGAGAGCGCTATATGAAGCCGCAGTCTATGGGTGGGCGAGAATTGCTCCGTGAACTCACGCTGACCGATAAGCAAGGTCGTGGCGTTCGAGTAGAAACAGAAGGCGATGTGAGTTTCTCAGCACTCAACTATACTGATGCGCAGCTAATGGAAGCACTTCACAAAGAAGACCTCCAGCGTTATCCTGCCGTAGTGCTGCACCTCGATGCTTGCACACGTGGTGTGGGCAATGCTTCCTGTGGTGCAGATGTGGATACTTTACCGAAATATCGTGTAGCACAAAAGATGCAGCACTATAAGTTGCGCTTGAGTGCCGCCAAATAAGGCACGTTGCTTGAGATTATAGAAAAGAAGACTTATTGCAGTATCACATCTGTGACTGCAATAAGTCTTCTTTCGTTTTCCTCCTACTGTCCGATAAGGGAAAGCCATGTGTTGGTGACTGCCTTCTGCCGATAATTTTGTAATTTTGCACCTCGAAAAATCAATAACTTATAAATGGAAGCAAACACTCATAGTAATTCAGTACATGACTTGCGTAGGAAACTCGATCTTCTGCTTCGTACAGGACAACTACTCGTTGAAAGTTCAGCCAATACAGACCGCATTAAGCGCAACATGAAGCGAACTGCAGCTTTCTTTGGATTGCCCGAAGAGAATCTTCACATCTACATCGACTACAAAATGCTGATGGTGAATTTCAGCGATGCCGAACATTCTTTCTCAAAGTTTCAGCGTTGCGAGAAGCACGGCATCAACTTTACAGCTATTTCCGCTATCAGCAAACTCACGTTCCGTGCAGTTCGTGAGGATTATTCTATCGACCAGTTTGAAGAGGAGTTGAACACAATTAAAGAACGCCCTCGCAACTATAGTCCACGCGTCACCGCTATTGGTGCGGCTTTCGCCTGCGGTGGCTTCTGCATACAGTTTGGTTGCGACTGGATTGCATTTCTTTTAGCATCTATTTGTGCTTATCTCGGTTTTCGCGCACGATTCTATCTGCTCAAAGCAGGAGTGAATCTATATATGTCCATTGCCATTGCCGCATTCGTTTCCACGTTCGCGGCTTGGCTCACTACCTTCTTGCCCGGTTGGACAACCACGCCCCTACATCCACTCTTGGCGTGTGCACTCTTCATTGTGCCGGGAGTACCGCTGATCAACTTTGTAGACGATATGATGGAAGGCAATCACCAGGTGGGGCTCATCAGAGCAACTAATACGGCCATGATGATGGTTGGAATGGCATTCGGCATTGCTTTCGCCCTCATGTTCTGTGGGCTAACCTTCGGTTTCAAGCCCGACATTATGGGTATCCCTATGGTGCCGCACCACAACTACTGGGAATATGCCCTTGCAGCGGCCATATCTGGAATGGGCTTTAGTATGATTTTCAATATTCCTAAGCGACTGCTCTGGGTGGCGGCTTTAGGAGCCATCATAGCAGTTTGTACACGCAACTTCGTAAGCCTGCGTCCCGATGAATGCTGTTCTTTCTCGTTGGGCTTAGGCGGCGTCATCGGTAGCTTAGCTGGCTCTGCACTGGTGAGCCTGATAGCGCTGAAAGCAGTGCACTGGCTTCACACCCCCAACCATGTTATCACGATTTCGAGTGTCATCCCAATGGTTCCAGGTGTGCTGATGTACCGCGCCCTTTATTCGTTTATCCAAGTGCCTGTTGACCACGAAACTCTCAACCAGACAATGAGCGCAGCAGTAGTCAACGGTGTGTCAGCCTCAATGATGATTTTCTGTATAGCCCTCGGTGTGGCGATTCCAAACGTATTTGCCCGTCGCTTTATCAATCGTAACAAACGGATGAAGTTTAACAAACTCATCGAGGAACGTAAGGATCGTGGCGATTTCATTTATCTCGAAGATTTATAATATTCCCTGCACCAGCCGCTCCCATTGGGGAGTGGCTGGAAACTTTTAATTTATAAGAAAGATTATGCAACAAATTGATATTACTGAGTTAGGCAAAGAAAACGTTTTTGAACTCATCGGCAAAGAGTGGGGACTCGTCACTGCGGGTACTCTGGATGACTTTAACATGATGACAGTGAGCTGGGGAGCTCTTGGCGAACTCTGGGGAAAGCACGTGGCGATTGTTTTTATCCGTCCCGAACGTTATACGCATGATTTTGTGGAGCAACAGAATCGCCTGACGCTTACTTTCTTGGGAGAGACTGGGCGTGCCGCCCATAAAGTTTGTGGGAGTAAGTCGGGGCGTGATCTCGACAAAGTGGTAGCAACTGGGCTGAAGCCACTTGCACTGGCCGATGATGCAGTGACTTTCGAGCAAGCCCGTCTGACCCTTGTTTGCCGTAAGATGTACAAAGGACATTTTGAGCCAGAGAAATTCCTCGATAAAGAACAACTCGAGCATTGGTATAACGATCGGCCGGGTGGCGGTCTCCACGATGTTTATTTCTTAGAAATCGAAGCTGCCTATAAGGGCGATACTGCTTTATAGGCCTATGCTATTCTGAGAGATAAGCAAGGCAATCTTTATCTTCTTTTTATCCATCAATATCCTTATTGCGTCAGCTGACAGAATAAGGGCGTCAACTGACAGCCTTATTCTGTCAACTGACGCCCTTATTGTATCACTGCTTTCTTACACCATAGCGTTTGAGTAGCTCTTTTTGTCGCTCCTCAGGTGTTTGGCATCGGTATTTCATGTGCCAATCGTCCAGCTTTATATAGGATAAATCGCTCAGTTTCAAAACAACATCGAGCGTGGTGTCTGTAAGTTCTTTCACTTCCAGTAAGGCCTCTCCATCTGTGCGCCTATACGTTCCATCACCCGCGGGATAAAAGTGATCGAAGTTCACGAAAATTGTACCCCAATAGTCATCTATACGATAATTTTTTAGAGCTACCGAAGAACTTCCGCGTAACCTTCCTCCAGGTAAAAAATCTAATCTATTCCCATCTGTAAGCGAAATCCAACGCTGCTGTAACTGTGTGATATTCAAATAAGAAAAAACTACACCTGGCAGCCCATCGGGATGAACAACAATAGCATAACGATCGCCAGGGCGCAATGTGCCTATCCGGCTCATCATCTTCCACGGCTTTTTCAGAATGGTGAGCGAAATCGTGTCCCGCTGGTCGGTGACAAAAACAA
>ERZ773046.1018-NODE-1018-length-16895-cov-6.814371_pt1 | contig 16895 bp, 18 predicted proteins | sample MGYA00580634_ERZ773046 | MGnify/ENA primary metagenome ERZ773046 (study PRJEB29015, sample SAMEA2738127) | human oral metagenome | biome: human oral; feature: human-associated habitat; material: saliva | place: China | collected 2159 ... | reverse complement strand
CCCACCGAAACAACTGGGACTAACCCTCCACCAACTCTTTTTGTCCTTTAACCCGGGGGCTTTGCGTCGACGGCGCCGCTGATTCTGTCGGGCGCTCGGCTATGTCGACGGCGCTACGTTGGGGGCTTGGAGTGTTGCGCTGGGACTTGCAGCCGCCAGCGAGAGGGGGCGGCGGCGTCGCTGTTGAGAGCTGGGACTTAAGGCGCCCACTTTGGGGGCTCTGAGGCGCCTGTGAACAATGAGTTTTATGTTGCAACCTCAAGCTTTGTGGACTGCCTTACCTATACGGACGCGCGGGTAAAACCACAGCTTGCGCACAGCCTGCGCTACTAGTGTGGCTGCCATGTTAAATCAGGGGCACATACTCGCGGTGGCTACGCCTACGCCCACGCCATCGCCCACAGAATCTGCCGCAGCAGTCACCCTAGATACTTTCAGTCTGCTGTGGCGCACGGTGCTAGGCCTATCAATCGGCCTGGTGCTGGCTTTAGCTGTAGTTATTGCAGTGCATGTGGCCGGACGCCGCTCCCTGCTGTGGCACCACGTGGGGGACAAGGGGCGTAACTCTTTCTACGCACTGTTTGCCATTGTTGGCGCGCTAATCGGCGCCCAACTGGCCATGGAGGGCACTTCCTCCCCGGCCTGGTATCGCTACGCTATTTTGTTGCTGGTAATCCTGTTTAAAGCGGCCCTGACCTGGGTGTGTGTAAGCGGGGTTAAAGCCATTTCCGCTACCGTGGTGGCCCATGCAGAGTCGCGCAATGATCCCACCAATGTGCGCCGGGCCAATAAGATCACTACCCAGGCCCAGATTCTGCGACGAGTGGCTGAAGTTATCGTCATCATCGTTGGTGTAATCACTATTATCATGACCTTCCCGCAAGCGCGCCTGGCTATGGGCTCGCTGCTTGCTAGTGCCGGTCTGGTTTCGGTGGTAGCCGGTTTAGCTGCACAGTCTCTGCTGGGAAACCTGTTTGCAGGTTTGCAGTTGGCTATCACTGACGCTATCCGCGTGGATGACCAGGTGGTTATTAACTCCACTGACTCGGGCCGAATTGAAGAAATCACGCTTACTTACGTGGTGGTGCTAGCTTTTGATGGCCGACGTATCTTGCTGCCCAGCAAATACTTCACAGAGCACCCCTTCACAAACTGGTCGCGCCGCGACGAGCGCCAGGTAGCGCAGCTGAACTTTGATTTGGATTGGCGTGCACCTATCGCCGCCATGCGGGCGCAGCTGGCTAAGTTTGTGGCTTCCTCCTCCACCTGGGATGGGCGTGAGGCTTCGCTGGTTGTCACTGATGCGCAAAACTCGCTGATTCGTGTGCGTATGACCGTTTCTGCGGTTAACAGTGCTGATGCTTTCAACCTGCAATGCCATGTGCGTGAAGAAATGATTAATTGGCTGCAAAAAGAGGCCCCTTACGCCCTGCCGCGTCAGCGTGTGGAGGTGGAAAACGTTACCGTCATGCAAGATCCCACCCCTGAAAAGGTGGCTAAGCTAGCCCAGGAATTGGCGCAGCTATCAAGTGACACCAAGTCCCAGCCGGCAGTAACTAAAGCTGAGCAGGGCGATCCCATTGAGGAAGCCCGGGTGCAGGCGGCCGCAGTGCGCTCCAAGAAGATGCGGCGGCGTCGGATTTTGCGCCGTGGACTGCTGCCAGGTGCACAAACTCAGCCAGAAACGATAGACGCACCTGAGCCGGCCACCATGGTGCTCTCTGACCCCACGCAGGTAGCCCAGATTTCTGCTATTGAAGAGGCAAAGCGGCAGCTGCGCCCGGAGCAGGCACGCGGTGTACTCAGCGCGGCTAGCCGTAGCGCTAAGGCCAAGGCGGAGGCCCTTCGCTCTGGTACGGCTGAGGTAGGACGCCCTGGTGCGGCCCCCGACGCCGTCGCTGCTGGCTCAGCTGGGGCTGCCAGCTTCGCTCAGGGCACTGGCTCCGCTAGGGCAAGCCAGGCCCCTGGCGCCATCTCCACCCAAGCCAGTGACGCCGAGGCGGGAATAAATGAAGTGGATAAAACCGCTGTACTACCTGCCGTGTCGGATAAAACCAAGGATGAGTCATGAGTGAGAATCAAGAGTTTGCGCAGCTCACTGAGGCCCAGTGGCGTGAGCGCCTAAACCCGGCTGAGTATGAGGTGCTGCGTCAGGCTGGCACCGAAATGCCTTTCACCGGCGAGCTGCTGAGCGAAAACCGTGAAGGCATCTACTCTTGCCGGGCCTGCGGGGCGCAGCTGTTTAAATCCACCACCAAGTTCGAGTCGGGCTGTGGCTGGCCGTCCTTCTATGACCCCAAGGAAACCGATGCGGTGACGCTGCACTCAGATTACAAGCTGGGTTATGAGCGTACCGAGGTGCGCTGCGCTAACTGCGGCTCCCACCTGGGCCACGTTTTCGACGACGCCCCCGCCACCCCCACCGGTCAGCGTTACTGCATGAACTCGGTGGCGCTAAGTTTCGCAACTAACGAGCCTAAAGAGTGATCACAAAACTACGCCTGGCCAGTGCAAACCTCCAGTACGGGCGGGCCAATGACACTGCCACGCTAGCTGAGGTGGCCTCTGGCCAGCCCTACAGCTCTCAAGTTGCCCACCAGCTTTACAGTCAGGTAGCCCAGCAGCTGCGTGAGCTGAACGCTGATGTGGTTTTGCTGCAGGAAGTGGATTTGCACCAAAACCGCTCAGGCCGGGTAGATTTGGCGGGCCTGCTGGCTGAGCAGGCAGGTTACCCGCATTGGCGTTTTGCCGCCACCTACGCTGGGGGAGTAGACCGCCTGCGTCACCGCCCACGCCGCAGCCAGGTGCGCACCTTTGGTGACGACCCGCTGCGAGTGTTGGAGCCACTGGCCCCTCTGCGTGGTTTTGGTAACGCCATTTTGTCGCGCCTACCGGTGCAAACTTGGCGTGTGGAGCGGTTGGGGCGGGGCGTGCCCACGATTGTGCGCCGCGAGGGTGGCAAGCTGCCTTATGCGCTGTTTACCGCTTCAACGCGTCTGATGCTGGCGGCTACTTTGGTCGACGGCGTCGGGCAGGTGCCGCTTAACGTGGCTAGCGTGCACCTGGCCACCCACCCCACCACCGCCCGGCGCCAGCTGGCCCACGCCTGGTGGAAGCTGGCTGGTTTGCCTGGGGCCCATATTTTGGGTGGGGATATGAACATGGACGACGTCGCCCTGGCCCGTATTGGGGTAGGCCGTCAGCTTGGGCAGGGGGTTACTTTCCCCTCGGCTGCCCCAAGCCGACGCATTGATCATTTCCTCCCCGACGCCCTGCCGCCTCTGGGCGCGGCCGGCCAACCAGCTGCCGCAGTTCAAGGCCAGCCAGTCGCCGTAGCGCCAGGCGCACCAGCTGTCGCAGTGGCAGGTGCATCAGCTCAAGGCGTGTCAGCTGCGCCAAGCCAAGGCACACCAGCGTCGGGCGCACCAGCCGGCGGGCCGAGCGCGCAGGCGGTTGATTCGGGTACGTTTAAACTAGCTATCTCTGATCATCTAGTTACCTGGGTGGATCTGGAATTCTAAGGAGCCCCAATGCCTAAAGCCCCCCGCTTAACCGCTAAGCAAGCTTCGCTACTGCGCGCTGACCTGGCCCAATCAGGTTGGGGAGTGGAAAGCGTGGAGGCTTTACTAGGACCTGTAGCTGCCGCTGCTTTGCAACGTGAGCTGCGGGCCCCAGCTTTGCGGGTGGTGCGCCGCGCCCTGGCTGCCGGGGCTGGGGCTACCAGGGCCAGTGCCGCTAGCACCAGCTCAGACAGGCCCAGCCTGGCCACTGGCGTAGATAGCACCAGCTCAGCTGCCAACGCGCCCCAAGACGGCGACGTCGCGGGCTACAAGGTAGCAGTACTAACCGCCCTGTTCATGCTGGGCGAGCCAGTTGGCGCCGCCGCCCTAGAAACCGCCCTGCCGCGCACTGGCGTGGCCGGAGCCCTCGCTATTGGCCTGGTGGTGCCCACGCAAAGCGCCAGCGGAGAGCAACGCTATGCCCCCGTCGTCGACCTGCGCCCCCACGAAGCTGAAGACGCCCACGGATCCGTGCGCTGGTGGGTAGCCAGTGACCTGGGTGAACTCGTCACCGGCCAAGCCCTTGCCCCCGATCATGTGCTGGGAATTGGCCGCGCCGGGCTGACCCTGGCCGCCCTAACCCCACGCAAACCGGTAGAAACCGCCCTGGACCTGGGGGTAGGCTGCGGCATCCAAACCCTCTACCTGCTGCGCCACGTGCGCCAGGTAGTGGCCACCGACATTTCCACGCGCGCCCTGGAGTTTACCGCCTTCAACGTGGCCCTGGCCGGGGTGGATAGTGCCCGCGTGCAGCTACGCCAAGGCAACCTGCTAGAACCTGTGGCCGGCCAACGCTTTGATCTGATCGTCTCCAACCCGCCCTTTGTGATCACCCCACCCAGCGTGCGTCAGGCCGGATTGCCGCTAATGGAGTACCGCGACGCCGGTGGGCCCATCCTGCCCGCCCTGGTGCGTGGCCTGGAGGATCACCTAAACCCCGACGGTGTGGCCGTCATGCTCGGCAACTGGGAACATCGTGAAGGCACCAGCTGGCGCACCAGCGTAAACCAGTGGATCGGCAAGAGCCTAGATGCCTGGATTATTCAGCGCGAAGTGCAAGACCCGGTGGAGTATGCCGCCATGTGGCTGCGTGACGGCGGACTCACCCCTGAACGCAGTGGCGTCGCCTTCGAAAATGCCCTGGCTGCCTGGCAAGAAGACTTCGACTCACGCCAAGTAAGCGGCGTGGGCATGGGCTACCTGGTGTTCCATGCCCCCAGCGACGCAGTTACCAGCGGCCCCGGCGGCACCGCTCTAGAAGGACAAACCGCCCCAGAAGAATCTGCCAGCGACGCCGCAGCCCCCGGCGCCGTCGTCGAGCCCTGGCGGGTCCTGGAAGAAGTCCCCACCAGCGGCCAAGGAGCACTAGGCGAACACGTAGCCCAAGTAATTGCCGCCCACGAAGCCCTACGCGGCCTAGATGACGCGCAAGTAGCCGCACTTAAGCTACACACGGCGTCAGGCCTAAGCAAAGAAGAAGCCCTCACCCCCACGCCCGTGCCCACCGCGCCAGTGATCCGCCAAGCCGAAGGGTTCGGACGCGTAATTGCGGTAGGGATGCCCGAGGTGGCCCTACTGAGCGCCTCAGATGAGGGACTGCTCACTGTCGCTCAAATCGCGGCCGCCGTAGCCTCACTAACCAGTGAAGACCCAGCTGCAGTCCTAGCCGACATGGTGGCCGCCACCAGGACTTTTGCTCACGCAGGGATGGTTACTATCGTCTAAAAGCAGCGCAGCGCAAAAATCATCCCCGCCAGGCGCGGCTTAAGTCTGTGTGCAAATTTGCCACAAACGGACTTAGCTAACAGCGTCTTTGGGGTCACAATTAGTTGTTTATCGTTTCGTTACCTGTAAGGTCTGAGGTTATGTCAAAACTTGCCCGCCGCATAGCCTGCGTCTACGCCCTACTTTTCACCCTGCTGGTGTGGGGGTCGTGGGCGTTGCTGGTAAACACGCATGAAGGGCAGTTTATCGACGACGCCGCCTTCAAAGGCTCCTACTGGGGTGCGGCCAGGATTGATGACCAGGCCCGCGCGCTACTAAACGCCGTATCTGTGCCGCTAATCGTGGTGGCCATAATCGCCACCCTAGCCATTGCCCTGCTCAGGCGCCGCCCTCGCGCCGCTCTGTGGGCCACCGCCGTCGTAGTAGGCACCAACGTAACCATCCAGGCACTTAAACACTTCGTCTTCACCCGCCCAGACTGGGGTTACAGTCAACGCGTCGACGCCGCCAACACCCTACCCTCAGGACACACCGGCGTGGCCGCCTCCATTGCCGTAGCCCTACTGCTAGTAGTGCCGCCCGCCTGGCGTGTGATTGCCGCCTGGGTAGGGGCCGGCTTCACCTTCTTCATGGGCTGGTCCACCCTGGTATGCCAATGGCACCGCCCCTCAGACATCATTGCCGCCGCCGCAGTGGCCTTCACCTGGGGTTTTGTGGCGCTCGCGGCTGGGGCTTGGGGAACAGACGAGTATCGCGGCCTGCCCGGCTCAAAACTTGCACGCTACCTGCTTTCGCTGGGTGGCTACCTGAGTTTGGCGCTAGTGGTGATGTTAGCCTCTGCTGGTTACCGTAATTTCTACCTGTTTGGCTCCCTGCAGTTCACGGCCTACCTGGTAGGAGTGAGCGGTTTTGGGGCAGTCAGTGCCCTGGGCATGTCGCGCCTGGTTAAACTGGGCTTAAAGTAAATTACATAAAATCTAGGCTACGCTGATATATAGGTGTGTCGGCGCAAGCCTGCGCGCCCTTGCCTCGCTAGCCTAGTTCAGCGGCGGCAAGAGAACCGGGATGTAGGAGGAAAGTCGTGTCACGCAAGCTCGTGATTGTCGAGTCCCCGAACAAAATTAAGTCAATTTCAAACTATTTAGGCGCGGACTACGACGTCCAGGCCTCCATTGGTCATATCCGTGACTTGCCTCAGCCTTCTGAGCTGCCGGCCAATATGAAGAAGGGACCCTTCGGGAAGTTTGCCGTGGATGTGGAGGGTAACTTCACCCCCTACTATGTGGTTAACCCTGATAAGAAGAAAGTGGTGGCTGAGCTTAAGCGCCACCTGAAGGAAGCTGATGAGCTTTACCTGGCCACTGATGATGACCGCGAGGGTGAAGCTATCGCTTGGCACCTAAAAGAGGTGCTTAAGCCTAAGGTTCCCGTGCGCCGCATGACTTTCACGGAGATTACCCGTGAAGCCATCACCCGCGCCCTGGATAACACCCGCGAAATCGATATTCACCGGGTAGATGCCCAGGAAACCCGCCGTATCCTGGACCGCCTGGTGGGTTACGAAATTTCCCCGGTGCTGTGGCGCAAGATCCGTCAGGGGCTTTCGGCTGGCCGTGTGCAGTCTGTGGCCACGCGCCTGGTAGTGGAGCGTGAACGTGAGCGCATGGCTTTCATTCCCGCCAGTTACTGGGGTGTGGAGGCTACTTTTGCCGCCGATGACAGTGAGTTTGCTACCCGCCTGGTCTCCCTGGATGGGCGCCGGGTGGCTACTGGCCGCGATTTTGCCGACGACGCCGCACTAACCTCCCAGGCCCAGGCCGCCAAGGTGGTGCACCTGCATGAGACTGACGCGCAGGCTGTAGCGCAGGCTATTGAGCAGGCCCAAGCCCAGGTGGGCAAGGTGGAAACCCGCCCCTACACGCGCCGTCCGGCCCCGCCATTCACCACCTCCACCTTGCAGCAGGAGGCCTCGCGTAAACTGCGCCTGAACTCGCGCGACACTATGCGTGTAGCTCAGGGCCTGTACGAGTCCGGTTACATCACCTATATGCGTACTGACTCCACCGCGCTTTCTAGCCAGGCTGTATCTGCCGCCCGCACCCAGATCGGTGAACTTTACGGTAGCCAGTATGTGGCCGAAAAACCGCGTGTTTACGCCACCAAAAACAAGGGGGCCCAGGAAGCACACGAAGCTATCCGCCCTGCCGGTGACCACTTCCGTACCCCCAGTGAGGTTAAAGACTCCCTGCAGCCGGTGCAGTTCAAGCTGTATGAGCTGATTTGGAAGCGCACAGTGGCCTCACAGATGGCTAACGCCACCGGCTCCACCGCTGTGATCCATGTGCAGGCCCCTCTAAACGGGGACGCGAGCTTTAAGCAGGCTGAACTGACGGCGTCGGGAACAGTAATTACCTTTAAGGGATTCCTGGCCGCCTATGAGGAAGGCCGCGACGCTGACCGCTACGAGGGTGACGCTAAAGATGTGCGTCTGCCGGAGGTAAGCACTGGCCAGGAGCTGGAAACCCGCCAGGTGCAGGCCTCTGGGCACGAAACCACCCCGCCGCCGCGCTACACCGAAGCTTCACTGGTTAAGGCCCTGGAAGAGCGCGAAATTGGCCGCCCCTCCACCTATGCCTCGATCATGAGCGTAATTAGCGATCGTGGCTATGTAGATCACCGGGGCCAGGCGCTGGTGCCCACGTGGCTGGCTTTCGCCGTCACCCGTCTGCTGGAAGAAAACTTCGCGCAGATGGTGGATTATGACTTCACCGCCTCCATGGAGGCTGACCTGGACCGTATTGCGTTGGGCGAAGAAGAGCGTGTGGCTTGGCTGCGTCGCTTCTATAACGGCGATATAGCCGCTGATCCGCAAGCCAATATTCACGGTGCGGGCTTGAAAACTTTGGTGGATAACCTGGGTGAAATTGATGCTCGCGCGGTTAATTCCATGGAAATTGGTGACGGTATCACTCTGCGTGTGGGCCGCTACGGCCCCTACCTGGAGGACGCTGAAGGTAAGCGGGCTAATGTGCCCGCAGACCTGGCCCCTGACGAGCTCAGCGTGGCTAAGGCCCACGAGCTGTTTGCGGTAGCCGCTGAAGATGGCCGTGAGCTGGGTGTTGACCCAGAAACTGGGCACATGATTGTGGCTAAGAGTGGGCGTTTTGGGCCTTATGTTTCCGAGGTTTTGCCAGAGCCGGAACCGGAGGCAGAAACTGAGGGTAAAAAGCGCACCCGTAAGGCTGCTAAGCCTAAGCCCCGCACCGCCAGCTTGTTTAAGGACATGAACCTGTCCAGCGTCACTCTCGACGACGCCCTTAAGTTACTGAGCTTGCCGCGCGTGGTGGGCACGGACGCTGAAGGCGTAGAAATCACCGCCCAAAACGGTCGTTACGGCCCCTACCTAACCAAGGGTAAGGACTCGCGTTCGCTAGAAACCGAGGCTGAGCTGTTCACGGTGACCCTAGAGCAGGCGCTGGAGCTGTTTAGCCAGCCCAAGCGTAGGCGCGGCGCGGCTGCTCCCAAGGGCCCGCTGCGTGAACTGGGCACTGACCCTAACTCTGGGCTACCGGTGGTTATTAAGGACGGGCGTTTTGGCCCCTACTTCACTGACGGTAAAACCAATGTGACTCTGCGTCGCGACGACGACCCAGCCACCGTTACCCCGGAGCTGGCCTATGAGCGTTTGGCTGAAAAGCGCGCCAAGGGACCGGCTAAGAAGACTGCCGCCAAGAAGACCACCACCAAAAAGACGGCAACTAAGACCACAGCTAAAAAGGCCACCGCTAAGAAGACCACTGCCAAGGCTGCCACCAAGGCCGCCGAGAAGAAGACTGCCACAAAGTCGACTACTGCTAAGAAGACTGCTGGCTCCAAGACCAGCGCCGCTAAGGCCGCTGAGGCTAGCGAGGCCTAAATGGGTCGCGGAGTTTTCATCAGCTTTGAAGGCGGCGACGGGGTTGGCAAAACCACCCAGGTAGAGCTGCTTACCAACTGGCTTGAAGACCAGGGGGTAAGCGTGCGCCGCACCCGCGAGCCTGGCGCCACCGCCCTGGGGGCCCAGCTGCGCTCCCTGCTGCTGGGGACGGCGTCGGAAAATACACAGCGGACGCAAATAACCGCCAAAGCCGAGGCACTACTGTTCGCAGCCGACCGGGCTCAGCACGTAAATGAGCTGATCAACCCGGCCTTAGCGGCTGGTCAGGTGGTTGTAACCGACCGCTACATTGACTCCTCTGTGGCCTATCAAGGCGCCGCCAGGTGCTTGGGGGCCAAGGATGTACGTGACCTGTCCATGTGGGCCACCGATGAGCTGCTGCCAGACCTAACTTTGCTGCTAGACGCGGATCCCCAGCTTGCCGCAAAGCGCGTACACACCCGCAGTGGCCAGGCCGATGCGATTGAAGCTGAAGGCCTGCAATTTCAGTATCGCCTGCGCGAGCAGTTCCACCACCTAGCTGAGCAGGAAAGTACGCGCATAAAAATCATTGATGCCAGCGTCGAAATTGAGCAGATAGCTGCCCAGGTGCGCGCGTTGGTTAGCGAACTACTGAAAGAACGCGGAATTATTGACGCATGAGCGTATGGGATGAGCTGGTCGGGCAAGCGCAGGTGGTGGCCACATTCCAGGCCGCCGCCACGGGGGCACGCCCGCAAGTGCCCACAGCCGCCATGTCTCACGCCTGGCTAGTTACCGGCCCACCCGGATCAGGTAGATCCACCGCCGCACTAGCCTTTGCTGCCGCCCTTGAATGTACTGGCGCTGAGCCTGGCTGCGGCCAGTGTGAGGGCTGCCGCCAAACCCTGGCCGGCACTCACCCAGATGTGGTGCGTCTAGCCACCGACCGCATGATTATCACCATCGATGAGGTTAAAAGCCTGATTGAGCAGGCCGGGCGGATGCCCTGGCAGGGGCGCTGGCGGGTAATCCTGGTGGAAGACGCCGACCGTATGGATGAGCGCACCACAAACGTGCTGCTTAAAAGCATTGAGGAGCCGCCGCCCTATACGGTGTGGCTGCTGTGCACGCCCTCCAGCGAGGACGTTTTACCCACCATTCGCTCGCGCTGTCGCCTGGTGCGGCTGTGTGTGCCCAGCGCTCAGGCAGTGGCTGATCTTTTAGTTAAGCGCGACGGCGCCGAACCCCAGCTGGCTTTGCGGGCCGCCCGGGCCAGCCAGTCCCATATCGGTTTGGCCCGGCACCTGGCCAAAGATGAGGGGGCCTGGGAGCGGCGGCGCGCGCTTATGTCCGCCCCGATCTCGCTGCGCAGTGTGGGTGACGCTGTTTTTGCGGCAGCTGACCTGCTAGAACAGGCCGAAAAAGAAGCTGAAGCTGCCTCCACAGCCCGCGACGCCCAAGAAAAAGCGGCCCTGATCCGCACGCTTGGTTTAGAGGGGGAGAGTCGTATTCCCCCAGCCATGCGCGGCCAGATCAAAGCCCTGGAAGACAACCAGAAACGTCGTGCTAAACGCGCTGTAACTGACGTGTTAGACCGGGCCATGGTGGATCTGCTGTCTTTCTATCGCGATGTGCTTTCACGCCAACTAGGCAGTCAGTTAGACAGTGTAAACCTTGACTTAGAGCAAGAAATTGGCCAGGTGGCAGCCGGCTCTACGGCTGAGCAGACACTGGCTAGGGTGGCCGCTGTAGAGCAGTGCCGTGCCCGCCTAAAAACCTATGTTTCGCCGCTGCTAGCCCTGGAATCATTAATGGTGCAGCTGCGCCCGCAGGCCTGAGCTGGCCTGCCCTTGCCGCCTGAAACGTGCAGCGGGCGCAGATGACGCCCTGATGTGCTCTCGTCAGCCAAGCACAGTCCCGCCCGCTAGAACGCGGCGGGGGAGAGCGGCGTCGTCGCCATTGGGGCTGGCCATAGCGCAAGAGCAACTTAACGGATGTGCAGGCGGCGGCGTCGGCACTAAATAAGTAGAACAAATGTGACCTAAGTTAACCTCGCTGCGCTATAGTGGAGAAACTTCCGCTGCAGGTGCCGTGGCCTGCGGCAACTCGTAAGCAAGGAGGTTTACGTATGGGCGCACTGACGCGATTTTTTGAGCTGCGCACCGGAACTACCCAGCTAACTTTGGAGCAGCAAAAGAAAGCTTGGCTAGGGGAATTTTTAAAGACTTACGCCGTGCTCATTGTGGTTTACGGCGGTTTCTAGCTGCTGCGCACTAACTTCAAGGCCGCCCAGCCGCTGCTGAAAGAACAAGCCGGGCTGAGCACTGCCGAGCTGGGTACGATCGGTTTCGCATTCTCGCTCACCTACGGCTTTGGCGGCCTGATCCTGGGCTTCCTGTGCGATGGGCGAAACACTAAACGCATCCTGGGCTTCCTGCTGGTCAGTGCTGGCGTGGTGAGCGTGCTGGTAGGTGGGGTGCTGCTGAGCGTGAACCACCCCATGGGTATCATGGTGCTGCTGTGGAGCCTAAACGGTTTAGCGCAGGCGCCGGGTGGGCCTTGCTGTAACTCCACCATGAACCGGTGGACTCCACGTAAATACCGTGGGCGCTTTATCGGCTGGTGGAACGCCTCGCACAACATTGGTGCCATGATTGCCGGTGCGCTGGCCCTGTGGGGTGCCAACACCTTCTTTGGTGGCGGTGTGGCCGGCATGTTTATTGTGCCCGCACTGATCTGTATCCCCATTGGTTTGTGGGGCATGTGGTTTGGTAAAGATGAGCCCGGCGAGCTTGGTTGGGACAAGCCTGAGGCTATTTTTGGTGAGCCTGAATCCAAGGTAGACACTGTCACCACCTCTATGTCTAAGGGCGCGATCGTGTGGAATTACGTGGTTAAAAACCCGGCCATCTGGTTCCTATGCATTGCAAACGTGGCGGCTTACTCGGTGCGTATCGGTATTGATAACTGGAACGTGCTTTACACCTCTGAGGCGCTGCACTTTAGCAAGCAGTGGGCGGTTAACTCTACGGTTGGCCTGGAGCTGGGCGGTTTGGCTGGCTCGCTACTGTGGGGTTACTTCTCTGACCGTTTGGGTGGTAGGCGCGCGTTTACCGCCGCAATTGGTTTGGGCCTGGTGATTATCCCGATTCTCACCTACTCCCAGGCCACTACGCCGACGGCGGTCTACGTGTCTTTGTTCTTTATCGGTTTCTTGATCTTTGGGCCGGTAACTCTGATTGGTATTTGCGTGATTGGCTTTGCGCCCAAGACTGCCACGGTGGTGGTTAACGCTGTGCCGCGCGCTTTTGGTTACATCTTTGGTGACTCCATGGCCAAGGTGATGCTGGGCTATATCGCTGACCCTGAGAAGGATGGGCTCAACATTTTGGGCTACAACCTGCACGGTTGGGGTTCTACCTTTACGGTACTGATTATTTCAGCGGCGGTTGGTTTGGCCTGCTTGCTGCTGGTGGCGCTGTTTGAGGAGCGCATGATCCGTGCCGACCGGGCTTTTGCTGGCGTTGACGGCAAAGACGGTGAAGACGCCCAAGGCGAGAAAGAAGGCTAGAAATGGCGGCTGATAAAGCGACTGAAGCTAAGGATCTGGATTTAGAGGATTTGCTGGAGATAGTCTGCGACTTGCTGGCTGGGGTGCGCCAGACTGTCCTAGATCCCGGTTTTGAGCTGGATGTTGAAACCAAATCTAACCGCAATGACCTGGTTACGGCGGTGGATAAGCGCATTGAGGCCTACATCAGTGAGGAGCTGGTGGCGGCCACGGGCTACCCGCTACTGGGGGAGGAAGGCCACTCTGTCAGCTCATTTGCGGGGCGGGTGTGGGTGCTTGACCCCATTGATGGCACCATGAACTACGTAACCACTCACCGCGACTACGCCATTTCTTTGGCCCTGTGTGAGGATGGGCGCCCGGTGCTGGGGGTAGTGGTCGACGTCGTCGCTGGGCTCACCTATACGGCTATCGCTGGGCAGGGGGCTTACTGTGATGGGCAGCCACTGGCGCGGGTCAATGAGACGCGTGGGCGGCGTGAGGTTGTGATCATCACCGACATTAAGGAAATCGTGGCTTTGCCGCGATTGACGCGCTGCCTGGTGGAATCACGCGGACACCGCCGCAGCGTACCTGATCTGTGTAGAAAGCGGCGTGACATTTACTCGCCTGGACGGCACGCCTTTGGATGTGCGCTACCCCGGTAGCGTGCTGGTGGGCTGGCCACAGGCCCACACTGAGCTACTCTCGGCGCTAATGCGCCAAGTGGAATGAGCTTTGCGCGATAGACTAGCCGCCAGAGCCCCCAAAGCAGGGCGCCCTGGCGGCAGTTGCAATCAAACGTAATCAAATCACTTGCGAGTGCCTTGAGCGGACGGAGTGGTAGCTGATGGAACAGGAAATACCTGAGAAGCAGCCCGGGGAGGCCTTAAAGGAAATGCTGGCTAGGTCGCAGCGGATAAGCGGGCAAGTGCCTCCAGCTATGCAGCAACCAGTGCCTTTTGTGCCGCCGCCAAAAAAGGTGCTTTCTGCTAAGGGTAAGCGTAAGCGGCTGATTTTCTATATGTTGGCGCTTTGTTTTGCTATTCCGGCAGTGTCTCTGATCTTCAGTATATTTATTTTGGGTTACATTATTGCGGGTGTGCCGGGAGATCATGGTATTAATGGTGATGGCTGGGATTCGAGGGCTTTTTTCTCGATCGTATATATTACTCCGATAGGGCTTGTTGTATACGTTATTTCGGCAGCTATGTTGGGTCTGGCTGCCAAAGTTAAAGAGTGATCTGGTTTCGAGAATGTAGTGGCATTAAAGAGGTCTAATAAATGTGTGAGAGTCAGTCAGAAAAGGCATTTAATGAAAAGCTGGCTAGGTCGCAGCAGATAAGCGGGCAAGTGCCGCAGGTTTTGCTGCAACCAATGCCTTTTGTGCCGCAGCCAAAAAAGGTGCTTTCTGCTAAGGTTAAGCGTAAGCGGCTGATTTTATTTATGCTGGCGCTTTGTTTTGCTATTCCGGCAATAGCTCTGATCTTCGGTCCATTTATTTTATTCGGTATTATTGCGGGCGTGCCGGGAGATCATGGTATTAATGGTGATGGCTGGGATTTGAGGGCTTTCGGGGCGTTCATAACTATTACGCCGATAGGGGTTGTTGTATCTTATATTTCGGTAGCTATGATGGGTCTGGGTGCCATGGTCAAAGAGTAATTTAGTTTCGAGTATGCACTGGTATTAAAGAGGTCTAATAAATGTGTGAGAGTCGGTCAGAAAAGGCGTTTAATGAAAAGCTGGCTAGGTCGCAGTGGATAAGTAAACAAGCTTCTCCGGTTAAGCTACGACCAGCGCCTCCAGTTGTATTATCGCAGGAAATGGGACTTCCCTCCGAAGGGGAGCGTGAACGGAAGAATTACTTTACGGCAGCACTCTGCCTGGGTATTCCGGGAGTGATCATGCTCTTGATCCCATTTATTTATGCTGCTCTTCTGTCAGGGTATCATGGTAATAATGAAGATGGCTTAGCTTGGGGGCTTTTTTTATGATTATAACTTTTTTTCCAATAGGGCTTGTGTTATCTGTTGTTGCACTAATTATGTTTGATTTTGGCGAGAATCTGTGTAAGTAGATTTGGTTCGGTATTAGTGTTGGCGAGGATTTTATTCGTGTATGGGTCGTATCTGCAATAGGCGATAGTTCATCTTGTTTACAGGAAAGCTGGTTAGAAAATGAATAATGATCAAGCTGATGCTGAATTCGGTACGCTGTCTCTGATTGATGATGCATCAAGTCCTGATGGCCAGTCGGAAAAAGCGTTTAATGAAAAACTGGCTAGGTCCGAAAAGGTTGCTCAGATAGGTAAGGGCTCGCGGGAATTAGGCCGTCAGAAATGCGAAATCTTAACAGCGTTTTCAACTGTATTTGTCAGAATTGGACTGTTTCTAATAGTTAGTCCACTTATAGTGTTCATTGTTACTCTCCTTGTTTCTGAAGAATATAGCAGCGGTGTAGGTTGGGCACTCTTGATGTTTTTAATATCTTTTTTTATGTTGGTACCTTTTGGATTTTTATTTCTTATAGTTGCTGATTTTGTTGCTTTTCGCGCTCGAAGGTGTGGGGGTGGTGTGCGGGGGTCTGCGCATCGTGACTAGGTAAGGACTGAGGTTTTTCGATGATGAGGATTCATATATCGTTCATCTGAAAGATCTAGATACATTTAGTACTATATTTGAACGCCCTGACCTAAGCACTCCTCGGAACCGACAGATTAAAGCTCCAATTATATCTACAATTATGAAGGTATGCTTTGTCTAAAGTAATAAAAGCTGTACTGAAATATTGGTATGGTTTAGGGGGCTTAATGTTGTAGTAACTACAAAAGATAAGAATTTCGAAAGTGGTTGATCGGGAATTAGATGGTAGCTAATTTTGATAAAAACTTTGTTATACCTAAGCAGTCAGCTGCCCAACTTCCTGTGGGTAAACACGAACGAAAGCGGCAGATACTGCATATAGTTGCAGTACGTAGCGCACTGGTTGGATTTGTTTTAATAATGAGTCTATTTGTTGCTAGCGGTCTTGCTACTGTTCCAGGGGCTCATGTAGATGATGTTGAGGGCTTTAGCTGGTTTTGGGTCGTCCTCTTATTTTTTTACGTCCCTATAGGGCTTATTTTTGTGCTCTTAGCCGGGGGTTTATTAGTAACTAGATCGTCGTTGCGTTAGCTGTATCAGCTCACAGTATGTGCTGTTATGTGCCGATGTAATACTAACGGTGTACCAAAGGAGGAGCAGCAAATGACCGATAAGAAACATAACAGTTTAGTTTTTTGGATAAAATGTGTTGACGCTCTTGGGATTCTAATATTAGCTAGTCCCTGGGTGGCTATGGTGTATATAACCTCGTTTTTTGGAATTTATGGGGATAGTGGAGCTTCTGTAGATCCTACGAGATATATGGGTGCATTGATTAATTTTCCGCTACTAGGCTTTATTGTTACACAGATAGTGGTAGTTATTATGAAAGTGTTTGCTACCTATAAAGAGTAAGTACCACCAAACAGTGGGTAGCCCTAGCGGTTGCTAGATTTGCGCCGTCGCAACATGCTGATTTTGGTAGCAACATTTGTTCGAACCGCAGGCAACCTTGAGCTAGGCTTAGCTTGCCCCTCTTTGAAGCGGCCAACACTACCAGCTCACCTCTTTTAGCGGCTTATGGCTGGCAAGTGATTGGGGTTAGAAGGGAGGTGGGCTTATGTCCGGCAAGTCCAGGACTAGTCAAGGCAAGCAAAAGGCCCGGAAGGAGAACATTGACACCGCGAATGTCACTGCTCTCATCCAGGCCCTAGCGGCTTTGATTGGAGCCCTCGCGTCACTGCTCATCGCTCTTAAGTAGCAGTGGCTGAGGCAGTCAGTCCTCTTTAAATAGGGGATTGGCTGCCTCTATTATGCCTCACGCTTATTTACTGCCTCCAGCCTTTTTTCTGGGCTGTGAGCTTAAAACGCTGCTCTAATTTTGAACCGCCACTTGCCGGACTCTTGCTAGGCTTATTTTGCCCTCTTTTAAGCGGCCAACGTTCCCGGTACATCTTCTAGTGGCTTATGGCTGGGAAGCGATTGGGGGTTTGAGAGGAGGTGGGCTCATTGTCTGGCAAGTCGGGTTAAAGGACAAAAAGAGTTGGTGGAGGGTTAGTCCCAGTTGTTTCGGTGGG
>ERZ773046.1016-NODE-1016-length-16912-cov-39.566412_pt1 | contig 16912 bp, 13 predicted proteins | sample MGYA00580634_ERZ773046 | MGnify/ENA primary metagenome ERZ773046 (study PRJEB29015, sample SAMEA2738127) | human oral metagenome | biome: human oral; feature: human-associated habitat; material: saliva | place: China | collected 2159 ... | reverse complement strand
ACTTCTTCGGTGCGCACACCTACGGTCGTATCGACGAAGAGGGCGCCTTCCACACCATGTGGAGCGGTGACCGCTCCGAGGTGAACGCAGCGGACATTCACGTTCACTAAGCTCCCGTAGCTGAATACGTAAAAGCCCGCCCCGGCTGGATGAGAATCCGGTCGGGGCGGGATTTCGTTATGTCTTGATAGGGCAGTCCCCGAGGTATCTCAGGGATGCAGTAGGGGAGAAGCACTGCGGGTAGGGTATTAGCTAGGAGCCGCCAGATGCGCCTCTACGGGGTTAAAACGCTTGCCAAGCGCTAAATCCACATGGCGGGGTCAATGTACTCCACAGCGTCCACCAGGGGCTTCTTCTTCTCCGGGGTACGCGGGCGGTGCTTCGCCGGAATGCCGGTAATAATCGAATCGGCGGGGTGATCGTGGACCACCACAGCGTTCGCACCGATAGCGCTATCGGCACCAATCTCCACCGGACCCAGCACCTTAGCACCGGCGCCAATGGTCACACGGTCACCAATAGTGGGGTGACGCTTCACCTTCTCCAGGGAGCGACCGCCCAGGGTCACGCCGTGGTACAGCATCACGTCGTCACCAACCTCAGCGGTTTCACCAATGACAATGCCCATACCGTGATCGATGAAGAAACGGCGGCCAATGGTCGCGCCGGGGTGAATCTCCACACCGGTCAGAAAACGAGCAAACTGCGAGAGAGTACGAGCTAGAGCCTTCGTCTCATCCTTCTGCCAGAGCTTGTGGGTCAGACGGTGAGCCCAAATGGCGTGCATGCCCGAATAGTTCAGCGCAATCTCGATAGCGCCGCGTGCAGCAGGGTCGTGTTGGCGGACGTTCTCAATATCTTCACGCAGACGCGCAATAAAACTCATGGGTTCCCTTTCACTCATCGGCCGTGCTCTGTGTATGCGACCTTTCCAACGGTACCAACAACGGGGCCCTTTTGGCTATTCCCGCCGCAATCAGCAACATGATGGACGCACCCGCCCGTATCACTGCTCAACCGTGGCGGATGCACATGGGACGGCAGAAAAGAACAGCCCGGGACCAACAGGGGAGCGGCAGAACGGTTCAGCCGCTCGCTGTCCAGTTCGCAGTGGGCATAGAAACGCCCCGCCTGCCGTGTATGCAACCGGCAGACGGGACGTAGCAACAAACCTGACACCTCCCACTAATGGGGGCTCAGAAGCTCAATTAGCCGCGGATATCCTCGTACAGAGCGGTAGAGATGTAACGCTCACCGAAGTCGGGAACGATAGCCACGATCAGCTTGTCCTTGTTCTCAGACTTCTTAGCCTCCTCCAGGGCAGCCCAGACAGCCGCGCCAGAAGAAATACCGCCCAGAATACCTTCCTGGGTAGCCAGCAGGCGGGAGGTGCGCATAGCGTCCTCAGCGCTGACCGGAGTCACCGAATCGTAGATGCCGCGGTCCAGAGTGTCCGGAACGAAGTTAGCGCCCAGGCCCTGAATCTTGTGGGGGCCAACGCGACCCTCAGAGAGCAGCGGGGAGTCCTTCGGCTCAACCGCAACAACCTTCACGTCCGGGTTCTGCTCCTTCAGGTACTTACCTGCACCGGAGATGGTACCGCCGGTGCCAATACCCGCCACGAAAATGTCGACCTTACCGTCGGTTGCTTCCCAAATCTCGGGGCCGGTGGTGTTGTAGTGAATGGTGGGGTTCGCCTCGTTGGAGAACTGGGAGGCCAGGATAGCGTTCTCGGTGGTAGCAACGATTTCCTTAGCCTTCTCCACAGCGCCGCGCATACCTTCGGTACCGGGGGTCAGCACAATCTGAGCACCGTAAGCGCGCAGCAGCACGCGACGCTCAGCAGACATGGTCTCCGGCATGGTCAGGATGACGCGGTAACCGCGAGCAGCACCCACCATAGCCAGCGCAATACCGGTGTTACCGGAAGTACCCTCGACAATGGTGCCGCCGGGCTTCAGTGCGCCCGACTTCTCAGCAGCGTCAATGATGGCGCGGCCGATACGGTCCTTGACCGAACCTGCGGGGTTGTAGAACTCAAGCTTGACCGCTACGTTACCGGGAAGACCCTCGTCCAGTCGGTTCAACTTAACCAGGGGGGTCTGACCGGTTGCTTCAACAATGCTGTTGAGAATCTTTGCCATGGGATGCTCCTTCATGAGCTTGGGGGAGGCCAGCCGCGACGGGGCCTCCACAATGAATAATCGGTTACGTGGCAACTCTACTACTCACCGGCAGTAGGTTTAAACCTGCGGTCACAGTTCGTAATAATGCCAGAGAAAAACCTCAAGGAACGAGGTTTAGGGAAGAGGGTGCAGAAAAGCGCCGCACAAACCCTTTCTCGATAAAGGATGATGATTGTGCGGCGCTCTCTAGAAACATTATGTAGCCCAAAAGACAACCTCTGTATATAAGAGTAGTGATGAACTCTGTTCACCGCAAGCTGGAGCCACAAATTTTATTGCCATCAATGGAAAAAACAGTGAAAAACCGCATCCTGAGATGGAAAAGACGCAAAAACGTGGGAGGGGGAGGGAGAAAACCAGCCCAGAGGACTAGTTGATGTCCATGTGCAGGTCCCACTTGTTGTTCAGGTAGCGGCCAACAGCCTCACCGAACATCTTCACGTGACGCTTATCAGCCGCCACGGTCTGCTCCTTGCCGTCCTTGAACAGCTTCTCGCCCAGGTCCACGTTCAAAGTCACGGTCCAGTTGTACGCACCCTGCGCCAGAACCGGCTGCTTGGTGCCAATAGTCAAAGTAGCGGTCGGGTTCACGTACCAGGTCTTCTTCTCCTCAATACCTGCCTTGGTGGAGTCCGCGTACTTCTTCATCGCCGCCAGGGTCTCCTGGTCGGTGCTGACCTCGTTCATGTAGTGCATATCGCCGGTACGCAGCAGGTACTCAAACGCCGCACCGAAGTACGCCAGAGCCGCCGCGAAGCCAGCCACCGAGTTCTGGTGCATAGCCTCCGGAACAATCGGGGAAGGAACATTCTGCGGCGGGTGCTCAGCGTTACCCGGCTGGTACTCGCCGTGATCCTCCATCTTCTCCAGCTTCGCTACGCCACTGTAATCCTTATTGTCGTTAGGCAGCGGAGAGCTCGTCGCAGTAGCCGACGCAGAAGCAGAAGGGGAAGCAGACGCCGATGCAGAAGCAGAGGGCGAAGCGGTAGCAGACTCAGAAGCAGCGGCAGAAGCGCTCTCGGAGCCAGAAGCGGAAGCAGACGCCTCAGAAGTAGCCTTAGAGCCACAAGCCGCCAGCAAAGCCATGGAGCTGACGCCCAGTACACCCAGCGCCGCGCGGCGGGTCAGGTTCTCGGACATAGTGATACCTTTCAGTCAGTCGGTGATTGCAACCAGTTTAGCCGCAAACCCAACAGGATACAGAGTTGAGTGGACGAAGCGTGAGAAGCGCCTCGCAGATAAAAGCGTTATGACGAACTATGACGCCGCGGAAGTGGCGGACGCCTCAGCGGAAGCTTCAGCAGAAGCGGCGGCAGAAGAGGACACAGAAGCCGAACCGGATGCTACCGCGCTCGCGGAGGGAGCACCGCCCTGAACAGTAGCACCGTACGCCACGCTCAGCTCCCACATCTTAAAATCAGCATGGTAGCGGCCGCGGAAATCGCACTCCTGAACCGTCACCTGAGACACCGGACCCGCCGCCGTCGCAGTGGGGGACGGCGCATCAGACACCAGCGCATCCTCAGAAGGCTCAGTAGGCTCAGCAGAAGCGCTCGCGGAGGTAACCACCGGCTGGATCTTGCCCTCAGCCACCGCCTCCGCACCGAAGTCCAGGGTGTACTTGCCCTTAAACAGCAGGTTGCCGTCGCTCATAATGGACGGCTGCGCACTCGAAAGCGCATAGGAAGCCGACGGATTCACATACCAGGACCCCTTCTCCACACCCGCAAGAATAGAAGCCGACAGAGCATCCACCTCCGAGCGAGTCTTCGACGACAGCTGAATACCGGTCGAGAACGCATCCGTGTTACCGGTCTTCACCAGGTAATCCATAGCCGCTGCAAAATAAGCAATCGCCTCATGGAAACCCGTCACCGTATTCGCCGACAGAGCATCAGTCACCTTCGGCTTCGGAGCATTACGCGGCGGATGCTCTACCGTGCCCTGCTCATAATTCACCGCACCCTCATAGTGGGTGTACTCCACCAGACCCGAATAGTTCTTACCATCATCACTGTATCCGTTCGGGTTAGCGCTCGACTTCGAACCGTTCAGGCTACCACCCTGAGAACCAGACTGCTGGCTAGATCCACCCGAACCGCAAGCGCTCAACAGCGCCGCCGAACCGGCAACAGCGGACGCACCCAAGCCCAGACGCAGCAGAGAGCGGCGAGAGAAAGACTGAGAAAAAGAAGACATAAGAGAAAAACCTTGAATCCAGGAAAGCTCGTTACTACCAGAGTAAAACAGATCATGCCCTAACCCGAGTGCGAGTTAGGGCATGATGCCTCATCCATCTGAGGGCTTAAAGGTTGTCACCATTAGAATTGCCGCCATTGCCGGAGTTACCGGAATCGCCAGCATTACCGCCGTTAGCGCCACCGCCGTTAGCGCCGCCACCGTTAGTGCCACCATTCTTAGGCTGAGCCGAAGCCTGCGCCTCATACTCATCCTGAATAGTCAAAGTCCAATCATTATCGTGGCGCACACCGGTAACCACCAGGCCACGCTCAGTGCGGCGAACCTTCTCAGACATCTCCGCAGGAGCGCCCTCAACCACAACGGTCGGACCCAAATCAATCACCAGGTCGAAAGTCCACTGCACGCTCTTCTTCACCAGGGTCGGAACAGCAGTGAACGCAGACATCGTCACCTTCGGCGACACAAACCAGTTACGCACCTGCGAACTCTCATTCGACTCATCCATGAACGAAGAGAACGATGCAACGAACTTCTCATCAGCCTTCGACTCACGCAGCGGAGCCGCATCACCGGTCAATACCAGGTAGTTAATCGCCGCATACACGAACGCAATCGAATCGTACAGACCCTGCACCGAGTTCTCCGTTGCGCTCACCGGGCGCTTCGGGACCGGCACGTTCTGCGCGGGAGCAGACTCGGTCGCCGGAACGAAAGTGCCCTTCTTCTCATAGTTGTCGAAGGTTACCTCGCCGCTAAAGTCAGTGCGTGAAGAGGCAGAGGGGGAAATCTGAGGGGTATCCACGTCAGCGTTCTCGGTGGTGGAGGAAGAGCCACCGCAGGCAACCAGCAGGGCGCTCAACGACACGCCTGCAACGCCCGCACCGGCGTAACGCAGAGCAGAACGGCGGCTGATACCGGTAGCGGAACTATTAGAAAGCCCAGAGGTCAAAGGGAAAAGCGCCACGGAGTACCTTTCGAGTGAGAATCTCAGGTGAGAGACGAGTGAGAGTGCGCCTCGACGAGCGGATATCACACGTGGATATCCCTCTAGAGACAGTCCTAAGTATAACGCGCCCCCGCCTTCACACCCGTGTGTACCACCGCTCAAATGAGCGTGATATGCCGCCCATCAGCGAACTTACCGTGACTAGCGGCACCAGCACACCGAGGGGCACAGGGCATTGTGAAGGAGAGGACGCGTTCATCGTCTATAGGGATTGTCTATAGGGGAGGGGCTACTGGGCGCCCCCGGCGGGAGCAGCATCTGCACCGGCATCACCGGGCTGAGTGGCGCCGGGTTCAGGAGCACCGGGAGCTACACTCGGCTGAGCCGTCGCAGCTGCAGGCTGAGTCGCCACGGGCTGCGCGGGAGCGGTAGCCGCAGGCGCCTGGGTAGCGGCAGGCTGAGGAGCCTGAGCTGCGCCACCCTGACCTGCAGAACCCTGACCGGCACCATTCTGGGAGCCGGTGTACTGACGGGAACCGCCCTGGCCGGCACCGCTCTGACCTGCGCCATTCTGGGCGGCACCGTTACCCGAAGTGTTCGCGCCAGTGTGAGCGCCGCCATTAGCCGCCACGGTGCTGTCATCAGTCACCGTCGGGGTATAGGTCGAAGAAGGGTGAGCACGCGGAGTCTGCGTCGGCTTCGGAGTCAACGCGGGATCGTACTGCTGAGGCGCAATTACCAACCAGCGCTTCGCCTCCTCATCGTACTCAGCGTAGAGAGCCTTAATCTCCGCAGCCTCAGTATCCTCCAGAGGCTTAGTCGTATTGGTTGCCTTCTCAACCTGCAAGCCGTGCGCCTGAGCAACAGAACACGCCCACGAATACTTAGTGCCGCGGGTCGTCGGCTGCTTATCGGTCAGGCGGAAAGTCCACTCGCCGCCCACCAGCCAGTTCGTGCCGGGCGCATAGAAGGCGCGCAGCTTCTCCAAAGAAGCACGCTGAACAGAATTATGCTCATGCACCACCTGCAGAGCCGGACCGGGATCACCGGTCATGCGGGCGTAGTTCACCGCCGCCGCAAAATACGCGAAGGTGGCGCGCAGGCTGCGGGCGTTCTTGTCGTACATGCTCTCATCCTCAATCGGGATGGGCACGGCGCTCGCCTTAGAATCAACGCTCGCGGGGCCGGCGGTCGGCTCAATCGTGTAGACCTGACCGGTCTCCGGGTCGGTGCTACTCATCGGAGCAGCACCGGTACCGGCAACGTACTTGGTCCACTTCAGCTCGCCCGACAGGTTATCGTAGGCACCCGCAATCGAAGCGGAAGCAGTGGGGGAGGCGGTCGCCTCCTCAGTCTTTTTGGAACCGCAAGCGGCAAGCATCGAACCCAGGGCGGCGGTGCCCGTAAGCGCAATAAAGTGGCGGCGGCTGTGAATCATAGTGATCCCCTTGAATGTGCTGTGATGCGGAAGTATCGGTGATAAGTGAAGAGCTCACGCTCCAATTCTCAGCCTAACATCACGCCCCTACAGGAGGGCGCGAAGCAGTCACCCGCAGGGCGGGTAGACACGCACTGAGGCGAAAATGGGCGGACCTCATCTAGCCCTAGCCTATAGATTTCACGCGTGGCACACAAATAAAAGCCCTCATCCGTGCCTCATATCACCCAATATGACGGGTTCTTTGAGGCACGGATGTAAAGAAGCTTTAGGCTGAGCCTCGAATATAACGAGCCGCCTTAGAAGAGGTGCTCTCATTCGGGGTCGGGTGCGCACTCGGAATATTCGCGGACGGTTCAGCGGTAGCCGCAGGGGTGGCGGTAGCACTCGGGGAAGACTTCGGATCCTCCAGCATCTGCCAGCCCTCTTCACCAAAGTAGACGTACGCATCCGCTTTCTGATTGCTGCCGTAGATACCGGTGAGCTGCTCACGCTGACGGGTCTCATGGTTGAACAGGAACGCGTTCTCGTCCACCTTCAGGGTCGCCTTCCAGCAGTAGACGTCCTGCTCGGTAGCGGGCACCGGCTGCGGGGAGCTCAGGTTAATGCACATGGGGTGGTTGTTCTTAGAAACCAGCCAGCCGATGTTGTAGCGGTAAATATCGCGGTACATCTGCGCCATCTGACTAAAGTGCTCCTGGCCGGGCAGGTCCATGAAGGGGTTGGTGTCACCGGTGAGGAGCATATAGTTCTGTGCCGCACCCCAGTACTGCAGAAAGGCGTGCAGGCCCTCGACGGTGCGCTCTTTAGCCTCCGGGGGCATGGTGGGGCGGGGGACATTGACGGCTCGATGGCTCAGGGTGCCGTTCGAGAAATTCCCGGAACGCTCAAAGAACTCATCGGGCAGGATCGCCGGGCCGCGACCGTCCAGGGCGGATGCGGGCAGGGGCTCGGCGTAGGTGATGCTGCGCGTGGTGGTCGCAGATTTGGTCTGGGAGCTCTGAGGAGCAGCCTTAGTAGGGGAAGGGTTAGCGAGTGGTTGAGGGCGAGAAACTGCGCTGGGGCTGCAAGCGCTTGCGAGTGCGCTCAATGCTGCTCCGGAAGAAAGAGCAAGAAGATGGCGACGTGACAGCGAGCCGAACATACGCAACCTTTCGCAAGAGTAAAGACGGGCAGGCAGTAACGGGTAGCTCGGATGCAGTGAACCTCAACGGCAGTTGATTGCAGTTGCGTGAGGGGTCGGTGAGCGTTCCCGATGGGGGTGGCATACCGCGGTGAGTACGGATGCGATAGAAAAGGGCAGGTCAGAAGCCGCCTGAAGGAATCGGTATGGGTTATGACCTGCCTGGTTGTCGTGCTCAATGATTCTAAGCGTACTTTCAGGTTCACAATGACCATATCTGCGCTTGAGCGTAAAAAGTTATCAAATCTTAATATTTGCCCGTTTTATGCGGGTTATAAAACGTACCAATGTGTTCCGGATAACCGCATTGAAATGTACTGATTTCCTGCGGAAAATCAAGGATTTTCTCACCTGCTCTTCTTATGAATAAATCATAAATTGGAGTTGTTGCACCCTGTGCGCAAGTAGTATCTCAACCTCTTCAGGTTGTCCAAACACCTATCAAAAACACCTCAACATGAGCCCCCAAACAACCCGTAGCCGTAACGCGCCCACCGTAACGCCCACACATGGCATGAAGCAGGTGCACCCTATGGGACAATAGCGCTGTGACTACCACCGACTATGCGCAGCTCAAAGTAGCTCGAGAACTGCTCACTCGAATCCCCCTCCCGCTCGACGTAGAAGCCGGCGAAACCCCCGGCACCCCCTACACCGTCACCCACGACGGCACCGCCGAGCACGGCACCGCCACCGCGCGCACCCTGCTCGCCGCCATGGCACGCCAGCTCGACGACTACATCCTGCCCCGTAGCGCCAGCGTCGACAACCCCCTCACCATCGTGGTCGGAGGCTCCACCGGCGCCGGTAAATCCACCCTCGTCAACACCCTGCTCGGCGAACCGCTCACCCAGTCCGGCGCGATTCGACCCACCACCCGCCACCCCGTACTCCTGCACCGCGCAGAAGACGAAGCGGCGCTATCACCCGAACGCTTCCTGCCCACCCTGCCGCGCACCCGCACCTCCGGCATGAACGCTGGATCGCAGGCGCTACCCGGCCTCAACCCGAAGATCGCGCGCGCCCTCATTCCTATTACTACCTCGGCGCTACCGCAGGGCATCGCGCTCATTGACGCACCCGATATCGACTCCGTCTCCGAGGAAAACCGCACCCTCGCCAAGGAACTGCTCTCCGCCGCAGACCTGTGGCTCTTTGTCACCACCGCCAACCGCTACGCCGACGCCGTGCCTTGGGAACTGCTCCACGAAGCAGCCGCACGCTCCATCGCCATCGCCGTGGTACTCAACCGCGTGCCCGAAGGCGACGAAGAAGCCATCGAAAACGACCTGCGACGCATGCTCGACGAGGCCGGAATCCATGCCGTGCTGATTCACACCGTCACCGAACAGCCGCGCGACGAAAGCGGCATGCTCGCCCCCGTCAGCCTCGCCCCGCTGACCCTGTGGATCCGTGAACTCGGCGCCGACGCACCCGCCCGCGCCGCCATCGCCCGACAGACCCTTGCAGGTGCCGTCGAAACCCTCGCCGGTAACCTGCAGGTGCTCGCCGCCGAACAGGCACGCCAGCAGGCGGCGCACCAGTCGCTTGCCACCATCGCCGCCGAAGAATACGAAGACGCGCTGACCACCATCGACGGCGCCCTCTCCGACGGCTCCCTGCTACGCGGTGAAGTGCTCTCGCGCTGGCACGACTTCGTGGGAACCGGCGACTTCTTCCGCTCCCTCGACAGCACCATCGGTCGCCTGCGCGACCGCGTCGGCTCCGCCCTGCGCGGTCAGCCCGCCGCCGCCCAGAAGGTAGAAGACGCCCTCGAAAGCGGCATTCACGCCGTGGTGCTGGATGCAGCCGCCCGCGCCTCCGAAAATACCCGCACCCGCTGGCGTACCAGCCGCGCCGGACGCTCCCTGCTGGCGCGCCTTGATGCGCCGCAGGCTGTTTCTGTTGCGCCGCAGGCTGCCTCCGCCGCGCCCGAAAAGAATGCAGGCGCAAACAACGAGGCGAAGGGCAACGAAGCAAAGGGCGAAGTGCAGTCCGCCGAGGACATCTTCTCCGCAGCCGTTGCCGAACAGATTCGCCTCTGGCAGGGCTCCGTCCTCGAAATGATCCGCGAAGAAGGCGCCGACAAGCGCAAACGCGCCCGCTTCCTCTCCCTGGGCGTGAACGCCACCGCCGTGATGCTCATGGTCGCCGCGTTCAGCCTCACCGGCGGCATTACCGGTATTGAGGCAGGTATTGCCGGCGGTAGCGGCGTGGTCGGCACCAAACTGCTCGAGTCCATCTTCGGTGAAGACGCGGTGCGCCGCATGGCAACCCGCGCCCGCACCGACCTGCTCGAACGCATGGCTGATCTGCTCACCGAGCACGCCCAGCCCTTCACCGCCGTGCTCGAAGAAACCGACCCGCAGGCTGACGCCGAAGAGATTCACCGCGCCGCCGAACAGGTGCAGGCAATCGCCGCGGAAATGAGCGCGCAGAGCCAGGCTGCAGCCCACGCTAACGGCACGGTTGCCCGCTAAACCACTCCGGACAGGCACACCGCACCACCTGACCGCGCACCACAGACGAAGAAAAACGCACTATGACTACCCCCGAGAACAAACTCGAGAACGCCGAGCGCAACACCGAGCGAGGCGCCACCCCCGCCGTGGCGACTTCGCCCTTCGCTCGCTCCGTTGCATCCCTGAAGGACGCCATCAGCTACGGCGAAGGACGAGTCCCCGAAACCGTTCTGCTCGACGCCGCCGAAACCCTCGAACGCCTCAGCCAGCGCCGCGAACTCTCCACCGAACACACCGTCATCGGCTTCTTCGGTGCGACCGGCAGCGGCAAATCCACGCTCTTCAACGCCATCGCCGGGCAGAACATTGCCCTCTCCGCGCCCACGCGCCCGACCACCTCCACCGTGCAGGCGGCAATCTGGGAGGCAGAAGGCAGCGAAGAGCTACTTGACTGGCTCGGTATCGACAAGCGCGTCTACCCGCAAACTCAGGCGCTCGCCGCCGAAGGAGAGACAACCGAGGGTAATAAGGCAACCGGGGGAGTAGCGGCACCCAATACCGTCACCGAACCGGCGCCCGGACTCTTCAACCGCATCCGCCGCGCAGTAGGCGGACGCGGCGAAATGCGCACCCGCACCGGCGGCCTCATCCTGCTGGACATGCCCGACTTCGACTCGGTCACCACCACCAACCGCGACCTCGCCGCCCGCATGATGCGCTACGTGGACGTACTCGTCTGGGTTGTCGACCCCCAAAAGTACGCCGACGCCGTCATCCACCGCGACTTCATGGTGCCGCTTGCCACCTCCGGCGCGCAGGCGCTCTGCGTGCTCAACCAGGCGGACAAACTCGCACCCGCCGAGGTGCCCGCCGTGCTCGCATCCCTCACCCGCCTGCTCCAGGCTGAGGGTACCGAGGCGCACCTGCTCGCCGCACCCATCGCTGTCTCCGCACGAACCGGTGAGGGCGTGGATATGCTCCGCGACCTGCTCGCCCAGGTAGCCGCCGCCAAGAGCCTCTCCCTGCAACGAACCGACGCTCAGCTGCATGCCACCGCCTCCCAGCTGCGCACCTACGCCGGGGGAGAGGGCGCCGTTCTCGCTGGAGCCTACGCCCTCGACGCGGAGCAGAAGCTCGTGCAGGCGTGCTACACCTCCAGCCAAGCCGAGCAGGTTTTGCAGGCGGCAACCGCCTCCTACCGCCGTGCCGCGGGTCAGCACATCGGCTGGATCCTCACCCGCTGGATGAGCCGCTTGAAGGCTGACCCCCTGCGCCGCCTGCACCTGGGGCAGCAGGACGAAACGAAGAGTGCATCTAAGGCCGAGAAGTCCGCGGGCATGCTCGGTTCCGATAGCGAGAACGCACCCGAGCTGGTGGCATCCTCGCTACCTCCGCTGAGCGCCGCGCAGAAGGCGGGCATGGCAAACGCCGTGCGCCAGTACAGCAAGCAGATGGCGGCCCGCATCGACGAACCGTGGAAACGCAGCATGAAGGAAGCCGCGCTCTCCCGCGAGGCTGAGCTACCCGAACTGCTCGAACGCGACATGATGCGCATCGACTACGGTCTGGGCCGCACCCGCGCCCCCTGGGTCATCTTCAATGCCCTGCAGTGGATCGCGCTACTGAGCGCCCTGGTGGGCGTCGGCTGGCTGACCCTCATCTCCGGCATGGCGTACCTGCAGATTCAACTGCCGCCCGCCCCGACCCCCGAAGGCTCCCCGGTACCCCTGCCGACCCTGCTTCTGTTGCTGGGCATACTCCTCGGTATCGCCTCGGCGGGTGTGGGCAGGTTGCTCACCGCCATGGGCTCACGCTACTACGCACGCAAGCTGCGCGGTCGCCTGCAGACCGGCGTTGAGAAGGCGGTGCAGTCCTGCGTGGTCGCCCCGGTGCAGCTGGAAGCTAAGCGCCTCAACTCCTACCGCAAGGCGCTGGACATTTAGCGGCGTATCATCTGAAAAACCGCATCAGGATAAGCCGCATCAGGCTAAGAGTGCATAAAAGAATCCCTCCCCACCTCTCAAACGAAGTGGGGAGGGATTCTTTTCGTGAAAACTATCTAGAACAGAGCCTTAGCTTTCCTCAACATCCGATGCCGAGTGAGAAGCAGAAAGCTCACGCAAACCGTCAGTAATCGCCTGAGCAGCCTTGACGACCAGCTCGGGGTAGTTGCGGTTCGGCTGGCGGGTCATACGATCAATCGGACCCGAGATAGACACAGCCGCAATCACCTTGCCACCGGGAGCACGCACCGGAGCGGACACCGAGGCGGTACCGCGCTCGCGCTCGCCCACGGACTGCGCCCAGCCGATGCGGCGCACAGCCGCGAGCATGGCTGCGCTGAAGTGTGCATCGCGCAGGCCTTCAACAATGCGGTTCTGATCTTCCCAAGCCAGCAGAACCTGGGCGGCGGAGCCTGCCTGCATGGACAGCTGGGTGCCGACCGGAATAGATTCGTGCATGCCGGAGGGGCGGGGGGAGGTGGCTGCGCACACGCGCCAGTCACCCTGGCGGCGGTACAGTTGGGTGGACTCGTCAGCTTCGAGGCTGAGCTTCTGCAGGATCGGGTCTGCCACGGTGATGAGCTCGTCAGCAATGGTTGCGGATGCGAGTTCGGTCAGGCGGGGTCCGAGCATGAAGCGTCCCTGCACGTCGCGGGCTACGAGGCGGTGGTGTGCCAACGCCACGGCGAGGCGGTGTGCGGTGGGGCGCGCCAGACCGGTTGCCTTGACGAGGTCACCCAGAGATACGGGTCCTGCCTCGAGGCAATCAAGAATGAGAGTCGCCTTGTCGAGCACGCCAACGCCGGAGGAGCCGTGGGAGTTTACCTCTACCATCTGCTCGTCGGCGGCCATGTGTTCGGGCGGCTTGACGGGGTCGACAATCGGTGCGTTGTGGTATGTGGATGCGTTGGGGTGACGCATTCCGTGTGCGTTAAAACGTGAAGCGGAAGGAGTCATTCTTATATTCTATCTCAGAATATGAAAGATACCCCGGACTTCGTGGACTCTTTCGGGTGCACAGCTGAAGATGGAATCACCCCCTACGGGATAAATTATGAGTTTTTCATAATAAGTGTTTATGTGTGTTTATGGGTGAAAATGTGTGAAAAAGCCGCAGGAAAATGCGCGCAATCCCGCAAAATCACCACGGAATCATAGTGTAAACCCACATAAAAACACTCGCTAGTTCGGGGTGTTTCTAGGCCGTCTCACAGGCTAAGAATCCGTGAAAAAATATGCGACACGCCGCAGGGAAATACCGATTTGAGGGTCCCATCGGGTACATAATCCGCCCCTTAACTCCGCAAACTTGCGGCACGCACCACACCGAACGCATCCACCGTAGGAACGCATCAAGCAGGAGAAAGCATGACTAGCGAACAGAACGCAACCACCGCGGGCACCCGTCCGCGCACCCTGGCAGAAAAAGTCTGGGACGCACACGTCGTCGTCCCCGGCGAAAACGGCAAGCCCGACCTGCTCTATATCGACCTGCAGCTACTGCACGAAGTGACCTCCCCCCAGGCATTCGAAGGCCTGCGCATCGAGAACCGCCCCCTGCGCCGCCTCGACCTGACCATCGCCACCGAGGACCACAACACCCCCACCGACAACATCTTCGGCACCATCGCCGACCTGACCAGCCGCACCCAGATCGAGACCCTGCGCCGCAACGCTGCAGAGTTCGGCGTGCGCATCCACTCCCTCGGCGACCAGGAACAGGGCATCGTACACGTGGTCGGCCCGCAGCTGGGTCTGACCATGCCCGGCATGACCATCGTCTGCGGCGACTCCCACACTTCCACCCACGGTGCGTTCGGCGCTCTCGCGTTCGGCATCGGCACCTCCGAGGTGGAGCACGTCATGGCAACCCAGACCCTGCCTCTGGCACGCTTCAAGACCATGGCAATCAACGTTGAAGGCACCCTCAAGCCCGGCGTGACCGCGAAGGACATCATCCTCGCCGTCATCGCGCAGATCGGCACCGGCGGCGGTCAGGGCTACGTGCTCGAATACCGCGGCTCCGCGATCCGCTCCCTCTCCATGGAGGGCCGCATGACCATGTGCAACATGTCCATCGAGGCGGGCGCACGCGCCGGCATGGTCGCCCCCGACGAGATCACCTTCGAGTACATCAAGGGTCGCCAGCACGCACCCAAGGGTGAAGAGTGGGACAAGGCAGTCGAGTACTGGAAGAGCCTGCCCACCGACGAAGGCGCCGTCTTCGACAAGGAAATCTTCATTAACGCTGACGAGCTCGAACCCTTCGTCACCTGGGGCACCAACCCCGGTCAGGGTATTCCGCTGAGCCACGCCGTTCCCTCCCCGGACGACTTCGAGGACGAGAACGACAAGGTCGCAGCAGAACGCGCCCTCGAATACATGGATCTGAAGGCGGGCACCCCCATGAAGGAAATTCCCGTGGACGTCGTCTTCCTGGGCTCCTGCACCAACTCCCGCATTGAGGACCTGCGCGCCGCCGCAGACATCGTGCGTGGCCGCACCATCGCCGAGAACGTGCGCATGATGGTCGTGCCCGGATCCCAGAAGGTCCGCGCGCAGGCAGAAGCAGAAGGCCTGGACAAGGTCTTCAAGGACTTCGGTGCCGACTGGCGCTTTGCCGGCTGCTCCATGTGCCTGGGCATGAACCCCGACCAGCTGGCACCCGGTGAGCGTTGCGCCTCCACCTCGAACCGTAACTTTGAGGGCCGCCAGGGCAAGGGTGGCCGCACCCACCTGGTCTCCCCGGTGGTCGCCGCCGCAACCGCTGTGCGCGGTACCCTGTCCGCCCCGTCCGACGTCGTGGCCTAGCACGCCGCTATAGCTAAGGAGCCATTATGGAACCCATTATTAAGCACACCGGCATTGGCGTGCCGCTGCGTTCTTCGAATGTTGACACCGACCAGATCATCCCCGCCGTCTACCTCAAGCGAGTGACCAAGACTGGCTTTGATGATGCCCTCTTCGCTAACTGGCGTAAGGACCCCGAGTTCATCCTGAACCAGGAGCCCTACAAGCACGGTAGCGTGCTGGTTGCGGGCCCGGACTTCGGTACCGGTTCCTCGCGTGAGCACGCCGTGTGGGCGCTGCGCGACTACGGTTTCAAGGTCGTTATCTCTGCTCGTTTTGCCGATATTTTCCGCGGCAACTCCGGTAAGCAGGGCCTGGTCACCGCACAGGTTGCACAGGACGATATCGAGCTGATTTGGAAGGCGCTGGAGCACGAGCCCGGCACCGAAATCACCGTTGACCTGGAGTCCAAGACCGTAACCGTGGGCGCGCTGGTTGTTCCCTTCGAGATTGACGACTACGTGCGCTGGCGCCTCATGGAGGGCCTGGACGATATCGGTCTGACCCTGCAGAACCTCGAAGCTATTGAAGCGTACGAGGCGAAGCGCCCCTCCTGGATGCCCCGCACTCAGGAGCTCTAAGTAGGGGAACTCTAAGCCGTAGATATATAAAGCTCGAAGGCGGCGACTGATTCAGTCGCCGCCTTCGAGCTTTTCTGTACCCAAAAACCTGGCACACATATGAATGTGCCTCCCCGGAACTTCCGGGGAGGCGTATTTATTCAATACCTAGAGCTTAGGCACCCTCAGTGATGGGGGTGTTCAAGGTTGCGTTCTCGGTACAGCTGTACAGCGCCGCCGAACCGGGGGAGCGCACACCCGCGGTCGGGTTCGCGTTCTGTGCGGTGGCAAGAGCGAAGTCAGAAACCACCTCGTGGTTAATGTAGCTGCCGCCTGCGCCGCCGCCGCTGCTCAGGGCGCTGAGCGAGTAGATGTTGCCTTCGCCCTCGAACTGCACCTGACGGCCGAAAACGGCCTCGTAGTATGAGCCAACGGTCCAGATGTTCAGGCCTGCGCCGCCGCCGCCGTAGCCGGCGCCGCCACCGGATGCTACGGAGGTGAGGGAGAGCTTGCCGTAGGTGTGGGAGAGCAGCGCGCCCGAGCCGCCCTTACCGCGGTAAGAGCCGGTAGCGTCCGCACCGCCGGTTCCCTTTTCCTTATCACTCACGGAGTCGCCCTCGTAGCGGTAGTAGCGCGGGAAATCGTAGGAGTCGAACCAGGATTCGGACATGGGCATGAGCTTTAGCTCGTTGTTCTCGTCGAGGACGCCTGCCAGTGCCTCACCGAGGGTGCCAGCTACGCCGGAGCGACCAGCGGTACCGCCGGTGACCATGAAACGCATGTCGAGGGTCTTATCGTCCTCGTCGAGGGGCTTGAACTCCTGGTAGGGGCTTGCCATGAGCATGCCGCCCTGACCGGTGTTGTCGGTGCCCAGGTCGCCGCCCGCGCTGCCGCCTGCGGTGGTGGATGCATCGCGACCGTCCAGCGCCACGCGCAGTGCCGGGTTCAGCTGATCCTTGGGCTGGGCGTTGAAGAGGCTCTGGTGGGTGGTGAGGGTGCCCAGCTGCGCGCCGCCGCCGCCAGCACCGGCAACGGCTACGACGGTGACTGCGCCGTCGCGGACGAGCTCGACCGCGGAGGAG
>ERZ773046.1011-NODE-1011-length-16959-cov-7.844120_pt1 | contig 16959 bp, 16 predicted proteins | sample MGYA00580634_ERZ773046 | MGnify/ENA primary metagenome ERZ773046 (study PRJEB29015, sample SAMEA2738127) | human oral metagenome | biome: human oral; feature: human-associated habitat; material: saliva | place: China | collected 2159 ... | reverse complement strand
AAATGATGGTGGGTGGGGTGTTGTGTGTGCCTGTGGGGCGCATGGGCACCCCACCTTCTTTTTTTGTTTGTTTTGCGGGTGCGGGGGTTGCGTGGGGCGGGTATGCCTTCCAAAGGTTTTCGCATAGACTGGTGTTTTCGACGCGGTTTATACGAGAGTGAAGGCGGGGTTGCATGTCAACACCTGGTCCTATTGAACAGTCGGGCGGATTTCCCGTACCAATAGGCTATGCAGAAGCCACGCAGGTTGCGCAGAATGCATTCGAAGGCGGGCTTATTGATATCAATGAATTGGATCGTCGTTTGGCAGTTATTGCCCAATCATCGGAGGCTGACGCGTGGGAATCTGTCAAAGATTTGCGGAGTGAATCACTGAATAACACGCAGCAATCCAAGAAATGGAATTCGGTTAATTGGGTTGAACTGGGGATGAGTATTCCCTGGTATGTTGCGTGTGTGGCCACGTTGGTGTGTGTCGTAATTTGGGGTTTGGTCGCGGTGATGTCTAGCCCTACAGTCTTTTGGCCGCTATGGATGTCTATTCCGTTGATTGTCACATATGCGGTGCATTTTGCGGGTAAGCGTTTTTTCGGAAATAATGATGAAGACCTTAGTTAATTCCCTTACACGCCCAATTATTGTGGCACCAATGGCAGGCGGTCCGTCTACTCCGGCGCTTACGGATGCCGCATGGCATGCAGGTGGTTTTGGTTTTCTTGCTGCTGGGATGCTCACGCCGGAGGCGTTGGAGCGTCAGATGCGGGCTACAACCTGCCCTTATGGGGTTAATGTATTCATGCCGCACGACGATCCCGCGTCGTTTGCACCTCTTTACAACTATGCTGCGCGGCACGGCTTGAGCATCGACCCGACCTCGGTGGATTCCACGGACGGCTGGGACGCCAAGATGGCGCTGATCTTACGTGCCGCTGGTGAGGGCTGGGGTCCGCGCGTGGTGTCGTTCACGTTTGGGCTTATCGACGCCGCGACGGTCGCTGCTCTGCATAGCCTGGGGGTTGAGGCGTGGGCGACGATTGCGCGTGCTGATGCGGTGGATGCTGCGGTAGCGGTGGGCGTCGATACGCTGGTGGTTCAAGGACCTGAAGCCGGTGGACATCGTGCAACATGGACGGTGGCGGAGGGGCTTGATCAGACATCTTTAAAGGACATGATTCGTCTGGATATACCGATTCCAGTGGTGGCTGCTGGGGGCATTGGGACGCCGGAGGCTGTTCGGGAGGCGTTGTCGTGGCCGGGTGTGGCGGCGGTGGCGTGCGGCACGGCGTTTTTGCTGGCAGATGAGGCGGGGACGGGTGAGGTGCATCGTCAGATGGTTCGGGATGGGGAGAAAACGGCGGTGACGAGGGCTTTTTCGGGCAGGTGGGCGCGGGGCGTCGAGACGCAGTTCATGCTGGATAATGTCGATGCCCCCGCTATGTACCCTCATGTGAATACGTTAATGGGGCCTTTGCGGAAGGCGTCTGCGGCTAATGGTGATTCGACGCATGTCGCTGCGTGGGCAGGAAGCGGTTTCCGGTATGCACGGGAGGGGAGTGTGGATGCGATTATGCAGAATCTCATTGGGGCCAAAATTGAACGGGTGTCCGAGCCTGCGGCCCCAGCCTCCAGGTAGTCTTGGCCTTAGCCGGCATCGGTGCTGGGGTTGGCCTAGGCAAGCTGCATGCGGGACCACCGGGCGTAGGTAAGACTGGCAAATCCCACCGATAATGCCAGGAAAACCAGCAGCTGTGGCGTGGTCGTCGGAACAATTTGCAACGCCCACAATGCCGGAACAGCAGGTGGTATCCAGCCGCTATTGGCACCCAATAAGGCGCCAAGCTGGCCGAGAATAATCAGCGCAAGGGCAGTGCCGCAGCCGGCGATAAGGGAACGAGTGCACACAGAAACCCACGCAATAACGGGGGTTGCGAGGAGTGTGAACGCTCCGAGCACGAGGAACCGCAGGATGTGTGTTCCTGTAGGGAATCCATAGCGGAATCCCACGGCGATCAGAAGCATCACGATAGCCAATAGCAGATGAGTGATAAGGGTCCATGCTGTATAAACCAGGAATTTTCCTGTCATGGTGATGTGCCGACTCATCGGTAGCATGGCTAGTCCGATGGCGGTGTTATCCACGAACTCTCGGGCATATATCCAGGCGATCATGGTGCCAAAGCCCAATATTTCCGCAGCTGCTGTGATCTGTGTCGCTACAAAGAAGAAACCATTCCCATCATGAGTGGCAGCAGCTCCCGCCTTGGCGAGAATGACCGGATTGTTGTGGGCAATAGCAATCATCATTGCCGAAACAATAAGTGGGATTCCGGCCAGCATGGCGCCAGTGACTCCCCATGCCGTTGCAGATTTTATTACCTTGAGAGCCTCGACTTTCACCGTAATTATTAACGTCGAGTGACGAAAAGATGACATAGACATAGAAAACTTCTCCCAACTTATCGCCTAAGTGTCTGCATTGGCGTTTGATTGATCGTCTGAAAGAATGGCCTGAAAGAAGCGGTTTTCCAGTTGTGGGGTGGTAGGGGACAGCTCTGTAATGATGCGCCCGGAATTTACCACGACAATGCGATGGGCAATGGCGGCCACCTCATCCAAATGGTGACTGCTGACCACCACGCCACATCCCGCGGCCGCCCGCTCTTTCACGACAGTACGCAGGGTGACTATTCCCATCGGATCAAGGGCATTGGTAGGCTCGTCAAGCACGATAAGTCGCGGCTGATGCTGAAACGCCCCAGCTAAACCCACCCTCTGCTTGTTTCCTAGCGACAGTTTCCGAAAGAGGCGATCGCGGTATGGTTGCAGCTCCCACTGGTTGATGGAGTCGGCGATGCGCCCAGGGTCGATGCCATATAACCAAGCATGCATGCGTAGGTTTTGACTCACAGTCAGCTCGGGATAGCAAAACGGCGCGTCGATAAGTTGCCCAATATCGCCATTGCCCACGGTGCGGCGAACCGTACCGGTGGTGGGGTGGATGAGGCCAAGCGCGAGCCGTAACAGTGTGGTTTTGCCGGCGCCGTTGCGGCCAATGAGCGCGACGATTTCGCCTGCTGCCACCGAAAAATTGAGCTGAGTAATGCCGCGGCTTGCCGCCGTAACGTTGCGTAGCTCAAGCATGAGTGCCCGCTAAAGCATGTAAAACACCGTGCAACGTTGGCATGAGCGGCCGATTGATGTGCGTACTCCAGTCTATTAACGCCCTGGTCAGTCCAGCAATGACTGCGGTTGCCACAGCCGTTGCCGTGAGTTCGTCGACGCCCCGGGCAGTCAACGCTGTGGCGATTGCAGTGATCGTTTCGTCGTTGCTGTGGATTGCTGCCGCTGCCAATTCGGGATTATCAGCTACGATGCGTAGCCGGGTACGCAATTGCTCTTCGACGTCCGGGGTGAAGGTATCGAGAAGCGACTGGATTCCGGCGGTGATTGCGTGAAGCGGTGCTTCTTTGGCTGGGCGCTTTTCGACGGCTTCCGCGATCGCTGGATCAAACGGATCCTGGAGAATCAGCGACTCCTTGGTGGGGAAATGGCGGAAAAGCGTCATCTGGCTTACTTCGGCAACAGCTGCGATTTGTGCGGTGGTGGTGGCGGAATATCCCTGGTGAGTAAAGAGCTCCAGGGCGACCAGTTGTATATGCGTGTGGGTCCGGTCCCATTTAGGTGAGGGCGTCATGCTTGCTATCGTACGTCATAATGTTAGTCACTAACATTATGATATCGTTCACGTTTGGGCTTATTGATGCCGCGATGGTCGCTGTCCTGCATAACGTGGAGGTCGAGGCGTGGGCGATGATTACGCGTGCTGATGCGGTAGATGCTGCGGTAGCGGTGGGCGTCGAGACGCAGTTCATGCTGGATAATGTCGATGCCCCCGCTATGTACCCCCATGTGAATACGTTAATGGGGCCTTTACGGAAGGCGTCTGCGGCTAGCGGCGATTCGACACATGTCGCTGCGTGGGCAGGAAGCGGTTTCCGGCACGCTCGGGAGGGGAGTGTGGATGCGATCATGCAGAATCTTTACCCCCGATTTGGTTGAAAACCATAAAAAACGGGCGTTGGAATGTAGGTTTATGTACGTATTCACTCTTGACCCCACTTCGGAGGACTGATCGATATTATGGCTGCCCAGGCACACAATGACTGGAATGAACGGATTGCGTTAGCGCAGCAGATGCTGCCGCTTCTCGGACAGCTGCACCGTAACAACAATGTAGTGACCTCGGTTTTCGGACGCTTGCTGGTGAATGTGAGTGATGTGGACATCATCAAGTCGCATCGTTACGCCCGACATATCACCGAACACGAACTTCCACTGGAAAAAACACTGCCCATTGTGCAGGAACTGGTGGCCATGAACCTGGGTACTGCTTCTATCGATCTGGGGCACCTGGTCACATTGCACGACGAACAAGGAGGCGACCTCGGTGAGTTCCTGAAGCGTGAACTTGCCGACGTGATCGGAACCAGCACCGAACACAAGCAAACCGACGTTGTGCTGTATGGCTTTGGTCGTATCGGTCGGTTACTGGCACGCATCCTTATTGACCATCAATCCGTGGACACCGGATGCCGTCTTCGTGCCATAGTGGTGCGCAAAAACGGCGAGAATGACCTGACCAAGCGTGCCTCCCTGCTGCGCCGCGATTCCGTGCACGGTTCCTTCCACGGCTCGATCAGCATCGACTACGACAACGACATCCTGTGGGCAAACGGCACGCCCATCCAAATCATTTATTCCAACGACCCCGCCACCGTTGACTACACGCGCTACGGCATTAACGACGCCGTGGTAGTAGACAATACCGGACGCTGGCGCGACCGCGAGGGCCTGGGACAACACCTCAAATCCACTGGCGTATCTAAAGTGCTGCTCACCGCACCCGGCAAAGGGGATGTGAAGAACATCGTGTACGGCATCAACCACGATGTCATTGGGGCAGATGACACGATCTTGAGCGCGGCCTCCTGCACCACCAACGCCATCACGCCGGTGCTGAAAGCCGTGAATGATCGCTACGGTGTGGAGTTCGGGCACGTGGAAACCGTGCACTCCTTTACCAACGACCAGAACCTTATTGACAACTTCCACAAGGGCTCACGCCGTGGCAGGGCAGCCACCCTGAACATGGTGCTCACTGAAACCGGCGCAGCACGTGCCGTAGCCAAAGCTTTGCCGGAACTTGCCGGAAAACTCACTGGCAACGCCATCCGCGTTCCCACCCCCGATGTGTCCATGGCCGTGCTGAACCTGACGCTCAAGCAGGATGTGGACCGCGACGAGGTAAACAACTACCTGCGATCCGTCTCACTGCTCTCCGGCTTGCGACAGCAAATCGGGTACATCGAATCCCCCGAGATTGTGTCCACAGACTTCGTAGGCAGCACCCACGCCGGGATAGTGGACGGGCTGGCCACCATTGCCCAAGATAACCACCTTGTTCTCTACGTCTGGTACGACAACGAGTTCGGCTACTCCAACCAGGTCATTCGTATTGTCGAAGAGATTGCGGGCGTTCGGCCAGCGGTTCTGCCTCGGCGTAAAGAGCTGAGCGAGCTGTAGGTCTAGCTGGTTGTTGGTTGCGGTCACGCGGGGTGCTTCATGTGGGTGTGCACCCCTCGTGACCCTACGCGGTTAACCGCTTGCGGTTGCCGTTTTCCGTCGCCATGCGAGTTGGCGGGCGGTGATAATCAGCGCAAGGATGGTTGTTTCCGCAGCTAGCGCCCAGAAGTTCAGGGTGAGATCGGGGGTACCTAGGAGCAATACCTTCCAAGTCATCCCACCAATTGCTGCTGGTACGCCGATCATGATTGCGGCTGTCGTGCCAAGCCCCAGAATCAAAGCGCTGGCAATGGTGATGATAGTGCGGCGTTGCGTACGTGACGGTGCTGGGCGTCGTACCCATGTGCGTAGGGTGAGTGCAATGGCGACGAGCAGTATCACTATGAGCGCAACCTGGACCCAGAGGGTAATGTCGCCGAATGCAATATTGGGCGGAAGATCTTTGTGGGACTCTGTGTCTAGTGCTTCCGCAATAAAGGCTTCTCCCTTGACTAAAATCATATTAAACTGGTCACGCAATCCCTGGGAATTGAGAAGCACGACGAGACCTTTTCCAGTCGTTTTGTTGAAACCAAGATATGTCGTGTAACCCCAGATAGCACCATTGTGGGAGACAATTTCCACCTCGGAGCCGTCGATGCTGCTTGTGGCTTTTGCGTACTCTAAACCTGCACCGTATTCGGAGGAACCTTCGCCTGTTGGTACTGTGCTGAAGGTGCTGGGCAGTTGTCCTTGTTGGTGTTGACGGAGTTGCCAGGCGCCATAGGTTGCTAGTTGACGCCCCGTGCCCGCAAGATAGCCTTCACCTGCTTCGTCGTCGCGAACTGGGTCTGACACTGTACGGTTGCCCATGTAGAAAGGCACATATCCTTCAGGGACACCCTTTTCTGTTGCTTCTTTGCTGGTGCTGATGGGGGAGATACCGGTGGCTGGGTTGAGGTAGTGGGTGAGTAGTTCGCTGTAGCTTTGCCCGGTTGCTCGTTCCATGGCGTGTTGAAGAAGGACGTATCCGATGTTGGAGTAAGAATGGCTGCCGGTGGGGTTGACGTTTTTGAGTTCTTTGACTGCTTCAATGACTTTTGGCAGTTCGCGCGGGTAGAAGCCTAGCTCACGAGGGAGGCCGGAGGTGTGGTGAATCAGATCGGTGATGGTGGCACCGTTATTGCCGAAGGCTGTGTTTCGGAACTCGGGGTAGTACTGGGTGACCGGGGCGTTGAGATCAATAAGTCCTTTGTCTGCGAGTTCTAGGGCAAGTGCGCTGGTGAATGATTTAGACACTGATCCCCAGATGAACAGGGAGTCGGCGGTGATGGGATTGTTGTTGCCGTCCACACCAACGTAGTGTTCGTCGGTGATGCCATTTGCGTCGAATTCCACCACGGCGAGTCCGGGTGTGTGGAGGTCGTGGGCGAGTTGTTCGTAGCGGTCTTGCTGAGCCTGTGCGGGAACAACCAGTACCAGAGTGGCAAGTAGTGTTCCCAGCACCGCGAGTAGGGTTCGTGCTGTCTTCATGCGGTTTAGCCTAGAGAGTTGGGGCTGTGTCAACATCGGGGAAAACCCTGAAAAACACCCTGATGTTGCGTGCGCTCACTACACAGCCTGCGCTATGCAAAGTATGCCCATGTCGAGGCACGAAAAATGGCGTTTTTCGTGCTCGAGCGTAAGCAAACTGTGCACACCTCTGCCACGCTAAATGGGCTGGTAATACACCGCGTTCGTCAAGGTTACAAGGTCGGCAATGCTCCCGCTCCATTGCGTTTCGACGCCGTGTTTCGCCAGCGTCGGCAGCACAATGTCGGTCATCATTGCCAGGGTTTTAGTCTCATAGAGTTCGTCAGCCTCCCTGTCGGGGAGGGCATCTTCCTCGTCGGTGAGGATCGCGCCATAGGCTATGTCAAGCGCTGCATCGCCCTCGAATTCGATATAGGCTTCAATCTGCTGGCCGGTGATAAAGACGTGCCCGATCCAGGGTTCACCATTGGCGCGAGGGATGTCGGCGGCTTCGTCGAGGATCTCGGCTTGGCCTTCGCCCACGGTCCAGCCGCAATAGGCGCGGGCGATGATTCCGTGCTGCTCAAGCTCGGCAAACGCGGCATCGAGATTGGTGGTCACATCGCCAAATTGTTCCTGCTGCGCGCGACGGGCGGTGATCAGGTACTCGGCGATGTTTTTGGCCTGCTCGTTGCTGATCTCGTCGTACTCTTCCGTGATGATCTCGGCGATGTCCTCAACGCTGTCGCCTATCACCACCGCCACCCAGCACACCCCGATCACGTCGTCGTCGAAGTCGTCGGGTAACAGGTCGGCGGGCAGGATCAGATCTTCGGGGATAGCGACATATGTGGTCATATCACACATGATACTAAAGGCCTCGGTAGTACCTGGGGATTAGGTTTGGCTTAGATACATGTCTTAGAATGGCGTCGTGAAGATGGATAAGCTGCGCAAAAAAGCGTCAAAAGGGGGTAAGAAAAAATGTTGCCGCTCCAAAAAACGCTGCAAAATCTGTCCTGTGGTCATTCATCGTCTCCGCAAGTCCGGTGCCTTTGAGCTTGACGACGCCGCGCTGGCCAAGGCTCTCAAGAAAGCCCGTAAGTGGTAGTAACACACCGTGATTAGAGGGCGTGAATGCGGTTTTGGGCCAGCTCTAATCCTTGGCTGATGATGAGTTCCGCGCCTTCGGCAGCGTGTTCGCAGATGAGTGGTAGTCCTTCGAATTCCTCCTTGCTGAAGGGTCTCAGCACATAGTCGGCGGGTGCCTGTCGCCCCGGTGGCCGCCCAATACCGACACGGATGCGGTAATAATCCTTTGTTCCGAGCGACTTGGTGGTGGAACGCAGGCCGTTGTGCCCATTATCGCCGCCCCCTAGTTTGAGGCGAACAGTATCAAAATCAAGGTCCAGTTCATCGTGGACCACAATGATGTTTTTTTTCGGAACTTTATAGAATTGTATGAGCGCCGCAATGGGGCCGCCGGAGAGGTTCATAAAGCTGCGCGGCTTGGCCAGGATAACTTTCTTGTCGCCAAAACGAGTTTCCACAACATGGGAATTTGAGCGCTTATGAATAGAGAATGTGGACGGCATGGGTAGCGTGCGGTCTGCTAACTCATCAAGCACCATAAAGCCCACGTTATGGCGCGTTGTTTCGTACTGTGGGCCGGGATTTCCCAGGCCAACAACCAGCCAGGGGGAGTCTGCGTGTGTTGCGTTCATAAGGGATGATGATACCTCACCTGCGCAGTTGTTGACGGACCCAACAATATATAGTAAATTTGCTAATCGCAGTGTTGATGTATCTCTCGGGAGGATGAACAGTGAAGAAGACCAGGGTTGTTTCAATCGCACTTGCTGCAATTATTGCCGCGACAGGTGCTATGCCATCTGCAGGGGCAACCGCGCCGGAGGACTTTTTGAAGGGGTACGGTTACCATGTGCGACTCGTTCCCACCGAGAAGTGTGAAACGGTTAAAGAGAATACCAAGAGCTTTTTCGAAAATCGTGATATTAAAACCACCGGCGACTTTTTGAGAGTGGCCGAGATTTTCACCACGTACGCAGAGCAGAACCCAGAAACGATCCGGGAAGTCGGTGCCAACAAGCCGGGCCTGTTGAAAAGTTTCAACGCGGAGCAGCGCAGCCGATTCTTTGCCCTCATGCGTGAAGACAATAAGGCATCAGCGACAAGACTTGCAGAGTGTAAGGTCTTGACCACAGGCGATGTGAGCGCGCCTCAACCCGAGCCGACACCGCAGCCGAAGCATGATCCAACTCCGCCGCCCGCTGCAAAGAAGCCAGAATCCCGTCCAGTTGTGGGTTCGAGTTTCGGTTCCAGCTAATCCGTGGTAGCCCTCTAAACCAAACCCCCAGACCAGCGGCCTGGGGGTTTTCGCAAGAGTGATTACTCGCTGTCTTCGGTAGCTTCTGCCTCAGTCTCGGTATCGGGTGTTTCTGTGACAGAGCCGGACTGTGCGACGAAGTTGAACACCAGCAGCTCGGCGTCGTCAGCCAGGGTGACACCCTCCGGAAGGGCAATGTCGCCAGCGTGGATCTGGGAGCCGATTTCGCGGCCGTCGAGAGGCACCGCGATCTCGTCCGGGATGGAGAGAACGTCGGCGGTGACGCGGATGGTGTCGGCTTCCTGGATGACCATGGCACCAGGGCCGGTCTCACCAGTGGACACAACCGGGACCTCAACCTCGACCTCTTCGCCGCGGTGGATGGCCAGCAGGTCGGCGTGGTCGATCTCCAGGCTGAGTACGTTCTGGTCAACGGCTTTGATCATGGCCAGCTGCTTGCCGCCATCAATGTCAACACTGACCACGGTGTTCAAGCCGTGGTTACGTACGATAGCGGTGAATTCCAGGCGCTCAACGTTGATGTGCTTCGGCTCGAAACCGGGGCCGTAGACTACAACAGGGATCAGGCCAGCACGGCGGGCGCGGCGGGCGGCACCTTTGCCGAACTCGGTGCGTGGGGTTGCGGCTAGGTCAATGGCTTTGTTGGACATTGTTCCTCCTCAAGTGGTTGTTACGGTGTGATGGGTTCAGACACAACAAAAGCCTGCGTCCGAACTCGATGATGTACTCGTCGAGTCTTCGCAGGCTGTATGACCTGTGGAAAAACAATCGCGTCGATAACGGCTGTTAAGCCCTCGCCGAGACTCATAGAGGTTATCACACAGTCCTAGGTGAGGGAAACGCAGAAAGTACGAAAAGCTAGCTACGCCTGACCTTCAAACAGTGAGGTGACGGAGCCGTTTTCAAACACTTCGCGGATTGTTTTGGCAAGGAGTGGTGCCATGGAGAGCACGGTAAGGTTATCCCAGCCTTCTGTGGTCTGGGGGAGCGTGTCTGTGGTGATCACTTCCTTGGCGCCGCAGCCAGAGAGGCGTTCCCGGGCAGGGCCGGAGAACACGCCGTGGGTGCAGGCGATGATCACGTCGGCGGCACCAGCTTCGCGAAGTACGCCAACGGCACCGGCAATGGTTCCACCAGTGTCGATCATGTCGTCCAGCAGCACACAGGTGCGGCCAGAAACATCGCCAACCACGCGGTTTGCCACAATTTCATTGGCCACGTCGACGCTACGGGTTTTGTGAACAAAGGCCAGGGGGGCGTCGCCAAGCGTGTTGGCCCACTTTTCGGCGACCTTCACGCGGCCCGCATCGGGGGAGACCACGCAGATGTTGTCCAACGGGTACTTGGACTTGATGTAGTCGGTGAGGATCGGCATGGCGTGCATGTGATCGACTGGACCGTCAAAAAAGCCCTGGATTTGGTCGGTGTGCAGGTCCACGGAGATGATGCGGTCGGCACCGGCGGTGTAGAGCATGTCCGCAACCAGGCGGGCAGAGATGGGTTCGCGACCGCGGTGTTTTTTGTCTTGGCGCGCGTAGGGGTAGAACGGCAGGATTGCGGTGATGCGTTTGGCGGAGCCGCGTTTGAGTGCATCGATCATAAGCAGCTGTTCCATCAGCCATTTGTTGAGCGGCTGGGTATGGGATTGCAGGACGAAGGCATCGCAGCCACGTACTGACTCTTCAAAGCGGACGAAAATTTCGCCGTTGGCAAAGTCGCGTGCCGTCATGGGAGTTAGCTTGACTCCCAGTTCTTTGGCCACTGCCTCACCAAGTCCTGGGTGAGCGCGCCCAGAAAAAAGCATGAGATTTTTTTGATTGTCAATCCAGTGAGCAGTCATCGTGGTCTGCTTAACCTTCCTGAGTTGAGTCTGCAGTTGGAGCTGCTTGGGTAGAGTCAGCGTCGAGGGCGCGGGCTGCTGCTTCCGCTGCGGGGGTGCCGGGGCGTTTGCGCACAACCCAACCTTCAATGATGCGCTGAGGCCCCCCGGACACAACCAGTGCCCCTGGGGGTACGTCCTCCTTAATTACTGTACCTGCTCCTGAGTAAGCGCCATCACCAACTGTGACAGGGGCGATGAACATGGTGTCGGATCCGGTACGCACGTGACTACCGATAGTGGTGTGGTGTTTGTTAACGCCGTCGTAGTTGACGAACACCGAAGACGCCCCAATATTGGATTCTTCGCCAATCGTCGCATCCCCCACATAGGTGAGGTGTGGGACTTTCGACCCACGCCCAATCTGTGCATTTTTCGTTTCCACAAAACCGCCGAGTTTGCCGTTGTCGCCCAGAACGGTTCCTGGGCGCAGATAGGTGAACGGTCCAACAGTGGCACCTGCGCCGATCTGTGAATCGGAACCGTGCGTGCGCACCACCGAGGCGCCTTCACGAACGATCATGTTCTTCAGGGTTGAGTCCGGCCCGATCTCGCAGTTGTTGGCAATCCGCGTTGCGCCTTTGAGCTGGGTGTTTGGCAGGATAATAACGTCTTGCCCTACCTCCACTTGCACATCAATCCACGTTGACGCAGGGTCCACGATGGTCGCGCCGCCGCGCATGTGCTGTTCGCAGATACGGCGATTCATTTCCGCCCCGATCATGGCCAGCTGCACGCGGTCGTTGACCCCGGCGACCAGCGCGGCGTCGTCAAGCACATGCCCGCGCACGCTGCGGTTATTGGAGCGGGCGATGCCGATCACATCCGTCAGGTAAAACTCGCCCTGGGCGTTATTGGTGTCCAGTTGGGTCACCGCCGTACGCAACAGGTCAGCGTCGAAAGCGTACACACCGGAATTAATTTCTGTCAGGGCGCGCTGGTCCTCGGTCGCGTCTTTTTCCTCCACAATGCCCATGACCTCACCGTCGGCGGTGCGCACAATGCGTCCATAACCAGTGGGCTTATCGACGTTCGTGGTCAGCACCGTCACTGCTGCGCGCGGCAAAGTATCGTGCTCTGCGAGGAGGGCAGCCAGCGTTTCCGCGTTGAGCATGGGAATATCGGAGGTCGTCACCAACACAGTGCCACTAAAATCATCTGGCAGTTCATTCAACCCGCAGGCAACGGCATGACCCGTGCCGTTTTGTTCTTCCTGAACTGCGGTTGCCACCTCAGTGACCCCATAGTCGCTCAGATCTTCCTGAGCAATAGCAGGAACGACCTGGTCTCGGCCGTGGCCGACCACTGCAATCAAATGCTGAGGATGCACCCCCGCCGCCGCGTGTAACGCGTGCGCCACCATGGAACGCCCCGCAACCTCATGCAACATCTTCGGGGTTGCAGATTTCATTCGCGTACCCGCGCCCGCTGCCAAAATAATGACAGCAATATCGTCAGCCATAGAACTCCGATCATAAAAACATATGTCAATGCCAGTTCCACGCTACCGGATGCCTATATATAAGGAATGTGGGTGACACCCAACAACTGGGGAGTCACCCACATTTAGAGGTGGTGAAGTGCAGAATCTTTAGCGGAATCGCTGGACGTAGAGGATGCCACCGGGCATATTGCCTTCATGCTTAGCTATGGACACGCCGATCCTAGTGATGTGTGGATCAACAATGTTCTTGCGGTGACCAGGGGAGTTCATCCACTTTTGCAGCGCATCCTGAGCATTGGGTCGACGATACTGGTTGGAGACCAGTAGGTTTTCGCCAAAATTGCCATGAGCAGGGTGTTCGAAGCCACCCATGCGCACCAGGTGGTCGGCCCAGCCTTTCGCGCCAACAGCTAAGTCCTCGTCCCACACGACGGGGCAGAGTCCAAGTTCGGCACGGACGCGGTTGGTTTCTTGCACAATTGCCTGTGCATCAGCCGTGGCCAATGCACCATAATTCGGGACGATGCTATCGCTCGCGCAGGAGGTGCCGGAGTTGTTTCTAGAGTGGTCTGCATTCGTGGCGTCATTGCCAGATTGCCGGGGTTGTGCAGGTTGAGCTGGTTGAGTGGAACGAGCGGGCTGCGGTGCGGCAGCAGGGGCCTGGACTCGTGGCTGCGATCCCCGATTTGCGGTGATGCTTTGCTTATTGCGGCCAAAGAGTGAGGCGAGCATCGCAAAAATAGCAGCACCGCCGAACGATGCCAGGATCGGACCAAGTTGACCAAAATTGGGAAGTCCGGCACCTATATGACGTGCGGAATTAGGATCAATCTGCTGTACCGGCAGGCCGGGAATGGTGATGGGATTGATGGGAGCGGCCTGAGCAACGACCTGGTTGTAGCGAACCGTGTGAGGGGTTTCGGCGGAGGCGACGATGCTGTGGCCGAGCGTCATGGAAAGGCTCAGACCTGCGGCTATCAGGATGCGGGTGCGGTTGCGGCGGCTAGTGCGGTGAAGCATGTCGTTCCTCCTTAATTGAAAGGCTTGCTTCATGGGGCGTCTTCGCTTCGACCAGCGTTTTTAGGATCGATCGAAAACGTAATTACATAAATTAGATTAATCATTTATGTGATAATCCTGAAAAAATACCCCCGCGAGTGAAAAGATCACACGAGTGGTGTCCAGGGATTATGTCTATGAGCTTTACTAATGAGAGGTATCATTACTGCAGGTGGACATAGATAAGTAGATACCTATGTGTTTTTGTGTGTTCTTCGGTAGTTAAGGGGGTAAAAAACACCCCCGAAAGCGCTCGTTTCTGCGGGATTTTCGCCCTTCTCCGTCGTTGAAGGACGCCTTTGATAAGATAATACTTAACTAAATTTAAGGATAAGGCCCCGTTTTGTGTGGTGGATGATGGGGTGGCGATCGCATCTCTGCTGGTGTCATTTGACCGGCTCGATTGTTTGGATGTTGGGTCTGGCAAGGTGTCGATCTGGGCGTGTATGCGGCTGTGGGTGTGGAGTTTGCAACCAATGGACTCAATGGTCACTCTTGTGGTGCGCGCGGAGAGAGTGGTGCCTTGGCTGAGCCTATAGCGGATTTGCTATGCTGGGGGCGGTGGTGATTTGCAAGTGGCATGTTTCCGCCGCCACTAGAAACCGCCTATTGAGCACGGGAAATCCGCGGGGTGTGAAGCATAAACGAAAAGAATATCCCACTTAATATTGTTTCTACTCTGATTGGTAGATGAATATTTGGCATGGAAAAGATGGAACAATTGTGGGGAAATGGCAAGCAAGGTAGGAAATGAAATCGGAAAATAAATATTGGGAGTTCACCGAAGAAGAGATGCATCATTTTGGGCATCGGCTTCGCCGAATTCGAGCGTTAGTTGACTTGCCGGATCGTCGAGTGAAAAAAGGGGAAACGGGGGGATGGGTTTCTGATTCGGCTGAGATTTCTGGTTCAGCGTGGGTTTATGACGAGGCTCGGGTTTATGGTTCTTCTCGGGTTTCTGATTCGGCTGAAGTTTCAGGATCGGCATGGGTTTATGGTAATGCGCAGATTACTGGCTCAGCACGGGTTTCTGGGGCGGCACGGGTTCATGGTTTGGCTCGGGTTTACGGTTCCGCTCGAGTTTCTGGGTCGGTTGAGATTACTAGTTCTGCTCGGGTTTACGGTTCCGCTCGGGTCTCTGGGTCGGCTGAGATTACTGGCTCTGCCCGGATTTATGGTTCCGCTCAAGTTTCCGACTCGGCAAAAGTTGTTGGTTCCGCTCGGGTTTACGGTAGGTCTCTGGTTTATGGTTGGGCTCGAATTGTTGACGAGGCTCGGGTTGCTGGTTCGGCTGAAGTTTTTGACTTGGCGGGGGTTTGTGATGGAGCTCGAGTTTGTGGTGAGGCGCGGGTTTATGGTTCGGCTTGGGTCGCTGGATTGGCTGAGGTTTCTGGCGAAGCTCGGGTTAAAGTGAAGTCGCATGTAATGACATTGACGAGCATAGGCAGTAAAGATTCAACTGTAAATCTTGTGCGTACTGAGAAAGGGCATTACCTGCAAGTGGGGTGTTGGGAGGGTACCGTTCAAACCCTCATGGAAGAGGTGTATAAGGGTAGCGAGAAATGGGTTTGTGATGCTGCGACGAAACAGCAATGGATTAAGGAATATCAAGCGCTGGAGATGCTCGCTATGGAACGTGTTGCTGCATGGGAACGTGCTCGAAGTGAGGAAGCAACGAATCAATAATGAAAATGGAGGTTTTTGAAAGCCGATATTGTTCGCATGGGGTGGTGCTTTCCCACGTGAAGAAGTGATCCAGCCCCACCACATGAGGTGGTAGGCGAGCGCCGAGCGCTGAGGAGAAAATGCCGATGTAGCCACGGGTAGTTATGGACCCGGATGAGTTGCGCGCAACTTGCGATCCGAGACCGTTGAACGGTGCTAGTGCGCATGTTTTGCGCAAAAGCCACAGGTCAAAGCCGGGAAGCTAAGACACAAAAATGCCGCCAACCAGCAGTAAAAGCACTGATCAGCGGGCATTTTCTTGTGCTTCCCCGCCAGGACTCGAACCTAGAAAGCTGGTACCAAAAACCAGAGTGTTGCCAATTACACCACGGGGAACTGCGAAGCCTCCGTACGCAATGACGAGCTTGCTTCAGCTACTTTACCCTATTGTCTGTGATGCGCAATTTCAACTCGTGATCCTGGCATGAACCGATTCACTCGGCCAATCGTGTGATGTTTAACCAGCTAGGCTGTTACCTATGGCGAAGCGGCGTATGACGGGTAAAGAGCGCAGGGAACAGTTGATTGCTATCGGGCGGAGTGTGTTCGCAGAACGTGGTTTTGAGGGGACTAGTGTTGAGGAGATCGCTGCTCGTGCGGGGGTGTCTAAACCAGTGTTGTATGAGCATTTCGGGGGCAAAGAGGGATTGTATGCCGTGGTGGTGGATCGTGAGATGCTGCGGCTGGAGGGCATTATCACGGCTGCCTTGGAAAGCGGTCGTTCTCGTTTTCGCATTGAGCAAGCGGTGCTGGCGCTGCTGACGTATGTGGAGGAGCATACGGATGGTTTTCAGATTCTGGTTCGAGACGTCTCACCAGGTGGGGAGCACAGTTATTCCACCATGCTGAATGAGGCGGTCGGCCAAGTGTCCCATATCCTTGAGCAGGCATTTATCCGCTCTGGCCTTGATCCCGACCATGCGGTCCTCTACGGCCAGGCGCTGGTGGGAATGGTATCAATGACGGCGCAATGGTGGCTGGATGTTCGACAGCCCTCAAAAGAGCAGGTAGCAGTGCATATTGTGAACCTGTGCTGGAATGGTTTGGCGCGGATGGAGCGGGAGCCGCATTTACTTACTGCACCTGTGACGAATCCGACACCACTGGCAGCTGCCCCAGATGACGGTGGTGATGTCGAGCCAGACGGGGAATGAGGGACGTCGAGAAGCGGCGCGAAATGTAGCAGTGACTCAGTGTAAAAGGCCAGTTCACAGCCCATAACAGTGCGTGTCTGACCCATCGTATATTGTTGGTCAGGTGTCCACCCAGAATTCCTCGCACACCACCAAACACGCCACCACACCTATGCTTGCGGGTTTGCTGAGCACCGCAGTCACCGACCCAAAGCTGACGGGGCTGCTCACGCACATCGGTGAGCCGTATCTTCACATCACGGGGATCGCGCAGTCTC
>ERZ773046.1009-NODE-1009-length-16969-cov-4.427397_pt1 | contig 16969 bp, 23 predicted proteins | sample MGYA00580634_ERZ773046 | MGnify/ENA primary metagenome ERZ773046 (study PRJEB29015, sample SAMEA2738127) | human oral metagenome | biome: human oral; feature: human-associated habitat; material: saliva | place: China | collected 2159 ... | reverse complement strand
ATTATTAAAATAATAAATAATTTTAACAGATGGATGGGGTACGAATAATTCTTGGAATGGATATCAGCACAACTTGCTGTGGTGTATCAATTTTGAAATACAATACACATACGGAGGAAAAAGAAATCATGTATATTGGTAGTGTAAAGTTCAAAACACAAAAAGGTCTTACTACAGAAGATTCTTTATTTGTTAAGAGCCGTCAATTTACAGAAGATTTCATAAACAAATATAAGGATATTGGAATTACAGATATAGTTATCGAAGCACCATTGCCTAATTCGAATAACCTTATGACTGTTCATACGTTGGCAAGATTTAATGGAATGCTCAGTCAATCTATTTTTGATGCTATTTCTGTAGCCCCACAATATATCAGTTCATATGATGCAAGAAAATATGCTTTTCCAACATTGATGTCTGTTAGACGTTATGATAAGAAGGACGAGCCATATTCAATCGATAAGGTTCGTAAAGCCATCAAGAAAAATGAACTGACACCATTCGGTGGGTACACATATAGCACAGATAAAAAATATGTTTTGTGGGAGTTAATAAATAAATCCTATGATGGTATTGTTTGGCAATATAACAAAAAGGGCGAATTAAAAAAGGAAAATTTTGATGCGTCCGACTCGTTAGTTGCAATTTTAGGATGGATTAACTATATTAAATATCATGATGATGAACCCAAAGTTGTTGATATGTCTGAAAAGAATATATCAGATAACGATGGTAATACATTCACAAAGATTACATACTCGGTTCGTTTTTGTGACGAAATAAATACAAAAACAGCTGTGTTTTAATTAAAAGTAAGTTTTTTCTATTGTGTTATTTTCAATGTTTTTTAGGTTTTGCCGTGTATTGTTGTGTTTAACTTCAGTATACGGTTTTTGTTTTTCGTGCTTTTTATAGTATAATGATATTGTTATTTTAATTCTTCATATATGTTTGATATCGAAATTGAAAATATAGCTCGAATTACTGAGAGAGTTTTAGGTAAACCACGTCATGAGACAAACATTGATGGGTGGACAGAATACGACTGCCCATATTGTTGTGACATGGAAAATATTGATCATGATGGGAAATACAATTGTTGTATTAATTATCGAGAAGGTTATTTCCATTGTTGGAAGTGTGGTACGGCAGGAAAAATATCAAAAGTCCTAAAAGACTATGGTGGCCAAAGTGTCGTACGTGAATATTATGATGAAATTAAAAGCATCAGAAATTCGCAAGAGTATCAGTTCACACAAAATAATGCACTTGTTAAAAATGAATTGGTTGAGGTTGAGAACTCAATTAAACTGCCTGATAATTTTCGTCTTATTTCGAGTGCTGATAAGGAATCGTATGGTGCATACAAATATCTTAAAGAACGTGGATTAGACTATAACATAATTAATGAATTTGGTATTGGTTTTGTCCCTTGGTCAGATGATTTTAAGATGCGAAGTCGTATTGTAATACCAAGTTACGACCAATATAATAATCTTAATTATTATGTTACTCGTGATTATACAGGTAAACAGAAATTAAAGTACATCAATCTTAACATTGATAAGAAAACTATTATTTTCAATGAACAGAAAATAAATTGGGGTGAAAATATTACGTTATGTGAAGGAGTATTTGATAGTTTCGTAATACCTAACTCAATTCCACTTCTTGGTAAAGAATTAAATGAAAATTTTGCTGTATACCAAGCCTTATTTGATAAGGCGAGAGCTAATGTTAATATATTATTAGATGATGATGCCGTGGAAGATGCAAAGAAGATGTATCTTTCTCTAAATACAGGGAGTTTGAAAGGAAGATTACGTTTTATAGAGTGCCCAAGTGGGTATGACGCTTCTCTATTTTATCAAAAATTTGGGAAAAAAGGTATGTACAAATTGCTTAGAAGCGCAAGACAATTGAATGAATACGAACTTTTGTGATTATATATTTTGTTTTGCACGTTTTTTGCAGTATTATATAGATAAAACATAATAAATGGTTATTAATATAGAAATCTCTGATAGAGATTATAGAGATATTGAATTATACTGTAATGTAAATGGGTTAGATTTAAAAGAATATATTTCGAATTTAATTATGGAAACCCATTATTGCAACAAATATGGTGATTTAAACACTATGATGGAAAAAGTCGCAGAAGAAAGTACTGCTTCTCCAAAAAAGAAGGTCGTACGTACAAATAAGAGTAATGCAAAGGTTAAAGAAGAAAATGATGTGGAAGAGCAATTTGAAGTAAATAAAAAACAAATAACAGATAAAGAAGCAACACCTATAGAAAAGGTAGCTAAAGTAACAGTTAAAAGAAAAAGAACTTTAAATACATTGTAAAATGATTGAAAATATTAAACCTACTGATAAAATTGTTGTAGATGTGTCAATGTATCAGATTGATATTAACCCATCTAAGTTGCAGTCACTACGTAGAGAAATTGCTGATAAGTATGGTCTTCTATTGCGTAATGTGATTGTTAATCCAAAACCAATTATGGTCGATAGTGATGGAAATAAGGTATCTTTAACATCTGATATTATCACAAGTATCCAAGACCCTAAATTTCAACAGAACCTCTTTAAGGAATATATTGAACTTAAAAAGATTGAGAATGTTGATATGGATATGATTTTAGATATTGATAACAAAGTTAACGCTTTTGTTGATTTTGATTCATATTCTAAATATAAATCATATAAATTTACTTATGTAAAGTGGAAAAATTTCCTTTCATATGGTGAGGATAATTATATTGACTTTACGAAGCTTAGTGGATTGGTTTTGCTTTGTGGTAAACCACAAAATCAAAGTGGTAAGACAACGTTGGCACGTAATCTTCTTCGCTTTGCTTTGTTTGGACGTTCAGAAAAGACTCCTAATCTTGCAGGCGTATTTAATAAATTCACGCCTGAGGCAACAGAAATGTCTGTTGAGGTGGGTATTGAGATTGAGGGTGAGAATTATGTTATTCGACGTACTGTAACGCGTCCTGCGCTCTCAAAAAGAACTGAGAAAAGTAAATGTAAGCAAACAGTAGACTATTTTAAAGTAGTTAATGATGAATTAGAGCTAATTGAAAATTGCGAGGCTGAATCAACGCAACAGACAAATAATGTTATTCGTGATTCTATTGGTTCACTTGAAGATTTTGACCTTATTGTTTCAGCAACGGCAAAAACACTTGGAGATTTATTCTCAATGGGGCAAACAGACCAAGGTAAATTGTTTTCACGTTGGCTTGGGCTTCTTTCATTGGAAGAAAAAGAGGGAGTTGCAAAAGAATTGTATAAGAAGAATGTAGAACCTGCTCTTCTTTCAAAGAAATATAATAAAGCAACTCTTGAAGGTGAGATTGCTGATATGCAAACAGTTATTAAGGACAATGAGGAAACGTCAGTAAAACTTGAAAAGAATGTAAACGACAGAAACAATGAACTCCTTGATCTTAACAATGATAAAATTCAGATTATGTCTGAACGTAAGGAGGTGAAGGAAACACTCATTAAAACTGATGTTGCAACAGTAGAAAACAACATTAATATTATTAATGACAAGTTGACCATTGAAAGAAATAAGTTTAAGCAACAAAAGGATGAGTGGGGAGAACTTAATGGTGCATCGTTTGATGTTGAAGAACTAAAGGCTCTTCAACAAGAAAGAAATGACATCGTAGATAAAAATGGTGGTATTAAACAAGAAATTAGCCTTATTAAGGATAATATTGCTCACATAACCGAGCTTATTGAACAGAAAGTTTGTCCAAACTGTGGCCATGAAGTCGATGTAAAAGAACAAAGTGGAATCATTGAATCTAAACAAGATAAAATTAATAAACTTGTAGAACAAGGTGTTGAAAATAAGAATAAGATTGATGAAATTGACAAAAAAATTGCAAAGTTAGAAGAAGACAGAGAAAAGGTTAATAGAATGAACCGACTTAAATTGAGTATGACGGCTTTGCACACACAAATCGAGAACTACAAGTTACAGCTTGATGCCTTGAATAAGACCAAAGAAGAAATTGAACAAAATAAAGAGAACATTATATTTAATAATGAGATAGACAATAAGATTCGTCTCGTTGATGAAAATATTAAGTCTATTACTGCGGCAAAAGAAACCTTTATTCGTCAAATTGAGACTTGTAAGGTTGAAAATGAACGTTATAAGAAAGATATTAAGGTTCGTGAAGACCTAATTGCTAAATTGACAGAAGAAGAGAAGGTTATCCGTAGTTGGGCAATTTATAAAGAGCTTATTGGTAAGAATGGCATCTTGAAAATTGTTCTGAAACGTGCATTGCCAATTATCAATAATGAGGTTTCAACTCTTCTAAATGGTTTGGTTGATTTTGATGTTGTTCTTTCAATTTCTGATGACAATAAAATTTGTATTGACCTTGTTCATGATGGTGTGTCAATGAATGTTGGTCTTGCTGCATCAGGTTATGAAGAAACAATGGCAAGTCTTGCACTTCGTAGTGCTTTGGCAACTGTTTCATCGTTTGCAAAACCAAACTTTCTTGTTCTTGATGAAATTTTCGGAGCAACAGGTAGTTCACACTATGATGATATTAGAGAATTGCTACGACGGATTATGAAAAATCATGATTTTGTGATAGATATTACACATAATGAAATGATTACAGATTGGCATAATCAAATCATCGAAGTGGTTAAGGAAAATAATATCTCAAAACTTACAGTAAAATGAGTAAAGTAAAAATTAATGATTATGAATCTGAAATAGAATATTACTTCAATTCACTTAAACATTATAAAAAACTCACTCGTGCTGAAGAGAAAGATTTAGGTGAACGGATACAGAAAGGTGATAATAATGCTTTAAACACATTAGTAGAACATAATTTGAGATTTGTTGTTAGAGTTGCAAAGGGATACCGTGAAAGTGGTATTCCTTTTGCAGACTTAATTTCAGAAGGAAATCTTGGACTTATTCATGCAGCAGAAAAATTTGACCCAACTAAGAATATTAAGTTTATTTCATATGCTGTATGGTGGGTACGATGCTACATTAATGAGTTTATTGAAAAGCAAACAACAAATGCGGTGATTAGTACGGATAACTATAAAGATTATCAATATAAAGATGAGTTAATTAATGAAAATTTTGAAGAAAATCTGAATAATCTTAATGATAGACATTCTACGATTGCTGACTTGTTAATATGCTTAAAAGACCGTGAGAGAAAAATTATTCAAATGTCATTTGGCTTAAATGGAGAAAATGAAATGACTCTTGATGAAATTAGTAAGGTTACAGATTTATCAATGGAACGTGTAAGGCAAATTAAGGATACTGCAATAATGAAACTTAAATGCGAAGCTCTATCACGAACAACAAATGATTTTAAAGAAATGAAAATGCTTTCTTGATAAGGAAAGCATTTTTTCTTATATTTATAATAAAATAATAGATAAACAATTATTATGGCAAAGAAAAGTAAGAAAACTAAGGCAGTTGAACCTGTTAATGATGTAGAACTTGATGCATTGGTAAATGAGGCTAAAGAAAACATTGATATGGCCGAAGTTGATAAAGTAATTGAAGAAAATGAAAAAGACAATAATACAGTTCTTGAAGAAACCGTTGTTGAAGATGTTAAACCAATGGAAGAAACCGTAGAAATGGTCGACACAGAAGATGAAAGTGAGGAAAAAGATTCTGAACATGTGAGTGAAGAACCTTCTGAGGAAGATAAAGAACTTGAGGAAGAAGTGACTGCTGATGAGGTTGATGTTGAGGTTGATGACATGGAAGAATCAATTGATGATGTAATTGCCGAATGTACAGGTTCTGTTGATGAGTCTAAAGAACCCACTAAGGATACAGAAGAGCCTTGGTATGTTGCACGTGCAAAACGTATGGGGGACTATTATAATTGGTAAATAACAAAAACAAAATGAACAGAACTGAGAAGGAGTATAATGTAATTTCAGAATCAATAAAAGCAATGCGCCACATACAACGTAAGGGTGCTATTAACATTCTCAGAGAATCTGAAGAAAAGGATACTGAAAGCGATGGTGCTGTGCCTTACACAACTCAAGATGAAATGTTAAATAATAGCCTTCAGCCTTGTAGAACACAATTTGGTGCAAACTTTTCTAAACTGAAAAATCCAATGCTTTATTATCCCGAAGATGGTGATGTTACACTAAGTGGTGTTATTCCTTCACTTAATAATGCTAAATTCCAATTCAGACTTTTAGAGCCATCAGGAAATGGTTGTTTTATTTGGCTTGATAGCATACAGTTGAGTGACGAAACAATTAATAAAATTCATAAAATATATGGTGTCTTCAAAAATTGGAAACAACAATTGGTAACAAGTGAAGATATTAAACCATTAAAATTAAAGAATGAAAACTAATGTATAATACATTATAAAAAGGTGTGGAAATTATTACTTTCCTCACCTTTTTTTTACATGTTATTAATATTTATTTTAAACTGAATTTATATGAAAAAATATATCAGAAAAAAACGCCTTAATGAAGATGTTACAACATCTGAGGTGCGTAGTATTGTGAGTAATAAATTGGATGACTTGTTAAAGGAACGAGAGTTTGAGAAACGAGTTAAGGAGATTACTGCGAATGTAGTTGAAAAATTTATCTCTGAATTATTTCATAAAAGATTAATGTGGAAAAATAGTATAAAGAATGGCTAAAGAACAATTATTAAAATATGCAAATTCAAGTCAATCAAATAAAAAGAAAATATTTGCCTTGCGTGATTGGTGTCATAGACAAGGAGATATTTTTAAGTTACAAGAAGTTTTTGATTGCTTAAATGATTTTGCTCAAACCAACGGAGAAGATATATCAAATCTTATTGAAAAATTAGTACATAAAGCAAAGGTTAATGGGCGATCATCTGTTGTGTGGGGTGATACAGGGTTTCAAATGTATTTAACACGTGATGAAGATGGCGTATTACAAGTTAGAGGTAGTGATAGTCATTTTGTACCTAATGCAAAGGGGCAACATTCACCACATGACAATAAGGTATTACGAAAGGATGGCCAAATTAATAAAAACTTGAATAAGACAAAAGAAAGACTTTATAATTTAGGGCAAGAAGTTCGAAAGATATATAGTGACCAATCTAATACATTTATAACGCTTGCAATGGTGGCAATTAAAAAGTATGCTGGGGCACATAAAAAGTCTGAAATGTCAGTTGTTGATAAATTAAAAAAAGGTGTTTTACGCTTAGATGCTAATGATTGGGTTCTTGTACCTAATAATCATACAATTAAATTGGATGAGTCTCAAGTAAGAGAATTAGCTGAAACCACAAAACTTACTGAGTATAAATTTTATAATAATGTCCAACGTTTTCTTTCTGATTTATTAAAAGACCCTGTTGGTGCACAATTACCCTTCTTACTTCAAGTTAATGACATTACACGTAATTATTTATTATATCATTTGAAGAGTTTAGGTATTATTAAACGACACCAAAAGATTAGTGATAAAGATAGCCAAGGCAATCCAAAGACTGCTAAGATGGTAGTCAAATATAGTGTACCTAAAAAAGATTTTGTAAAGAAGATGAAGAAATTATTCATCACAACTGTTGCTAAAAATGTTCCTGATAAGTTAGAAAAGATTTTAACTGAATGTGATGGTGGAGCTATGGGTGGAGAGGCCGCAGGAGCAACAAGTGCTGATGCATCAGGACAGTTTAATCAACCATTATTTGGCGTTCAACGGCGTAAAATGCCGAGAGAAATAGATGAGATTACCGCAGCATCTAATGCAGGAAATTATCAATATACAGTGCCATTTGCTTCTGATAAAGAAACAAGAAATAGAAAGCCCGGATTTAGTGTGAAAAGACAAAACGAAATGTATTTTCATAAGAAAAAACTTTTGAATGAAGATCGGGAAAGTAAAAATTTATCTAAGGCAAGGAGAGTAATTAATCAAATGCAACCTAACATGGATGCACAGAAAACACTTGAAGTGATAAGAAATTATATTCCCAATTCAAGACTTATGAAATGTGAGTTTTTACCAGGCGTAACTCGAATGGTGCTTGATGGTTTATTTAACGATGAATCAAAAATACGCCAATTGAATCAGGTTTTGAAATATATAGCGACAGAAGAATATTCAGGTGAGTATAATCAAGATCTAAATGGAGAAGACGCTGAGACGTTAATTAATCGTTTTAGTGATAATGTTCAACAAGATATAGAGAATGATAAACAAAATGTTGGTAATACACAGTATAAACAGAATAATAATTATAATATTGTAAAGATACACTCATTTGAAGAGGCTGAAAATATGGTAGATATACATCTTGGTGTGTAACACATGATCCTAACATGTATAACTCTTATACTGCAGAAGGTGATAATATATTCTATTTTTGTTTAAAGGATGGTTTTGAAAATATTCAACCTGAAAAGGGTGAGAACTGTCCAAAGGATGAATATGGCTTATCAATGATTGCTGTTTCAGTCTGTCCTGATGGTTCGCTTAATACAGCAACATGTAGGTGGAATCATGATAATGGTGGAGATGATAATATATTAACAACAGAGGAAATATCACAGATAATTGGAAGAAACTTTTATCAAACGTTTTTACCGCTATCACCTGAAGATATTAAAGAAATTAAACAAACAAAAATTAATGAATTAATGCGTCGTATAACCGAATATAACGAATGTTATCGTATTGAAGGTAGTAGATATTTAACTAATCTTTTTGAACAATGTATTATTTATGATACTGAAACTAAAAAGATTATATCAGGAGATTATATATTTTCTTCAGTAAGTACCATAATAAAATTTCCGTCACACATTGCATTCATGGTAAATTATAATGGAGAATTCGGTGTATTTTTCCCTGAATATGGTTTTGTTCCTTGTTCGTATGATGCAAACACAATTCATCATATAATCAGAGACAAATGTGATTGTTTACCTTGTGATAAAAATGGGGGTTTAAATTATTTTGATATAAATAATTTAACTTATTTATATGATGAATTTAGTGATAAAATACCATCAATTAACACGTTGCTATCTAAATTAAAAAGAAAAATATCAAAAGTTGATATTCTGAATTTTCAGAATATGACGGATGAATTAAAGAGTTTAAAAGAAAAAGGAATTCGTTGTGATTCTAGTGGAATTGCAATGATGAAAAATGAAAATGGGTATGCATTATTTGATGTGTTATCAGAAAAATATCCGAAACCAATATATGTTGGAAATATAGGAGGGTATTTTTGTGGGGTTAATGACAAATACAAAGATATGTTTGTTATTATTAATAATGGAAAATATATATTATACTCATTAAGAACCCATAATTTTGTTATGAATGGTTATGAATTTGATGAACAACCAATAACTGATAATTATTATATCAAAGTAAAAATGCCAACTGATAATAATAAATATAAAGAGTGTTGGTATGAATTAGATTTTTATGGAAGACTCCATAGTAAGATATATAACAATGGACATGAACGATATATTGAGAAAATTTCTTAAAATAAGGTTTTTGTAATTGAATTTTATGTTATGCGAAATATTTATAACTACAATACTGACTTTGATAAAGATACAATTTTAGATAAGATGGCAAACATTGAAGAGCAGATTCAAGATGCTGAAGATGAAACGCCATCTGCTGAGCGAGATAAAAAAGTCAGAGAATTAATCTACGCTCAATTTATACAAGGGTTAAGACTAAGTACAGGATACAACATTTTTTAAAATGTAACTTTGATCTTGACATAGATACAACATTAAAACTAAATAAAATAAATAATTTATCTTAATAAAATGTTAAAAGAAAATAAGGTCTATAACTTCAGCGAATTAAGAACCATTCTTTCAGAAGAAAAAATGAAGAATGAGTTCAATCCAAAAGTTGGGAAGGGCTACAGTAGGGATGCTGATGCTAAGGAAAATGAGAAGGCTGTTAAAGACATCGCTAAACGAACAAAGGAGTTTGATGGAGGCTTGCGAGATGAAGCAAAACGAAAGACAAACCCTGAGGGGATTGATGACAAAAATAAAACGACATTAGATTATGATTATAGTTATGAACCAAGTGACACTTATAAGGAAAGAGTGAAAGCTCAGGTTCACGGTTATACTTCAAAATCAGCGGAAGAAAACGCCAAGAAATATGACTTCAAGAAAGCAGCCGATTTTGAAGGGAATAAAGATTTCTATGACAAGAGAAAAGAAGCAGGAAATGAGGATGCACAAGCAAAACAAGAATATAAGCATGCAGGCCTAAAAGCACATAATTTACCAAAAGAAACATTTAAATCTAAAACATTATATACGGAGAGCCAAAAAATGAAGAGATTACATTTTAAGAATACAACATTCCTTAATGAGGAACAAATGATGAAGAGAATCCCCGAAGATTATAAAGTTGATGGAAATCGTTTTATAATGAAAGATTCAAAAGGAAATGAATACCTTGTTGAGTGCAAGAAGGATACACTTTGTGAAAGTTATATCCACACTAATGTAGTTAAACACAATTGTGGAAAACAAGTGATGAATGAGGAACTTGAGAAGTTTAATCGTCTTATGGGTTATAAAAGTTCTGATTACAATAAGAAAGTTGAACAGATTTCTGAATCTAAACGTTATAATGATATGTTGAATATAACTCGAAAATTGGAAGTAGAGACAAAAAAATAAATAATAAGCAATGGAACAATTAAGTTTTTTTGAAAGAGCTGTTAAAATTGTTGATAAGTATGGCACTTTTAAAGTAATTATATCAATCGTTCTTTTTGCCTTATTTCTTTTGGTAACAGTTGGTACCCCAATAATTACAAAATATTCGATGGAAAAATCCATTGATGCTGCTGAGAAAAACAAAGAACTAACACACATTAGAGATCTTGAGAATCGAAGAGAGGTTCAACCACAGATTTATTCAGTATTAGATAATTTGTTAGAATCAACAAAAGCTGATAGAGCTTTTATAATTGAGTTGCATAACGGTTCACAAAATATTAATGGAGTACCATTTTTACACGGTACGGTAACATATGAGAGAGTAAGAGAAGGTGTTGAAAATATAGATGAAGAATATCAAAATTTATCATTGTCACGTTTTGAATCATCAATATATATGCATAATAATCTTCACTTTGTCGGAAGCGTTAAAGACCTTGCAAAAATTGATAAAAAAATTGCAGCAAAATTAACTTCTAACCAAGTATCATATGTTGCCGTTACAACATTACACGATGGAGAGAAAGAATGGGGATGGTTTGGTATCTTGTATAGTGAGGGTAGACCTATACCATCAAAAGAAAAAATGTTAAACGAATTGTTAATTAGCTCTCAGACAATATCAGGCATCCTTGTAAATGTGCGAAAATAGTATGTAATATGATAAGAGATAAGATAATAAGAAACGGACAATGGCTAATAATAATTTTATTGGCCATTGTATCTTTTTATTTTTGGAGAAATTCAAAAGTAAATAACGACAGTGTCATTAGCGAAGGGCAATATAATAAGAACAAAACACAATATGTTGTAATTTCTAAAGACAAATCATTGAGTGAATTGAAAAAAACAAATGCGGAGTTGTATGATTCTATACGCAAATTAAAAGACGTAAAACAAGCAATACAAATAAAGTATATAACCCGATATAAAACTGATACCGTACGATTTAGTGATAAGTATGTACCAAAAGATTCAATCTATTGTTATACACAAGAAACTGACACTGTAAACTATGACTTAAAAATTAAGGCTAACAGCGTTAAATGGTTTAAACTGAATATTTCCATACGTGATAGTTTAATGCTTGTCACACGGGCTAAAAATGGCTATAATGAGACTTTAATCAATCATGGTAGTAATACAGAAATAACTAATTCCACCGTATTTATACCAAAACAAAAATTATATCAGAAAGTTAAAAATAGATTATATTTTGGTGCAGGTGTTGGCGTTGGTTATGGGTTATTTAATAAGAAACCTGATGTTTTTATCGGGTTAAACGCAGGCGTAAAATTTTGAAAAGTAATTTGAAAAAGAGTTTTAATACTTCTATTATTAATATAACAAAATGATATTAATGATGGAAGTATTTTTTTCGTATTTTTTAGTTTTCATGCTATGCATGTCTATATGTAGTGTTTTGCGAGACATACTTGATTTAATTCGCTGCTATATTAAAACAGAAGAGTTTAATCTTTCAGATACACGTGTTACAATGCTTTGGTGTGCTGTTAGTTATATTATAACATTTATAGTATTTGCTTAATATGAATTTACAAAAGAAACTTATACAGTTGAGTGAATACAAGTGTTCATTCAAATATGTTGAATCATACTTTTTGGTAAGCATGGTATACCCCGAAAATTGGAGTATTATACCTTGTGAAGATAAAAGTATTGATGTTGCAGAGGAAGGTGGTGTAACATTTTATGCTGCATTAATTGAAACCGACATTAACAAAGCCTTTGAACTTATTGATGACACAATTTCATATAATCTTGATGTTGAAAAGAAAATGAATTTGCTGAAATTTAATATCAATAAGCTACAAGAGATGTTTTCAACCATGGATTTAGAAGAGTTAGAAACAATCGAGTTTGTGACAACAAAATCAAAAGTAAGTAAAAACAAAGAAAAGAAAAGCACTAAGGCAAAGAAAGTTGCAAAAAAGGTAACATCTAAAAAAAAGAAAGTTGAAGATGTAGGATTTAAAGACGATGTGATGGAAGATGTAACTATTTATCAAGATGATAAAACAAATCTTGATAACTTAATGAATAATTTTGTTGATGATACATTTTATGAAGAAATGCCTTGTGGCAATATAGTAGAGTCGAAGCAAACAAATAATGAATATTTAGAGGAGGTTGAAAGATGAATTTATTAGGATTATGTATTGTTTATGGATTTATGTTATATGGTCTAATTGAACTTTTAGTGTTTTTCCCCGGGCCGTTTAACATACTTGGTAAATTTAGAGAATTTATGCATTGGTTACACCCTCAACTTGGTGAGCTTATTACATGCCCAATGTGTTCAAGTACTTGGATTGGAGGTTTTATCAGTGCTTTAAATTATTTCCTAATTCCAAGACCTTTTACACCATTTAATATATTTTTATTTGGGACAAACCTTTGGTGGCTAATTATACCATTTGATATGTTTTTTGGGTGTGGTGTCGTATGGCTATTACACGTTATAGATGAATATTTTGAATCAAACACAAAAAAAGAATACGAGGATGAATGAATTTGAATTACATAAAGAATTAGAACGTAATAGCAATGATAAACAAATAATTAAAGATGAATTGTGTGCATCACAAAAGAAGTGGGCTGAATATGTCCTAAAACATAAAGATGAAATACATTCACAACATCACCCTATCATAGTCAAAAAGAAGAAAAGTGCTTTCTTTAAAGAAGTACTTAATAAAATAAAAGCCATATTTGGTATGGTAAACAATAAGAAAAATCAAAGTGGAACTGAGGCATATTTACACTATAGCAACGAGTTTGAAGAACATATTTGATACGGATGATTTAGTCGGTGCAGATATAAGTGATATTGAGTTGAATGTTAAACTGTCACCAAGTACACTATATGGAATTGATAGAGAGTTTTATCGTCAAACACATGATGGTTCTATTGATGGATTTGTACATAATAAAAAAATTGATGCTAACATCGATAATGTTCATTTTGTTTTAACTGAAAAAGAAAATAGCCCTGAATAAGGACTATTTTTTTGTATTTGATAATAGATGTATAATTTACTAAAAAGATATATGCCTAAAAAAAAGACAAGAGAGGAATTCATTAAGGAATCTCATGAAAAACATAAGGGTAAATATGATTACTCTAAGGTAGAGTATGTGAATAGTGCAACTAAGGTTTGTATTGTTTGTCCTGAACATGGGGTATTTTGGCAAATACCTAATAATCATTTAAGTGGTAACGGATGTTCAAAATGCAATGGTTTATATGTCCCCACAACATAAGAGTGGATTATTTCCGCTCGAGAAGTTCATGGGGATAAATATGATTATTCCGACACAGAATATGTGGGGTGTAAAACCAAGGTTTGTATCAGTTGCCCTGAACATGGTGAATTTTGGCAAAGTCCTGACGTTCATACCCAAGGTAAAGGTTGTCCAAAATGTAGTGGTCATTATATTCCAACAACGGAAGAATGGATTGCTTCCGCTCGAGAAGTTCATGGAAATAAATATGATTATCACAAGGTGGAGTATGTGAGTAATAGTACTAAGGTTTGTATTATATGTCATGAGCATGGTGATTTTTGGCAAACACCAAGTAGTCATTTAAGTGGTTGTGGCTGTCCTAAATGTGGTGGTACATATGTTCCTACAACAGAAGAATGGATTGTATCAGCTCGTAAAGCCCATGGTGATAAGTATGAATACACAAAAGTAAATTATGTGAATCATAACACTAAGGTTTGTATTATATGTAATGAACACGGCGAATTTTGGCAAAATCCAAGTAATCATTTACAAGGTCATGGTTGCCCTAAATGTAGTGCTGATAATACTCGTGAAAGATTAACATTAACTAAAGAAGAGTTTATTGAAAAGGCTAATGAAGTTCATGGAAATAAATATGATTATCACAAGGTGGAGTATGTGAATGCTAAAACTAAAGTTACAATCATTTGTTCTGAACATGGAGAGTTCTTACAAATGCCTAATCATCATACCAATGGTGCGGGTTGTCCAAAATGCAATTTAAGTCATTTGGAACGTGATGTTATGAAATGTTTAGATGATATTGGAATTACCTATGATTATCAGAAACGTTTTAAGTGGTTGGGAAGGCAATCGTTAGATTTTTACCTTCCTAATTATAATGTTGGCATTGAATGTCAAGGGGGGCAACATTTCTTCCCTGTTGATTTTGCGGGAAAAGGTGTTGAGTGGGCTTGTAATGAATTTGATAAACTAATTTCTCGTGATAAACGCAAGAAGGCATTATGTGAGAAACATGATATTAAGTTATTGTATTTTGGCAATATTCCAAATTACAATACATTCCTTGGTGAGGTGGTTCATAATGATGTACAATACCTTATTGATTATTTGGAAGAACATAAAATCGATAGAGATAAACCAACAACTGAGTGATTTTGGTCACGAAATTATTTTCGTGACCAAATTGTAACTTGAGGTCTTTCAGACGTTTACCTTTACATAAACAATGATTATTAACTATATTTATGAATAGATTAAATTAGTAAACAATAATGGGGATAAAATTACCCCCATTATTGTTTTTATAAAGCCTTACATTTGTTTCGTGTCCATCCTGTTTTTCTTTCTATTTTTTGTAAAATCCATTCAATAGACGATGTACCTGATAATTTTCCCATAAAAAAAATGTTTGGATATTTTTTTTTATCAATCTTTTTCTCGATAGTATCGTATAATTCCACCGCCTGCTTTGAATCCTTACATCTTATCATGTCAAAATCATCATTATCATCATAAAAATGTATCAATTTATTACGGTAAACAAATAACCTTGAATAGGTGGTATTAGTATTTTTTAATATAATATTATCATATATAAACTTAAAATCTTTTCTTTCTTTTTGAGGATCAAATCCATAAACATTGAATGTCTCTTCAATGAGCCATTCATTTTTGTCTAAAATCTTATGGGTTGGTGCATCAACAAGATAATTTTCGATGAACTTGCCACTATCATCTCGTAGTAACGTAACGTTATTGGATTCTTCAGGTGTTAGTTTCTTTACTAATACCAATTCATACTTATTCTCAACATATTTACCATAGTTTTTAACTATTGTTTGTTTGAATGAGACTTCTTTTTTATTTTTCTTTAATAGATCGAAGTATAGTCCAACTGCAGAATTTTTAAAACGTTTCCTGCCGAAGAATTTGACTCGTTTTCCATTTTTCATCAGATATATTGAAAATGTTCCTTTTTCATCACCCATTAATTTACGATATTCATCTAATGCTTTCTTTCGTTTAGCATATTTGCGAGCATTACGCTTCTTTAAAAGACGTTTAGAACGAGCCTTTTTACGCTCTTCCAATTTCGCCTTCTCTTTTTCGGCCTTAATACGAGCCTTTTCTTCACGGCGTTTCTGACGTTCCGCTTTTATCTCCAACAATCTTTTTAAACCGTAAGGCATTGTATATTAGTTTTTTAAATTTATTATTATAAATAAATATGTGGTAAAGTTGGAAAATAGCACTTTAAGTAGTATTATGTTTGTGATAGTTTTAATGTAAAACCAATTTAAAAATTTAAGAAATTATGATTTTTGGAGAAATTAGTGAAGATGTACGTAAGGTACTTGATGAAGTGTTTGACGAAACTAACTTGTTCAATGTTATGAACATTAAGTACTATTCTGTTCAGAAACAGAAGAGTGTTATTAAAATTGTTAAGTTGAGTCCTGTTGGAGAGGCTGTATCTAAAATGCCGAGTACTATTGTAGTTACTGTGGTTGAGAACATTTTCGAGCGTCTAACACCTATTCAGCAAAAGATGCTTGTTGAGGATGCAGTTAATCTTATTAGTTATGATGACGAAAAGGATAAGATTAAAATTGAAGCACCAACTATTAATATGTCTATTGGAGGATGGCGTAAATATGGTGCAGAATTGGCCAACACATACGAGCTTTGCACTCTTACGGCACAACAAATGGAAGAGGAAGAAAAAGAGGCTAAAAAGCTCGCAAAGGAGGCAAAGAAAGCTAAAAGAAAGGAATAAAAAATAGAATAAAGATGTTACGAGCAATTAAGGTAAGATTATATCCAAATAAAACACAGGAGCAAGAATTTAACAAAATTCTTGGTTGCTATCGTTTTGTGTATAATCATATGCTTGCTCGAAAACAAGAAGCATATAA
>ERZ773046.997-NODE-997-length-17055-cov-29.794176_pt1 | contig 17055 bp, 8 predicted proteins | sample MGYA00580634_ERZ773046 | MGnify/ENA primary metagenome ERZ773046 (study PRJEB29015, sample SAMEA2738127) | human oral metagenome | biome: human oral; feature: human-associated habitat; material: saliva | place: China | collected 2159 ... | reverse complement strand
CGCAACCGTGAGCGTCGAGCCCTCCGCAGCCCTAGAGGTTGCCGCCTCCCAGGTGCGTGAGGCTCTCAAGCGGTACCGCGCGGTCTTCCGCCGCGAGGCCCTGGCCCCGGCCCTGGCGGGCGTGAGCGACGAGCGCTTCCGCCGCATCGGGTTCGACCTGTTCCTCATGCGCGGCTACAGCGTTGAGCCGTTGGATGCTCAGGGCGTGGACGGCGTGGCGACCCCCGCCAGCGGCGATGCAGAACGCGCGTTCTACATTCGGGCCCTGCGTCTGGATTCCGGAACGGTTTCCCCGCAGGAGGTCACCCGATTCTTCCTGGCCGTGCACGCCCGAGGCGGTCAGCTCGGCACCTTCGTCACGAACACCGCGTTCAGCGATGAGGCCTACGACGAGTTCATCCGTTGCTCGACCAAGTACCCGCAGATTCTGGTGGATCTGGTTTCGGGTAATGAGCTTCAGGATCGCCTTATCGCGCACCGCCTGGGCGTGGCCGAAGGGACCGGCGGTCTGCTCGAGCTGAAGGGTGAGTACTTCACGAGCTAACGGCTCGCGGGGTGGCCGGGCGGAGCCGGGAGGTCCGCATCTGGCCGAAAGAGCCACTATCGAGAGGCCCGTGTACACGAGAATCATCCGTGCGCGCGGGCCCCGTGCTCTCCCGGTGCCCCCCCGACCGACCTGCCCCGTCGCGGTGTGTAATAATACCGCCACAAGAGGGGCATATCGTGGCAGAAGGCACACTGCTGGGTTAGGATATGAACATGAGCACCTACCAGGAACTTCCGAGCATCTACCGCGTGAAGCGCCAGTTGAGCGACGTCGATCAGCTGGCCAACGATTACTTCGAAAAGGTCCTCGACCTTAACCCCGTGCTGGCTACAGAGCTGGGCCGCAAGGGCGTCGAAACCCTCTACCCCGATTACTCCCCCGCCGGAGAGAAGGCGCTACACCGCCTGGCCAAGAAAACCCTCAAGAAGATTGACAGCGTTCTGCCCATCGACGACGTCGACCTGGTCACCCTAGACGCCCTTCAGGAGCGCCTGAGCCTGTACCGCGCCCAGCGCAAGGCGGGGTTCGGCTATTGGCAGCTTAACAACATCACCTCTGTTCCGCAGGAGGTGCGCTCCGTCTTCGACCTCATGAAGCGCAACTCCCGCGAGGACTGGGAGCACATTATCGGCCGCATGCACCGCGTGCCCGAGGCGCTGGACGGGCTCGTGCTGAGCCTCGAGGCGGCCCGCGCGGACGGCAAGATTTCCCCGCGCCGCCAGGTGGACATCGTCATCGAGCAGACCGCCGCGTACTACGCACCCGGTGGTTTCTTTGACGAGCTGGCCGCCGAGGTTGCCGCCGCCGAGCCCGAGCTGGCCGAGGCCGCCGCAGAGGGTGCCGAGCGCGCCAAGGACGGCTACCGCCACCTCAATGACTACCTCGTGACGGTTCTGCAGCCCGCCGCCCCCGCCCGCGATGCGGTGGGCCGCGAGGCGTACAGTCTGCACTCGCGCTCCTTCCTGGGCACCACCGTCGACCTGGACGAAACCTACGTCTGGGGCGTGCAGGAGCTGGAGAGCATCATCGCCCGTCAGCGCGAGGTGGCCGAAGAGATTGAACCCGGCGCCAGCATCGAGCGCGCCAAGCAGCTGCTCGACGAAGACCCGAACCGACAGCTGAACGGCACCGACGAGCTGAAGGCGTGGATGCAGAAGCTCGCCGACGCGGCGGTGGAGGACCTCTCCGCCGAGCACTTCGCGATTGGCGGCCCCATGCGCCGCATCGAGTGCTGCATCGCGCCCACCCACGAGGGCGGCATCTACTACACCGGCCCCTCCCCCGACTTCTCGCGTCCCGGCCGCATGTGGTGGTCCGTGCCCGAGGGCGAGGACCGGTTCACGACCTGGCGCGAAACCTCCACCGTATACCACGAGGGCGTTCCGGGGCACCACCTGCAGATTTCCATCGCCACGGCGCTGGCCGGCACCATGAACTCCTGGCGTACCAACATGCTGTGGGTTTCGGGTCACGGCGAGGGCTGGGCCCTATACGCCGAGCGCCTCATGGAGGAGCTGGGCTACCTGAAAGATCCGGGCGACCGCATGGGCATGCTGAACGCGCAGCGGATGCGCGCGGCCCGCGTGGTCTTCGACATCGGCGTTCACTGCGAGCTGCCGGTGCCCGATGAGTGGACCGAGCGCCTCGGCGTTGAGCCCGGCACGATCTGGACCTCCGAGCTGGGTTATGAGTTCCTGAAGCAGAACCTGGACGATTCCGAGGGTCAGGTGCGCTTCGAGTTCCTGCGCTACCTGGGCTGGCCCGGCCAGGCCCCCAGCTACAAGATCGGCGAACGCCTGTGGCTGCAGCTGCGCGAACAGGCCCTGGCCCGCGGCGAGGATATGCGCCAGTTCCACACTCGAGCCCTGATGCTCGGCTCGGTGGGTCTGGACACCCTGCGTCGTGCGCTCACCGACGAGATGATGCTTCCGCTCGAGGCCGAAGACGACGATGACGACGACTAGGCCGTAGCGCCGCGCCGGTTTTTCGTCACAGCCCCGCCGCAACGGCTGGCATAACGCCGAAGGCCCCCGCCTCAGCTAGTGAGGTGGGGGCCTTCGGCGTTAGCGGGCTCGGTGGTTCAGCCTCGGCCGCACCCGGCGTGCGCGCCTAGTAGCCGAAGCTTGCCGTGCCGGGATCCTGCGAGGCGGAGCCCAGCGAGCCGGGGGCGTTCAGGTCAACCAGGTGCGGCGCGAAGCGGCACCAGTAGTCGGTCAGCGCGCCGTTGGATTCGCGGATGCCCACGCCCACGCAACGTCCGCCGACGACCCACACGCCCAGAACGGGGTGGCTCACCGGCTGGATGATGCCCTCGTAGCGGGGTGCCGGGATGTACTCCTGGTAGACGAACTCGCTCTCGGGGGCGGTGGAGAAGAAGTCGTCCTCCTCCGGCTTGACGAAGACGTTGTAGTCGGGGGCGTAAATCTCCACGCCGTCGCCCTCGCGCCCGAAGATGGGCTTGCGAACCCAGTTGCGCAGGTCGCCGCGATGCCCGGCGTAGGTGGGTACCAGGTTCGGGTGGCCCGGGTACTTATCCCAGAGAGCGGCCAGCAGCAGCTTATTGGACAGGAACATCTTCCAGGCGGGCTCAATCCAGCGCTGCACCGCGCCGTGGTAGGCGAAGAGTAGCTGGTCGTAGCCCGAGTCGCTGTCGGTGGCCAGATCCTCCCATGGGTAGAGCTTGAAGAGGTTGCTGATGGGTCGGCCCTCGGCGTCCTTCCAGCTCTTGGTCGGCTCGTCAAAGATAATCTCGTCAATGGGCACGAGGATGGTTTCGACGCCGGCCTGCTGGGCGGCGTAGGCGATGAGCCACAGGTTGTTGTAGTCCTCCCGGTTCTCGTCGATGTCCTCGGGCACGTGGGCCAGGTGCAGGACGGGGCGCTGGCCGTTCGTGAGCTCGGGCGCAAAAATCTGTCGCCAGCGGTCCACGAAGGCCTCGCCGATTTCGCCCCAGTGCGCGTAGCCCTGCATGTCGAGGCGCTGATCCTTGGCCCAGGTCTTCTGGCAGACGGCCGCCTCCACGATACCGGTGGGGGTGTCGGCGTTGTACTCCAGCAGCTTGAGGGGTTCGCCGGGCACGCCGGAGTAGATGAAGTCGAAGCGTCCGTAGAAGTCGGGGTCGCGGCGGTTCCAGGATTCGACGGCCAGGTTGAAGGCGCCGTGCGGCAGGCCCAGGGTGCCGAAGGCCCCGGAGGCCAGGTAGTCCACGGCGCTCAGGCACATGCGGTGCATTTCTTCGGCCTGGGCGCGGACGGAATTCATCTCTTCCGGGCTGAAGATGTAGGCTGCGTACTCGTTCCAGTAGTGGTCGGGGTCGTCGGGGCCGTCCACGCTGTAGGTGAGGCCTTCTTCGACGATGACCTTCTCCCACTCGGGGCGGCCCAGGGGGAATTCTTCACGGCGCATAGTGGTTTCCTTGCCGGTAGCGGGGGTGATGTACGGGTGCGGATGCGGGAGGGCTTAGCCGCCGGAGCGGCCGCCGCCGGACTTGGAGCCGCCGCCGAAGCCGCCCTTGCTGCCGCTGGACTTGCTGCCCGACTTGTTCGAGCTGGACGAACCCGACTTGCTACCCGACTTGTTGCTGGAGCTGGTGCCCGACTTAGAGGAGTTGGAGGAACCAGAATTGCTACCGCTACTGCCGTTGCGGCGGGAGTTCGAGACGGTGCCGGTCGTGTTATCGCGCACCGAGGAGGTCTTGCCGGTGTTCTTGGTCGAGGTTTCCTTACCCGAAGAAATCGTCGAGGACTTCTTGGCGCTGCGGTAGGAGTCCTCGAATCCACCGCCGCTCGAGGGCACGCCGCTGTACACAGTGCCGTTCGAGGGACGGGTCGTGGAGCCGCCCGAGAGCTTCTCGCCCACGCGCGGAATGTAGTTGCTCGACGCTCCGTTCGAGTTGGCGGCGCTCTGACGGCCCAGGTAGTACCACAGGAAGGCGTTGGAGCCGCTGTGGTGGGTCGTGGTGGAGGAGTTCGAGGTGCCCGAAGAACCGGAAGAACCCGAGGAACCCGAAGAGCTCGAGGAGTTCGAGGAATCCGAGCTGGCCGACTCCGAGGGGCTGGCGGTCGTTTCTTGCGCACCTGCCTTCTCACATTCGGAGTCGTCCACGCGCTGACCGGTCGTGGCGTCCTGGCAGACGCGGGCGTACTCATCGCCGGTGGCGAGGAAGGCGTTCTCCTCCTGATGCATGCTGTTGTAGGCGAAGATGCCGCCACCGATGAGCAGCACGCCGGCGCCGGCCACCGCGATCATCTTGGTCACGCCGGGGCGGGTGGCGCCCAGATTCACGGCGTTCTGCGAGGTGGAGCGGGCGGCGCGGCTCGCGAAATCGGCAATGGAGTTAAGGGGGCCTCGCGAGGTCTTGGGCTGATCAACCCGGTGGGTTCCGCCCGGGCGTTGGGGTGCAGAACTCATGCATCTCTCCTTGAAGGTGTCGTGCGGGGGCGTTCTCGCCGGATGCGCGGCCGGCCGGTGAGTACCTGCCGAGGACAGCCTCGGAGGGGGACCACCGGGCCGTTGCACGGGCCGGAAGAGCGAAAACGGCGCTGGTCCGGGGCCTATCCCGGACGCACATCCAGCATAGCAAGGGAGTCTGGGAGTCACCTTGGTTCGGGGAGCCATCTCACGAGGTTTCACGCGTTGTGCCGGTCTCGTTATGCCCGCGTTCCATTCGAGTTTGCCTGTTGTTTGCTTTTCAGCGTTCCGAAGGCTTCGCAGCCTCGTTTCGCGTGGCTTACTCTCGCACCGCCGCACGCCCCGAGCCGCCTCGGGGTTCCGCGCCCGGCGCCGCTGCGGCGGCCCACAATCCGCTGCGTAGAAAACCGCCATACAGAAATCCGCATCAAGTCACGCTTCGTCACGAACGGCCCTTGTGGGGCTCGAATGAAACACTTCTTCATAAGAATTTGCCTCCCGCCGCACCTCGGGGGCAAAGTATCCCTCATGTCCACATCTCATGCATCATCGTCGTCCCGCCGCCTGCCGGCGTGGGCTACCTCATTCGGTAACCAGATTATTGCTTCGCTCATCCTCGGCGTGCTGCTGGGAGCGCTTGCACTCGCCCTCGGCGGCGACGCCAAGAGCAACCCCAACTGGCTCATGACCACGCTGGATACCATCGGTTCCTCCTACGTGACCCTGCTGAAGGCCGCCGTGATTCCGCTGGTCTTTACCGCAGTCGTCGCCTCCATCTCTAACCTCGCGCAGGTGACCAACGCGGCCCGTCTGGCGGTCAACACCCTCATTTGGTTCGCCATCACCGCGTTCTTCGCAGTGTCCATCGGCATCATCCTCGGCCTGGTGGTGCAGCCCGGCGTGGGTGCGCAGGTGCAGGGTAAGCCCTACACCGGTTCCACCGGTTCGTGGACCGCGTTCCTGACCGGCCTGATTCCGGTGAACTTCCTGGGCCTGGGCGTGAGCGCTAAGGCCGGCGACTCCGGCATCACCGCCTCCGCCTCCTTTAACGTGCTGCAGATCCTGGTGATTTCCGGTGCGGTCGGCATTGCCGCCCTGAAGGTGGGCGAGGCCGCCAAGCCCTTCATCGACGTGGTGAAGAGCGCCCTGGCCATCATCCAGAAGATTCTGTGGTGGATTATTCGTCTGGCCCCGCTGGGCACCGTGGGCCTGATCGCGAAGGCCGTCTTCGCCTACGGCTGGGGATCGATGGGCTCGCTGGCCAAGTTCATCATCGCGCTGTACGTGGGTCTGCTTCTGGTGTTCCTCGTGGTCTACCCGCTGATTGCTCGCGCCAACGGCCTGTCGGTGCGACAGTACTTCTCCGGCGTGTGGCCCGCGGTTCAGATGGGCTTCGTCTCGCGCTCCTCGATGGGTACCATGCCCGTCACCCAGACCGTGGCGGAGCGTAACCTGGGCGTGCCCCGCGCCTACGCATCCTTCGCGGTGCCGCTGGGCGCGACCACCAAGATGGACGGGTGTGCCTCGGTCTACCCGGCCCTGGCCGCCATCTTCGTGGCCCAGTTCTACGGCATCCACCTGGACTTCACCCAGTACCTGCTGATTGTGCTGGTCTCGGTGCTGGGATCCGCCGCAACCGCGGGCACCACCGGCGCGATTGTGATGCTGACCCTGACCCTGTCGACCCTGGGTCTGCCCCTGGACGGTGTGGGTCTGCTCATGGCTATCGACCCGATCATCGACATGGGCCGTACCGCCCTGAACGTCGCCGGTCAGGCTCTGGTTCCGGCGGTGGTGGCGCGCCGCGAGGGAATCCTGGACGAGACCCTCTACAACGCTCCCCGCTCCGAGGGTGGCTTCGTGCCGGAGGCGCTGTACGAGGAGCAGGTGGCCGACGAGCCGAAGCGCCTGCAGGTGGCCGAGACTCGCTAGGCCCGCTAGGTCGGCCAAGTCGGGTGCTCCCGCAGCTCCGCGCGGACGGTTTTGAGGCCGCTGGCGCGCAAAACGGCCGTCACCATATTTACGGCGTCATGTTTACGGCGTATCTCGCTCCTCGCGGTTGCGGGGATTGGGATACGCCGTTTGCGTACCCGCAGCGGGGTTCGTCGCATGAATCGCAAGCCTAGACAGCAAGCCCATAATTGCAAACCTAGCCCGCGGCCTGTACTCGGCCTATCGCGGTCCGTTCGCGCGCTACCTGTACGCCCATCGCGAGCGCGGCAAGCTTCAAGGTGCACGTGAGGGTAAACTTCCCGATCCCGGCCTTAAAATAGAGAGCATGACTGCAGTAGACCCCTCCCCCGTCCCTTCCGCCAAGGCCGCGCCGGCACGATTGGTGCTCGCCTCCGCATCCCCCGCGCGCCGTAAGCTCCTGGAGGATTCCCGCATCGCCTTTACGGTGCGCGTCTCCTCGGTTGATGAGGACGCCGCGCTCGCCGCCGCCAACGAGCGGGCACGAGCCGAAGGACGCGAGGGGCTCAGCCCGGCCGAGACCGCTTCCCTCCTGGCGAGTCTCAAGGCCCGCGCGGTTGCCGCTCAGCTGGCCGCCGAGGGCGTGCGCGATGCCCTGGTGCTGGGCTGCGATTCCGTCTTCGAGTTCGAGGGTCGGGCCTACGGCAAGCCGCACACCGCAGAGAACGCCCGCGAACGCATCACCGCCATGAGCGGGCACCACGGCACGCTCCACACGGGTCACGCGCTCGTGGATCTGCGGGAGTGCGACCCCGAGAAGCATGCGGAGGCGCCCGCCATTGCCGAGCTGCGTAGCGCCGTCGTGCACTTCGATGAGCTGAGCCCCGCCGAGGTCGAAGCGTACATCGCTACGGGCGAGCCGCTGTGGGTGGCGGGCTCCTTCACCCTGGACGGCTACGGTTCGGCGTTTATCCGCGGTATCGAGGGCGAGTTCCACACGGTGGTTGGCCTGTCCATCCACGCCCTGCGCGAGCTGCTGCGCCGCCGCGGCGTGGCCGTCACGGACCTGTGGCTACCGCCCGAGGACTGACCCAGCGGACTAGCCCAGAGGACGAAAACACCCGCGCGGACGCGCACGCCGGACCGCGCCCCGCACCTCCAACACACGTATTTGAACACCAATCGATATCATGGAACAGTACGATGCGCGATGTATTCGCCATTCTTGCCGTTTCTCGATATGCTTTCGGCAGGAGATAAAGGAGAGCTTTAAGTGACTCAGAACCAGGCAGAAGCCGCCAAAAAATTTACCGCGGTCCCCGGCCGACACACCGGCCCGGTCAGCAAGATTCTCATCGCCAACCGCGGCGAAATCGCCGTCCGCGTGATTCGCGCGGCCCGCGACGAGGGCCTGCAGACCGTCGCCGTCTACGCTGATCCCGACCGCGACTCCCTGCACGTGAAGCTGGCCGATGAGGCGTACGCCCTGGGCGGTTCCACCGCGGCACAGTCCTACCTGGTGATGGATAAGCTCATCGAGGTGGCCATCCGCTCCGGTGCTGACGCCGTGCACCCCGGCTACGGCTTCCTCTCCGAGAACGCGCAGTTCGCGCAGAAGTGCATCGACGCCGGCCTGACCTGGATCGGTCCCTCCCCCCAGTCCATTACCCGGCTGGGCGATAAGGTGGCCGCGCGCCACATCGCCCAGAAGGTGGGCGCTCCCCTGGTTCCGGGCACCAAGGATCCGGTCAAGTCCGCCGACGAGGTTGTTGCCTTCGCCGACGAGCACGGCCTGCCGATTGCCGTGAAGGCCGCCTTCGGTGGCGGTGGCCGCGGCATCAAGGTGGCCCGCGACCGCGAGAGCATCGTCGAGATGTACGAGTCCGCCGTACGCGAGGCAACCGCGGCGTTCGGTCGCGGCGAGTGCTTCATCGAGCGCTTCCTGGATTCCCCGCGTCACGTTGAGACCCAGTGCCTGGCCGATGCGCACGGCAACGTCGTGGTGGTCTCCACCCGCGACTGCTCCCTGCAGCGCCGCAACCAGAAGCTCGTCGAGGAGGCACCCGCCCCCTATCTGAGCGAAGAGCAGACCAAGCGCCTCTACGAGGCCTCCCGCGCGATTCTGCGCGAGGCCGGCTACCAGGGTGCAGGTACCTGCGAGTTCCTGGTCGGCACTGACGGCACCATCTCCTTCCTCGAGGTCAACACCCGCCTGCAGGTGGAGCACCCCGTCTCCGAGGAAATTTCGGGTCTCGACCTGGTGCGCGAGCAGTTCCGCATCGCCCGCGGCGAGAAGATTGAGGAGAAAGACCCCGTGCTGCGCGGCCACTCCTTCGAGTTCCGCATCAACGGCGAGGACCCGGGCCGCTCCTTCATGCCGGCCCCCGGCACCATCGAGAAGCTGAACGTCCCCACCGGCCCCGGCGTGCGATGGGATTCCGGTTTCGTGGCCGGCGACATCATCGGTGGCAACTTCGACTCCATGCTGGCCAAGCTGATTGTGACCGGCGCGGATCGCGAGCAGGCCCTGCAGCGTGCCCGCCGCGCCCTGTCCGAGCTGAGCATCGAGGGCATGCCCACCGTCATCCCGTTCCACCGCGTGGTTCTGGAGGACCCGGCGTTCGTGCCGGCCGAGGGTGAGGACTTCAAGGTGCACACCCGCTGGATTGAGACCGAGTTCAACAACACGATTCCCATGTACGCTGGCGCCCCCGGTAGCGTGGATTCCGATGAGGATGAGCGCACCACCGTGGTGGTTGAGGTCAACGGCAAGCGAATGGAGGTGTCCCTGCCCGAGATGGGTGGCGCCGCCAAGCCCGCCGCCAAGCCGGCTTCGAAGAGCCGCAAGTCCCGCTCCTCCCGCGCATCGGCGAAGGCCGGCGGCGACGAGCTGACCAGCCCCATGCAGGGCACCATCGTGAAGGTGGCCGTCTCCGACGGAGATACCGTGGCCGAGGGTGACCTCGTTCTGGTCCTGGAGGCCATGAAGATGGAGCAGCCCATTACCGCGCACAAGGCCGGTAAGGTTTCGGGTCTGTCGGCTAAGCCGGGCGACACCGTCACCTCCGGTGCGGTGCTGGCGACCATCAAGTAGCGACCATCAAGTAGCTTTTGCGAAGCATCCCCGTTGCGAGTTTCTCTCGCGGTGGGGATGCTTGCGTATTCGGGCTCATCACTCGTGCGGTGCGGCGGCCCCCGTTCCCCCGCTGAGGATTATCCGGGGATGCGCCGCCCCTAAAAATTACCGTTCGGAGGGCCGCCGTCCAGATAGTGACGGGGCCTGCGCTAACTTTTCTGAACGGTTTATAATAATGCACTTTAGGGGAACCTTTCGTTCCGAACCCGCACACCCGGTTCAATTCCTCCGGCCTCACACCGCGGCACTATCCCCGCCGCCTAGCACGCCGAGAGCTGCGTCACCGACGCCACGGGTTCCCTTTTGTACGCACAGTCCATCCTCGGGAGCATCTCTCATGAGCACCACCGTATCCGGCACCAGGGCCTCCGCCGCGCCGGTCGAGAACACGACGCCTCGCAGCCGCGTGATTCTCGCATCGCTCATTGGTACCACCATTGAGTTCTACGATTTCTATATCTACGCCACCGCCGCCGTGGCCGTCTTCCCCGTGCTGTTCTTCCCCGCGAAGGACGCCACGACCGAGCTGCTGGCCTCCTTCGCAACCTTCGGTGTCGCCTTCGTCGCGCGCCCCCTCGGTTCCATTATTTTTGGCCACTTCGGCGACAAGATTGGTCGTAAGGCAACCCTCGTCGGTGCGCTGCTCACCATGGGTATAGCGACCTTCATCATCGGCCTGCTACCCACCTACCACCAGATTGGTCTCTGGGCACCGACCATGCTGACCATCATGCGCTTCTGCCAGGGCCTGGGCCTGGGCGGCGAATGGTCCGGCGCGGCTCTGCTCGCCAGCGAGTACGCGAAGGAGGGTAAGCGCGCCCGCGCCGCCATGTGGCCCCAGCTGGGTGCCCCCATCGGCTTCGTTCTCGCCAACGGCTTCATGCTGATTCTGACCAGCTTCATCGCTTTTAACTCCACCACCGACGCGAAGAACCTCGAGCACCCCTTCCTCATCTGGGGTTGGCGTATCCCGTTCCTGCTCTCCATCGTGATGGTCGCCGTCGGCCTCTACGTGCGTTTCCGCTTGGAGGAGACCCCCGTCTTCGCCAAGGCTGCCGCCAACAACGAGAAGGTTAAGACCCCGCTCGTTGAGGCGTTCAAGGTTGCCTGGTGGCCCATGATTCAGGGTACCTTCATCATGGTCGCCTGCTACGTGCTGTTCTACCTGATGACCGCGTGGGTTCTCTCCTACGGTATCGCCAAGGCCGAGAAGGGTGGCCTGGCCATTCCGTACCACGAGTTCCTCATCATTCAGCTGGTCTCGATTATCGGCTTCGCCATCTTCATCCCGATCTCGGGTTGGCTGGCTGATAAGTACGGCCGCCGCACCCAGCAGCTGTGGACCACCATCGCCATGGCAGTCTTCGGCCTGTGCTTCGGCCCGCTCATCTCCCCCGCCGTCGTCGGCACCGGTGCGAACGTGGACACCGTCGCCGTGACTGTCTTCATCTTCATCGGCATGTGCCTGATGGGGCTGTCCTTCGGTTCCATGTCGGCCTACCTGCCGGAGCTGTACCCCACCAACGTGCGCTACACCGCCAGCGGTATCGCCTACAACGTGGCCTCCATCCTCGGTGCGGCTCTGACCCCGTTCGTGGCGGTTTGGCTGAACTCCTCCTACGGTGTGGCCGCTGTGGGCGGCTACCTGGCCTTCGCCTCGATCCTGAGCGTTATCTTCATCCTGCTCACTCACGAAACCCGTGACGTGGACATGAACGCCGTCGGCTCCAAGAAGTAAAGTTCTACAAGGTAGCCGAAAGCAACAAGCGGTGGGGGCCGCCTTCCATGAGATATGGAAGGCGGCCCCCACCGCTTTTGTGTCTGTTCCCGGATGCGGCTAGAACTTACCGCGGGTATGCAGCTTGCGTGCCGCCTCGGCAATCGAGCCGGACAGCGAGGGGTACACCGTGAAGGTCTCGGCCAAATCGTCCACCGTGAGCTTCTTCTCCACGGCCAGGGCGATCGGGTAAATCAGCTCGGAGGCGCGCTGGCCCACGACCACGCCGCCGATGACGGTACCCGAGTGGCGGCGGGCGAAAACCTTCACGAAGCCGTCGCGCATCGCCATCATCTTGGCGCGGGGGTTGGTGCTCAGCTGCAGGGTCACGGCCTCGCCGCGGTAGGAACCCTCGTGCAGGTCGTTCTCGCTGATGCCGACGGTCGCGATTTCGGGCGAGGTGAAGATGTTCGCCGCGACCTTGTCGGTGCGCAGGGGACGCACGGCGTCACCCAGGATATGCGCCATCGCGATGCGGCCCTGCATGGCGGCCACGGAAGCCAGCGGGTACACGCCCGTGCAGTCGCCTGCCGCGTAGATATTGTTCACGCTCGTTCGGGACACGCCGTCCACCGTAATGTGGCCGCTCGGGGCGTGCTCCACGCCCGCCGCGTCCAGGCCCAAATCTTCGGTATTGGGAATCGAGCCGATGGCCACGAGGCAGTGCGTACCCGAGACCTTGCGGCCGTCAGAGAGGGTCACGATCACGCCGGAGCCGTCCTCGGTGCGCTCCACGGCGGAGGCGCGGGAGCGGGGCATAACTCGCACACCACGACGCTCGAAAACATCCTCCAACACGCGGGCGGCGTCCTCGTCCTCGCCGGGGAGCACCCGGTCGCGGGAGGATACCAGGGTCACCTTCGAGCCCAGACCGTTGTAGGCCGAGGCGAACTCGGCACCGGTCACGCCCGAACCGATCACGATGAGCTCCTCGGGCACCTCGCTGAGGTTGTACAGCTGGGTCCAGGTCAGGATGCGCTCGCCGTCGGGCATGCCCGTGGGCATCTCACGCGGATGCGTACCCACAGAGAGCAGCACGAAGTCGGCGTGCAGCGGGTAGACGAGGCCAGCCTCGTCGGTCACCTGCACCGTGTGGCGGTCCAGGAGCTTGCCGGTGCCGTGAATAATCTTCACGCCCGCCGAGGCCAAGGCGCGCTTGATGTCTGCAGACTGCTGCTGGGCCAGGTCGCGCACTCGGCGGTTCACACGGTCCATGTCTACCCGAAGCTGCGGGGCCTTGCCCTTGGTATTCTCAATGCCCAGGCTTCCGGCTTCGGAAAAGCGGGTCATCATATCCGCCGTGGCGATAAGCGTCTTGGAGGGCACGACGTCCGTTAGCACGGCCGAGCCGCCGATGGCCTTGCGCTCGATAAGCGTCACGTCTGCCTGCGAGGATGCGGCCACCATCGCGGCCTCGTAGCCGCCGGGTCCGCCGCCAATAATTACAATGCGCTGGGATGCGTAGTTCACCGTTGAAGTCATGCCTTAATTGTGAGCTATGCCGCCTGTGCGGGGCAAACGCACTCGCCGTGCAGATGTGCCATATTATGACACTCCGCACGGCAAGCTTCATCCACGGCGAGTTTTTTTCCCCCCCCCGAGGGCACGAGTCGTGCGGGCCGGGTGCTCCCCCGCCCTGCTATTCCCCTACCTCGCTATTGCTCAGCCCTGTTACTCTTCGAGGGCCTGCGGCTTCTGCGCGTAAATCGAGTTGATGAACTTCTCGGCCCACTCCAGCATGGGGCGGTCCACCAGCTCCTTGCCGCCAACCGGCATGGTCTTCGGGCGGGGAACCAGGGTCAGCCAGGTGTCCATGCCCTTCGGCTGGGCGTGCGTGGAGCCGGGGTACACGCGCTTCAGGCGCATCTGGCGTGACTCCGGCAGGGGCTGGGCGCTCACCACCCGTACCTTCGGGCCCAGCACCACCATCTCGTGAATACCGGCGGCGCGGGCGTGCATCCTGAGCGTGGCCACGGCCAGCAGGTTCTCCACGGCCTCGGGCAGCTCACCGTAACGGTCGGCCAGCTCCTCGCGGGCCTCCGCAATCTTCTCTTCGGTATCGGCGGCTGCGATCTGGCGGTAGGCCTGCAGACGCAGGCGCTCCGAGTCAATGTAGGTGTGCGGGATATGCGCGTTGACGGGCAGGTCGATCTTCGTCTCGACCTCGCGCTCCTCCTTCTCGCCGCGGTAGTTCGCCACGGCCTCACCAACCAGGCGCAGGTACAGGTCAAAGCCCACGCCCGCGATGTGACCGGACTGCTCGCCGCCGAGCAGGTTGCCGGCACCGCGAATCTCCAGGTCCTTCATGGCCAGCTGCAGGCCCGCGCCGAGCTCGTTGTGGGTCGCCACGGCCTTCAGACGCTCGTGGGCAATCTCGCCGAGGGTCTTGTCCACCGGGTACAGGAAGTACGCGTAGGCGCGCTCGCGTCCACGACCCACGCGTCCGCGCAGCTGGTGCAGCTGGCTCAGGCCGTAGTTCTGGGCGTTGTCCACGATGAGCGTGTTCGCGTTCGAGATGTCCAGGCCGGTCTCCACGATGGTCGTGCACACCAGCACGTCGAAGCGGCGCTCCCAGAAGTCCACGATAATCTGCTCCAGACGCGACTCGCTCATGCGGCCGTGCGCGGTGGCGATGCGCGCCTCCGGCACGAGCTTACCGATTTCGGCGGCCACGTTGTCGATATCGGCCACGCGGTTGTGCACGAAGAACACCTGGCCCTCGCGCATAAGCTCGCGGCGAATCGCGGCGGTAATCTGGCTGTCGGTTCGCGGGCCGACGAAGGTGAGCACGGGGTGCCGCTCCTCGGGGGCGGTGGCCAGCGTCGAGGTTTCGCGAATACCGGTCAGCGACATTTCGAGGGTGCGCGGGATCGGGGTTGCGCTCATGGCCAGCACGTCCACATTGGTGCGCATCTGCTTGAGCTTTTCCTTGTGCTCCACGCCGAAGCGCTGCTCCTCGTCAATGATGACCAGGCCCAAATCCTTGAAAACGATGCTCTCCGAGAGGAGGCGGTGCGTACCGATGACCACGTCCACCGCGCCGGAGGCGATTTCCTCGGTAATCTGGCGGGTTTCCTTGGCCTTCTGGAAGCGGGAGAGCACGCGAATCTTCACGGGGAAGCCCGAGAAACGCTCACTGAACGTCTCGTAGTGCTGCTGGGCGAGCAGGGTCGTGGGCACGAGCACGGCGACCTGTTTACCGTCCTGCACCGCCTTGAATGCGGCACGTACGGCGACCTCGGTTTTGCCGAACCCCACGTCGCCGGAGATGAGACGGTCCATGGGGATTTCCTTCTCCATGTCCTCCTTCACCTCGTGGATGGCGGTGAGCTGGTCGGGGGTCTCGTTGTAGGGGAAGGACTCTTCGAGTTCGCGCTGCCAGGGGGTGTCAGGGGCGAAGGCATGGCCTCGCGAAGCCTGGCGCGCCGAGTAGAGTTTCACCAGGTCGGCGGCGATTTCCTTGACGGCCTTGCGGGCGCGGGACTTGGTCTTGGCCCAGTCGCTGCCGCCCATCTTCGACAGGGAGGGGTTCTCGCCACCCACGTAGTTGGAGATGAGGTCCAGCTGGTCCGAGGGCACGAAGAGTCGGTCGGGTGCGCCGCCGCGCTTAGAGGGGGCGTACTCGATGACCAGGTATTCCTTCATGGGCTGCACCCCGTTGACGGGGGCGGCGCCGGCCACCGGGCGGGAGGTCATCTCGACGAAGCGGCCGATGCCGTGGCGCTCGTGCACCACGTAGTCGCCGGGGTTCAGGGCGAGCGGGTCGACGGCGTTGCGGCGGCGGCGCGTCTTAAACTTCTGGCCCGATGCGGAGCGCGGCGCGTAGGTGCCGCGGCGGCCGAGCAGTTCGGCCTCGGTGAAGACGGCGAGCTTGGCGTCTTCGAGCAGGAAGCCCGCGGATGCGGGTGCCTCGCACACCTCGACGATGCCGTGCTCGAGATCCCCGGCAGGGTCCCCCTCGAGGCTTACTCGGCGGGCGGCGGGCACGGAGGCGGCCCCCTCCTCCCCGGAATGGAGCAGAGCAATGAGCCGGTCGGTCGAGCCGCGGCCGTTAGTGAGGGCGAGGACGGTCCACTGCTGTTGGATGAGGTCGCCGAGGCTTTCGAGCATCCGGTGCACGGAGCCGTTGAAGGCGGTGGCGGGCCGGGCGGTTAGGGTGTAGGTGTCGATGCCCTCCTCGATGGCCTCGGCCAGGGCCCCGTTCTGCAGGTTTTCGACGGATTCGATGGCCTCGGCGGCGTCTTCGAGCAGGCTGTCGTCGGTGATGAGCTCGGTGATGTCCCACCAGCTCAGGTGGGCGGCGAGGGCCTCGGCGCGGGTGCTGTCGATGGTGCGGAATCCGCTGTCGCTCAGACGCAGCTGGCCCAGGTCGATGGGCGAGACCGCGTCGGCCTCGGCGGCGGTGTCCCAGGCGGCGGCGAGGAATTCCTCGTTGGTGGCGACGAGGTCTTCGGCGCGGGCGCGCACTCGCTCGGGTTCGACGCTGACTATCAGGGATCCGGCGGGCAGTAGCGCGGTGAGGGTGGTCATAGAGTCGACGAGCAGGGGCGTGAGCGATTCCATGCCCTCAACGTAGATGCCGCCGGCAATCTTTTCGAGCATGGATGCGGCGGCCGGGTAGTCGGCCTTCAGGCGCGCGGCGCGGCTCATGACCTCGGGGGTGATGAGTAGCTCGCGGCAGGGCAGCAGGGTGAGTTCGGTGAGCTCTCCTCCCCCGCTGAGGGTGCGCTGGTCGGCCACGGAGAAGTGGCGCATCTCGTCGAGCTCGTCGCCGAAGAATTCGAGGCGCACGGGGGTGGTGGCGGTGGGTGGGAAGACGTCGATGATGCCGCCGCGCACCGCGTACTCGCCGCGCTTGGCGACCAGATCCACGCGGGAGTAGGCGGCGTCGTTCAGGCCGCGCACCACGTCCTTGAAGGGGTATTCCTCGCCGCGGACCAGGTGCACGGGTTCGAGCTTTTCGATGCCGGAGACGATGGGCTGGATGACGGCGCGCACGGGGGCGACCACGATGCGGGGGCGGCTCGCGGCGGGCCCGGTGATGGCTCGTAGCACCTGCAGGCGGCGGCCGATAGTGTCGGATCGGGGCGAGAGGCGCTCGTGCGGCAGGGTTTCCCAGGCCGGCATCATGGCAATGTCTTCTGCGGGCAGGTAGGAGCGCAGAGCGTGGGCCAGGTCTTCGGCCTGGCGGTCGGTGGGGGCAATGACGAGGCTGAGCGCCTCCGGGGTGCCTTCGCGCACCGCGGTGGAGAGGTCGGCCAGCAGGGCCGCGTG